>ERZ1292640.307-Hain-H43-02um-R1-307-length-39540-cov-6_pt1 | contig 33317 bp, 37 predicted proteins | sample MGYA00564404_ERZ1292640 | MGnify/ENA primary metagenome ERZ1292640 (study PRJEB36523, sample SAMEA6512636) | groundwater metagenome | collected 2019-01-08 | study: AquaDiva: Metagenomics assemblies of 32 groundwater samples | reverse complement strand
TGCCATTTCGCCTGCCTTATAGCGGATTCGCACAATCCCATCCTGGATCTGGTCGCAGCCGACGATCTTTATGATGCCCGGCTGGGATGAATAATCACAGTGTAAGCCTCCACAAGCCTCAACATCAATTCCGGGGTATTCAACCACACGGATGACATTTCCAATAGCGCCGCCTCCCTGGTAAAGCCTAAATCCGTACTGCCTTTCAGCCTCGCCCCTATCCATAAAGCGGATATTTGTTTTTACATTCGAGAGCACATGCTTGTTTACCACATTCTCGATTTTCCGGAGCTCTTCCATTGAGGGTTTTTCATAATGCGTAATGTCCAGGTGCGCTTCCCCCTCCTCCTTTTTGGCGCCAGCCTGCCAGATGTGGTTCCCAAGCACCTGCCGGCAGCTTGCAATCATTAGATGGGTTGCCGTGTGATGCCTCCGAAGGGACATGCGGCGATCAGCGTCCACCTTGATTTCGTATGACGCGCCTTCCTTAATGGGAATGTTGCTGCCAGCTGAACTGGATTTTTTATCCTGTTTGCCCGGCCCTTCCTTTGATTGGCCTCCTTTTTCGATTTCATGCAAAACTATTCCATCAAGTTTTTGCGCGTCTACAACTCTTGCTTCCCCAATATTCCCAAAATCGGCAACCTGCCCTCCGCCCTCCGGGTAAATTATCGTTTTATCCAAAACCACCTTGTTGCCAAAAATTGCAAGCACTTTTGCCTTATCCTCGAGTTTGTTCGGGTCCTCGTAGTAGACTAATTTGGTTTTGGGGATTTTTTGGAATTTGGGATCGTCTAGCAATGGGTCCTTTTTCCCTTTTGCTTCCATGATGTGCTTTTCGGTCACCTTGCGGTAGAAATCAGTTGGCACATTCGCCTCAATTTTCATCTCCCTAGCGACCTTATCCAGGATTTCCGGCGTCAGCCCGTGCGATTCGTAGAGCATTGAAAGCTTTTGCGTGTTGAATTCGCCCTTTTTGAGGACATCGGCGGCAAGCCGTTTTGCCTTCTCAATTGTTTCGCCGTATTTCCTGCGCTCAATTGCAAGGATCTTTCCAATCCCATCCAAATTCTCTGAAAGCTCGGGGAAAATATCCTCGTAGCTTTTTGCCTGCAATTTCATGATCTCGTGGACGTCAAAATCCAGATTATACTCGTCAATGAACCCAAAGGCGCGGCGAAGCAGGATTCGAAGGTTGTAGCCGCCGGCTGAATTTGAGGGAAGCGCCCCATCCGAGAGTGCGAAAAGCAGCGTTCTGGAATGGTCAGCTATCGCATATATTGCCTGGAGGGGGGAAATGGTGCGTTCAAGTTCATTGAAGCTAATCCCAAGGGCTTTTGCAATCCGCTCTTTTTCCCCCTTAATGTTGTGGACCTCCTCGATATTGAGCTTTGAGGCGAGCTTCGAATAGGATTCAAAAAGCGCCTTATCGATATTTAACCCGCTCCTTTTTTTCATGAACTCGATTTCCTGCGGGAAGACCGAATCGTACGCGGAGGGGGTGCGGTTGTAAAACCAAAGCAGGCGCTCAAAGCCCCAGCCAACATCAATGACACGCGTATCCAGCTCCTCGAATGAGCCATCCTCGAGGGCGCGGAACTGCATGAAAACGGAATTGACCAGTTCAAGGCCGCCGGAAAAGCTTTCAATCGAAGGGCCAAATGCGGAAAAATCCGGCATGTGCCACAAATCCTCCACGTAGGTGATTTCGTCTTTGGGAATCTTTAAAACCTGCGTGAGGAATTTATAATTCAACTCAATGCATTTGTCCTTCCAATAGGGGTTTTGGGCTGGTTTGGTTGATTGGAATTTACCCTTCAATCCCTTTGATTCCAATAATGAGATTTTGCCGCCATCAATATTTTCCGATTTGGCATTTTCAACGGGCCCCCTGCCAACCGATCCAGCCAATCCGCTAATTTTCCAGTTCTCATTGAACGCATGCTGCCCTGCCATCATGAAGCAGCTAAAGTGCCTGCCGGTGACTCCCACATTTGCAATATCCACGAACCGCAGGCAAATCTGGGGGACCATCAGGGGGTTTGCGGGGTATTCGAAAACAACTTTTCCCTTCTCAAGGCGCTGGAAATCCACTATCGATGCGATTGTAAAATAAAGGTCGTCACGCCACCTGCAAATCACAGGGTAGCGGGAAAGCACCTCATGGCCGTGCTTTTTCCAAAAATCTGCGTAAAGCTTCCAGAACTGTGAATAGGTGAGCTGATCCTTTTTGGCACGCTCCTTATCAAAGAAGGAATAATCATTGTGCGCGGAATCACCGCAATTTAGCGCATCGGTTGTGCTCCAGAATGCCTTTTGGCAGGTTTTGCACTTCTTCCTCGTGAACCCCTCCTTCCGGAAAAGTTCCACTTCGTAGTACTTCCTGTACTCCTTTTCGAATTCCGCGACTAATTTTTCCTTTGAAAGCATGCTTACACTCACAACAATACCAATAGAAGAAATTTAAAGGGTTAATAAGCTATATAGGGTTGGTACAAATGTCACCCGTAAAGAAAAGCCTCGCAATCTTGGATGAGGTCCTAAAAAAGGACGTGCTCGATGCGGAAATCAGGGTAGGAACCAAGCTCTATGGCGCCCTTAAAGGCCACTACGATCCCCATTACGAAAGGCTGGCGCGCACGGCATACCGATTCAACATGCCCCCGTCTGTTGTTCGGGTTTTGCATAATCATGGCCTTCCATTGGATACCGCCCCGTATAAGTCCGACAGCGAAAAATCTTTGCACGCAGATTACTTCACGCTGGCTTCAAGGCTAAAGCACCTGGAAAGGCAAGATGACCTGAGTGTATTCCTTAAGCAAACCGACAAGGTCCGAAATCCGCTTGCGTTCATGGTAAGGATTTTTGACATCCGCGACAGGCTAATGCATCCTATGGATACATCCAAAATGAAGCGCGACAAGCGCCTAGCAATTGAAAGTGAAATGAGGGCAATGGCAAGATCCGCACTAATGATTTACTCGCCAATCGCCGACTGGATAATGCCACGCGCAATACAAAGGGACCTGGAGGAGGCAGCATTCAAGCGGCTCTATCCGGACATCCATGCCAAGGTCGAGCGGTCAGTTGGGAAAACGCAGGATAACGAGAAAAAGGCAGAATCACAGCGGCAGATTATAGTCAATTTTTTGCAAAAACGGGGCATTACGGTGCTTGCATCAAGGGCGAGGGGCAAGACCGCTTTTAGCGCGTACAGGAAAGCGCTTAAAATCCTAAGCAATTCAAAACACACCTCTCCTGCCAAAATAGACGATGAAAGGGCTTTCCTATATGGGATGAAGGAGGCGCATACCGAGGCGAGCACTGTAGCGGAAAGGGCGGAAATCCAAAGCCAAGTGGAGGAATATTTCAGGTACAACACTCACAATAACCTTGTCAGGATGTACCGGGCTGGTGAGAAGAAACCCACATTCAATATGCTTGTGTCCAGAATTGAGCAGGGGCTATCCAAGGTGGACAGGTTCAGGGGGCAAAGCCAGATGCATACGCCAAAAATCGGAGTAGACATACCCGACAGCCTGCTTTCGGAAGCGCTTTCCCATATTTACGACAGCACCGCGCTCACGATTGTCGAAAAGGACATGAACAGCGTCTACAAGACAGGTGTTTTGCTGCGCAAGCAATACGGAGCGCATAACGTGACTCTCCACAAGGATTACATCAAAAATCCAAGGGGTGGAGTTTACAGGGCGCTGCACTATCGCATTGCGGTCGATGGAAACCCACAGAATTTGATTGAGGTCCACATACGCACCCAGAAAATGGACGAAATCGCCGAAATGGGCGTTGCCCTGCACCCTACGGCAAGGAAAGGTATTACCTCGGTTGATGAAATCATCAAGGATAGGTTCAACATGCTAAGGAACATGGTCCAAACTGGGGAAAAATCGGGCCTCAACATAATTAAAGAGCGCCTCTGGGAGGATCACAACATTGTCTTTTTCAGGAAAGGGGATCAGATGGTTCCTATTGCCATAAGGAGCGGCGCCACCGGAAGGGAGGCGGCAATTGCGCATTTTGGGGTTGAAAAGGGGCTCAAGTTAAGCGCACTATTGGTTGATGGAAAGCCATATTCACTGCAGAAGGGCATTCCCAACCAGGCAATTCTTGATTTCAGGGGATTTGCAGCAAAGCCCAGTTCCAAAGTGCTAACCTCCTTGGTCGAAAACGATATCTATGCAAGGGTTAGGCAACACCTTATTGAAAGGGGGATAATCTAAGCATTCAAATTATTGCCGCATGACAAAATTAATGCATATATCACGATTAGAAATTAGAGCCTAAAAACATAATCCATATCCCCCTTTGATTCGAGGAGGCGCCTCATCCCCAGCCGTTTGACTGCGCCTAGCGAGAATTCCGTTAGCCAATCCGGGAAGAGTCGGTATGCCCGATGGAGAAGATAATGCATTTTGAGGACGCCGCCATGTTCCTTTCTCCAGGCGTTTTCATAATTCATATTTCCCCCTTCCAATAAATATTTCGCCGTTTCCCTTGCGGCTGTTTTTGCGCATTTGGCGCCAAAATTAACACCGCCTCCGGAAGTTGCCTTCACCTGGCCAGCCGCATCCCCGACCAGGAGGGCATAGCCCGCATCCCCCATTTTCATTTGCGTCTTTTTGCGGTATCTTAGGGGAATCATATGGTAAAACTCGAATGTTTTGTATGATTTTTCGAGCATACCTGCAATATAGGGCTCCTTGAATGCTGCGGCTTTTGCCTTCTCAATTTCCTTTATTTCCGTTGTCGCCACTCCCACCCTTATTTTTTCCTTAGAAATTGGTATCGTCCACATGAAGAAATTCTTGTAGGCGGAATGGTCCAAATACAGATCCACCATGTCGGGCTCCGGGACATCCGCCTTTGCAAATTCCGCCTGGTAGCTGATTACCATGTCCGAGAGCGCAATTTCGGGGAATGCAAGCTTCCTTGCGGTGATGGAGGAATTGCCATCGCAGCCAATCACAACATTCCCCGAATATGAAACACCATCCGTTGTGATTGCGGAAAGGTGGCCTTTGCCGGATGAATTCGATTTTACAACACCGCCACCACCTACATTTGATTTCCCATTAACCAATTCAATTGCCCTCCCATCAACTTCAAAATTCCTAACGCGCGAATTGAGATGCAAATTTACGCCCGCGGAAACCGCCTCATCAGCTGCCCGTTCATCAAAGGCTTGGCGAGATAATACGACGGCTTGGGTGTGGGGTGTCCTTACTTTAAGTTCCTCCTGCCCGGATACTATCCTTGCCCCCTTAATTTCATTGAGCACCAAATCCTTGTAATTTACACCCGTGCAATCCATGCCATGCTTCGAGAAGATGCCCCCGCACTTGCCGAATTTCCCAACGCGCGAATCCTCCTCGAGCAAATCAACCTCAATTCCGCGATTTGCAAGCTCCCTGGCGGTAATGCTGCCTACAGCCGATGCGCCTATGACAACAGCTTTCTTATCCATTGTATTCCTGATTTTAGCGGACTTTGGATGCAAACAAAATCCGAATACTTTTCAAATATATTCCCATCTGCCAATTGCCGCGTAATCTGCCTTTGCTTATACCCATTAGATAGATTTAAAATGTTCTTATCCGTTATTTTGGATATTCTTGCGTGAAGGGGTTTAAAATATGGTCGATTTTGTTGGCGCCATCCAGGCAATTGTGGGGCTGGCACTGTTCTTTGCAGCCGGCTATTTCCTCTCGTTTGTGTTCTTCCGGAAAAATGAGGCGGACGCCATTGAAAGGGCGGTCTATTCACTTACTTTTTCACTTACAATCCCTCCGCTGATCATCTTCTTCCTGAATTTCCTCCTTAGGATCCCGATCAATACGATTATGGTATTCGTTGTTTACCTGCTTGTTTTGGGAGGCAGCTACTTTTACCACATGAAATACGGGGACGGGAAGGGCTAGAAAGAATGGAACAAGCATTAATATTAAAAATGAAAATACGATTGCCCGGTAAATCTGGATCAAATCCATTCCAAATCGCCCATTTCGTGAAATTATCAAATTCAGCATAAACCATGCTTTTCAAGGTGCAAAACAATGAAAACCGGATCCTTCTACATACTGCTCTCGTTCATCAACGTGCAATTGCTTGCAATAATTGTCGGATGGCTGTTCATCCTTGCGCAGGTTAGCGTAACTAAGGATCCATCGGATGTTGGGAATTCCGCCTTCCTATTTGGCTATATCCTGGCGGCAGCCGTTGGCATCCTTGTTCTGCTCAAATTCTACAAGGGAAAAATGCTCTTCTACCTTTTGGAGCTTTCCATGGTCTTTGTTTCATTTAGCATCTTTTTTGCGCTCATGCCCTTTCCGGACCTGGTGCTTCCGGGGGATTTTGCCATTTCTTGGGCATTGATACTTGGAATAGCTGCCGTTGTCCTAAGAGTTATTTACCCATCCTACAAAAATATCTTCCTCCTTTTTGCGAGCGCGATTGTGGGCGCACTATTGGGCGCCTCGTTGGACATTCTTCCGGCGGCCATCCTCGCCATGGCGCTTTCAGTGTATGATGTGGTGGCGGTTTTCTACACAAAGCACATGGTGACGCTTGCAAAGGAGCTGGGTGAACGGGAGGCGGGCTTTAGCATAACATTCCCATCCGATTTGAAGGGAAAAATCCTGCCCAAAAAACAGGCGGATAGGCTCAAGAAGATGTACACCAAGAAAGTTCTGGGCGCCGTGGAGCTGGGGACTGGTGATCTTGCCATTCCCGCAATGTTGGTTGTTTCCGCCTTGAAGATAGGCTTCTGGTATTCCATGGCCGCCGCCCTGGGGGCCACATTCGGGATAAGCCTGCTTTTCTTCTACATTGAAAAAAAGAAGGGGTATTGGCCGGCGCTGCCGCCGATTGTGTTCTTTGCGCTCCTTGCAATGTCCTTATACTACATCCTGCCCTTCAAGCTCTAAGGGGGATGATAGGGAATGGGGCAATTCGGGTTTGATATTTGCTAATTGCACCTAGCAGAGTTTAACCAAATAACCCGCCCATTTCCATTCCCTATTTTCCAATACCCTTTTGGCATGCAATTGGAATGGCATCAGCCAGATCATCCGCATCGAAATGCGTTCCGCAATCCTTTTTTTAGCAGATCGCAGGAGAAACCGTTCAAATTCCGCTTGTTTTCCCGGATTTTACCTTCCGAAAGGTATTTAAGCTTTCCAGTTTATGAAAGTTTGGTTTTCATAATATGGATTTTGTGAAAGAAGCATTATTGCAAAATGGGCATTGGGAGGCCGGACAGTTCTCGATCAAGCGGATTGGAGGGCGGCTCATCGAAAGGGAGGCATTTCCGGCGTTGCAAAGGTCAGCAAGGAAAAAATACATCACGGTTTTAAGAGGGCTGCGAAGGACGGGCAAGTCAGTGCTCGCGCAGCAATTGCTCATCAGGTTTTTGGGCGAAGCTGGGGAACCCAAGGAAATTGCGTGGTTCGAATTCGATAGGGCCATGAACGCAACTCCTGAAGATTTGGATTCGCTGTTGAATTACTTCCAGGGGCAGGGTGCGAAAATTATTTTTTTGGACGAGGTGCCTTTCGTGCCCAAATGGCAAGATGTCCTCAAGCGGCATTACGACCGCACCGACGTCAAATTCGTTGCCACCGGCAGTTCGGCGATAGAATTCGATAAGCGCACTGCGGAGAGCCTTGCGGGGCGGTTTGAGATAATCAATGTCACCCCCTTCAGCCTGAATGAACGGTTGCTTGCGAAGGGAAAAAAGGCTTACGCAGGAAGCGGGCACGAAAGGGCGCGAAGGGCCGGGGAACTGCAAGCGGAATGCAATGAATACCTTTTAGCCGGCGGCTTGCCTGAAATAACCCTGGAGGCCGATGAGAATGAGCGTTCCAAATACGTCAGGGAATCGCTCTTGGGCCCATTATTTTACAAGGATTTCCCTGCGGCATTTCCCAGCGCGAATCCCGACCTCCTATTTAAATCGCTCGAGCTGCTTTCCGGCACTGCAGGTTCGACGTATCAGCTCCAGCCCCTCGCGCAGGTGCTGGGCGTAAGCCATCCTACTGTGGCAACGCAGGTTGCACTGTTGGAAAAAACTCTGCTGCTCCGGACCATATACAATCATACGCCTTCCATCATAAAACAAAGGCGCACCTCCAAGAAGATAGTTTTCGCCGATACCGGGGTGCTTCATGCGCTGCGGCCGGATGTGCCTATTGGAGCGCTTGCGGAAAATGCAGCTGCAAATGCTTTGGATGCTAAATTTTTCTGGCGAACCCCTGAAGGGCACGAGGTGGACCTGCTATTGCCCGGGAAAAAGGTTGCAATTGAAGTGAAGTATCAGGCGCATTTGACAAGTGCGGATGAAAGGAACCTGCAATTCTTCCTCGAGCATAGGAAGGGCTGGAAGGGGGTTATGATCACTAAGATGGACTCGGAAAAAGGCGACATTCCCCGAATCCCATTATGGAAGGTGCTGCTGGGATCTCACGAGGCCATCGCAGCGCTCCTCACTTGAGGCAACCCCACAAAATACGCTTAAAATTTGCTGCGGATCGCTCAAATGCGCCACATAGGAATTTGCTGATTTTTATGTCCAAAGTCTCTCCCCCCAACCAAAATGCTTAAATATATCTATGCGCGTATAGTTACTATAAAAGTAATTATGTTTACTTAAATATTCATGTTGCTTAAGTTACTAAAACTGACATAATATGCACACAAAACATAAGCCCAGAATCAGGCGGGGTGTAAGTTCGCAGGGAATTAGGCTACTTTCAAGCTTGAGCGCAAACGGAAAGGAAATATTCAATATGGCGGAGGCAGCCGCGGCGTCTGGTTTCAAAAGCGGTAAATTGAGGAAGCTTTTGCACGATTTGCACAAGAGCAAATGGGTTGAACGCATAGAACGCGGAAAATATATCATAATCCCAATTGAAGCCGGGCCCAAGGGCGAATATGGAATGCATCCATTTCTGCTTGCGGGCAAACTTATCTCGCCCTATTACATCGGATTTTTTACCGCACTTAACCATTATGGGATTTCCGAACAGCCAAATGAAACGCTTTTCATCGCATCAACAAAGCGCAGGCGGCCAATGCATTTCCAGGGGCAGGAATATCGTTTTGTTTCCGTGCCTAAAAAACGCTTCTTCGGGATTACGGAGGAATGGGTAAAGAATACTAAAATCAGGATTTCAGATAAGGAAAAAACGCTGATCGACTGCCTCTTCCTCCCAAAATATTCGAAAGGAATGACCGAAGTTGTCAAGGCATTTCGGGAAAAGCTCGATTTTGATAAGCTGTATGATTATGCCTTAAAAATGGAAAATCCCGCAGTAGTAAAGCGCCTTGGATTTTTGCTTGATGGGTTGAAAATAGAAACGCCAATAAAGGATAAACTCCTAAAGAGGGTCGGGGGCGGGTATTGCCTTCTTGACACCGGCGGGCCGAAGGGTGGCAGGAAGGATAAGAAATGGAAAATAATTGAGAATATACCATTAAAAGAGCTGAAACTTGAATTATGATCTTACCTCAAATAGTTACAAAAATCTCAAAAGAAGAGGGGGTTTTATGGAATACAGTAGAAAAGGACTACTTCCTTACCTTGCTTCTTGACGGGGTAGCCAATACCCCAAAATTACGAAAGGCCCTGATTTTCAAGGGCGGTACGGCCTTAAGGAAAATCTATTTCGAGAATTATCGCTATTCTGAAGACCTGGATTTCATGCTGAAGGAGAAAATAACTGAAAGCGAGCTTAAGGCCAGTTTAGAAGGAATTTTCGAATATCTCAAGAAGGAATACAACGCAAGCTTCAATATCAAGAGTGTTTACAAGCGCGAGTGGTTCTCCGATATTAAAGTCCAATTCATGGGTTTGCAGGGTCAGAAGAATACGATCACAATTGATGTTTCCTCTGATGAGGTTTTGGTTGGTGAACCCGAGCAAAGGAAGGTAATCAATTCATATTATGATAAAAAATTCGAAATCCTGGTTTATTCGCTTGAAGAAATACTTGCTGAAAAATTAAGATCACTGCTACAACGGAACAGGGTAAGGGATTACTATGACTGTTGGTATCTTATGACCAAAGCGAAAAGCCGTATCGACTTTAAAGAAGTGCGGCAAATATTTGATAAAAAAGTTAAGTACAAAAATATCGAATTTACCGGAATTGCCGGCATGTTCGAAACAAGCAAAGTTGAGTCATCCAAAGCCTATTATGAGAAACAAGTGGGCGGGCAGGTCAAAAAGCTGCCGGATTTTGACAAATTAATTGCTGAACTAAAAGATTCGTTGCTAGGGAGTGGCTATTTCAACTGGGGGTTAATTGATGGTTTGAAAAAGTCCCTAAAGGATGGTCTATAATGTCCAAAGTCTCCCCCCAAACCGAAACCAAAGTAATGGAGCAGCTGCGCCGGCCCTTTGTTGCGCCGGAGCTAAAGCTTGCAAGGATATCGCTCTAAGGCAAAATTGTCATATAATCAAGTTATCTGACAAATAGCCAAGGCAGCCGAAGTGAACTTCCAAAACCCTTTTAAATCTTTATATTTTATGTACTACTCATGTCAGAAAGTGTCATCAAAAATACAAAGAATATAAGAGAAGGGCTGTCGAAGAAGGAAACGTACCTCCTGTCGAAACTTTCAGCCAAAGGCAGGTCGGTAATCACAATCAAGGACATCCTTGGCTCCTTCCCCATAAGTTACGCCAATGCAACCAAGACCGCGAACAGGCTTGTAAAAAAGAAATGGCTCGTCCAGTTGGTCCGGGGGCAGTATCTGATCGTCCCTTTATCGGCTGGAACGGAAGGAACGCATACAGATTACGACTTTGTGTTAGGGTCAAGGCTTGCCGAACCCTATTATATCGGATATTGGAGCATGCTGAACAGCTACGGCTTCACAGAGCAGGTGCCTTTTACTACATTTATTGCAACAACCAAGAGGGTAAAAAACAGGAAGATAATGGCGGGCAGGTTCAAGTTCATCACAATTTCAAAGAAAAAGTTTTTCGGGACCAGGGAAAAAAATTTCGGCGACACCAAAGTAATCGTTTCTGACAAGGAAAAAACAATAATTGATTGCCTGGATCATCCGGAATACTGCGGCGGCATTGAGGAGGTGTTGAAGGCATTCAAGGGAAAAATCGACTTTTCCGCTGAAAAAGTGCTAGAGTATGGGAAGAAATTGGGAAACGTTTCCGCTTTGAAAAGGTTCGGTTTCCTTCTTGAATTGGTGGGGAACCCGTTTTCAGAAAAAGTATTGCGTTCAATAAGGAACAAGGGAAAGGGATATTCGAAGCTCGATCCAATTCTAGGCCCGAAAGGGAAATATTCTTACAAATGGAAGCTTCTAATAAATGTCGATGAAAAAACCTTAAAGGGAGATGTCCGTGCTTACTAAACTTGAAATAACCCGACTTGCAAAGGAACGTGGCATAAGTGCAGAGGCCCTGGCAAAGGATTATGTCCTGGAATGGCTCCTAAAGGGATTCTATTCGCAAAAATACCCGATGCATAAGCATCTCGTTTTCAAAGGCGGGACATCAATAAGAAAAGTGCACTTTCCGCAGGTATGGCGATTATCCGAGGACCTGGACTTCAGTTTTATCGGCATTGAAAATCCCCAGCTTGAACAGGTTGGCGAGATGCTTTCAGGAAGGAAAAACTGGGGCCTGAAGCAATTTTTGGAGGATATTGTGTTGAAAGATTTGAATGAGGAGAGCGGCATTTACTTGAAATTGGATGATTATCATGCCAATCCGGGTATGATCTCGTCCGACATCCAGTACAAAGTTGATGTTTTCATTGGAAGGGTAAAATTCGACCTGAAATTTTCTGAAAAGTTGCTCTTTGAACCGGAAACAAGGGAACTGCAGGGTGATTACCCCGATATTCCGCCAATCAAAGTGCTCTCATATCCCCTAAAAGAAATTATGGTTGAGAAAGTATGCGCCATGATGGATAGGGGCAAGGCCCGGGACTTTTATGATGTTTGGAGGCTTCTCCGCGAAGGGAACTTTGATTTGCTGGAATTGCGCCCTTTCATAATAAAGAAGTGCAGCAGCAACAATTTCACCTACAACCCGAATTTCATGACCTCTTCCAAACTGCGGGAAGCGCAAAAGTATTGGAAATCCAGCCTGGAACATTTAGTAAAGGATAACGAATTGCCAGATTTCGATGAAGTGACGGATGAGATACAGCAGTACATCGAAGGGATGGAATTAGCTTACAAAATTGAAGTTGGAGATGAAACGCACACCCATATCTTAACTTTGGCACGGATAGCAGCAAAAAATGAGAGGGCAATAGCCCCAGTAATTGATGTGGCAATTGCACTAACAAAGCAGAGTAACCCTACGAAAGTAGTATTTGGTTTAAACCTTCTCCAGTCTCTTGTCTCGGCAAGCAGTTTGGCGAATGGGAAGGTACAAAACATCGAAAAACGGTTGGAGAAACTAAAGAATGACCCCAATGAACAAATTGCATATGCAGCTCAAAACCTTTTGAATTCCATTTGGTATAAAGAAGTGAAATAATGTCCAAAGTCTCCCCCCAAACCGAAACCAAAGTGATGGAGCAGATACTTGGCTACCTTTACGATAATTATGGGTTTCCTGAGGAATGCACAATAAGGCAGATTTCAATTGCGATAGGCAGAAACAACCATTTCGTTTCAAGGCTCCTGGAAAATGTGCATGGAAAGAAGCTAGTGAGCTTTGAGAAGGGGCAGAAGAATAGCCGGGTTTGGAAATTGACGCCGGCGGTGCATCAAGCGTATAGGAAGGCGATGGGATAATTTGAAGAGTTTTTTAAATTGGTGCAGAGCGAAAGTTGTATATATCCAAATCAATTTAAAGCGCTTCAATCTCAATTGATATTACCTTTTATGTTGGGATGCGGAGCTGATGGGTTGGTTATATAGCGGTTAAGTAAAATAATGGAACAATCAAATATGACCGCTATATTAGAATAAGGCAACAAAAAGTTCCAATAATTGCCTTATTCGCTATAGTTATTGACTATTTATTGAAGGGGCGTTATTGCTTGATGTTATGGTGGCTGACAAAAAAATTTACGTGATTGCTTAAAAAACACGCAATTCAAGGCTTTTTGTGCTGTTTTTACCTCTATGACCTCCGAAAATGCCCTAATTACCTTTATTTTTTCTCCAGTGCCATCTCGAATGCAACCCCAAAATAGTCCGCCAGATCATCCGCATCGAAATGCACTCCGCGTTCCTTCTTCAGCAGGTCGCCAGCGAGACCATTAAGGTAGGCGGCGCATTTGGCAGCCAGGAATAAGCTGTTTTTGCACGCGAGCGCCGCGCACAGGCCTGCCAGTGTATCGCCGGTCCCGCCCTTTGTCATCCCCTCGTTCCCGGTTTGGTTGATGAAGAGGGATTTCCCATCAGAAATCAGATCACCATCGGGGTGCTTGAGGAGAACGATGCAGCCGTATTTTTTAGCCATTCCGGGCGCACTTGCCTTATTTGCATTTTTCCCAAAAAGCGCGTAGAATTCCAGAATGTGGGGGGTAATGATGACGTTGGAATTCAACAATTTCTTATCCACCATGTGCAGCGCTCCCGCGTCCAGCACAAACTTCTTCTTTTTGGAGTATTTTTTCAGGAGGGAGTTGAGCAATTTTTTATTCGCCGGGTTGATTTCCATTCCGTTCCCAATCAGCACGCAATCGGATTTTTGGATGGTTTTATCCAGCTCCTTCGCATCAATTCCAATGAAAGTGCACTTATGCCCTTTGAGGAAATGCAAAAGCTCCATGTTGCTTTTTTCCGGTGAATGGAAATAGAGCAAATCGACAAACCGGCTCGCGGCCTTGATTGCTAGGAGAGGCGCCCCATGGTATTTCGTGCTGCCGCCAATTATGGTAAGTATGCCATTTTGCCCCTTGTGGGAATTTTTTGCAGGGATGCTTATTTTTCGTACATCGCGATCTCCTACCATCAAATTTGCCATGAAACCATTAATCAGGGGTATTTAATTATCTTTCAACATTGAATTATTTTATGAACGAGGCTAGCTATATGAAACAAAGGGGCAATATGGTTTTTCACGAGGATAGGATAACGGTGTATCCGCACGCTGCCTCGAAGGCTAGCAAATCCTCGCGCCTCCTTGTAAGCTCAAAACCCTATAATGATTTTGTCTTGGCGCATCCTACATCATTTTCCGCACAATACGCATATGAAAGGGAGGTTTTGCCAACGGGGAGGTATCGGCATAGCTTGAATTTGGACACTTTTGGCTTACCAACTGAAAAGCCCCTTATTACCCCAGTCACGCCAGTTTCAATTTTTTACCTCATTTCAAGGGGTTTAACACAGTTAAAAGATCATCTCCAAATTCCTAAAACTGAGGATTTCCATGAAATCACGATTTTTCCCTCTTCACTATTTTTCCATCCATCCGCTTTCAATCGCCTAATAAAACAATCGGAAAACGCGGGTTACAAAGTTATACCATTAACTCATGAAGGGGAACCAGCAGACCATCCTCAACCAAAGGATCCAACTGAATTCGCAAAAGTATTAACAAAGGAATACCGTAAATACTTGAAGAGAACATTGAATGGCGAAGCGGAGTACCATCCCGAGGCAATCGATGCTTTAAAGCCGGTATTTACGGGAAATCCCAATCCTAAGGCTATTGCAAGGAAAATTTCAAACCTAAACAGGAGGGGATTTAGCCCAGTGCTCGAGCAGATATTTCCAAAAATGTTCGTCGGATATAGATTGACGAAAGGAGAATGATTATGGCATGGATCGCCGGAGGGCAGGGAGATGCGATGTTTCATCTCCATAGCAAGAGGCATATCAAGGGAATGAACGAACTCCTTACAAATATTGCCCAAAATTCGGAGATTAAAAGAAAGGTGAGTGAAAGCTTTCGCATACTGATATCGACCCCTGAAAATCAGGCCGATAGGGCAATAAGCTCATTTGCTGCCCTTTTGCACATCCATTCCGATAGGGTATTGCCAAGGCACAAAGCCATTGAAACCGCAGAGGACATATGGAGCCATCATGAGCAATACCGGAAAAATTTGGAAAGAAAATGAGTTGATTACGCAATCTTATAACCTAGCACCCGAACCCTCGAAATTATCCTCTTTTCCGCCTCCTTGCCTCCCTCGAATTCAACCTCAAGCCGGGCAGTGTTGTAATTGAGGTCGGCCCGCTTTACCCCATCCATCTTCCGTAGCGCCTTTTCAATGGTGGTGGCGCAGGATCCGCAGTCAATGCCTAGCACGATAAACCTTTTTGCTGTTATTGGCATAAATTATCAATCATTGATCCATTAAGCCTTTTTTCCATTTGAGGCAGAATAATTGAATTTGCTTTTCCCAGCGTTAGATTGCCAATCATCCAATCATTATCATTTCATTTTTGCATTTTTTGCCATTTTTGCCCATGAAAGGGATTTTTTCAGCAGCCAGGGAATGATTATTGTCGTGATGAATGCCATTGATGCGATGATGGAATATTCGGAATCAGTTAGGATGGAATTGCCATCGGCGCCTATTGCAGTGAGCCCGAACAATCCGATGATGAGTGCAATTTCCCCTCGCGGAACCATGCCAATGCCTATGACTATTGCCTCCTTCAATTTAGTTCCGGTCAGGAAGGCCCCTATGCCGCAGCCGACGATTTTGGTCAGAATGGCAATTGCAGTGATGATCAGTATCGGGAAAAGATTTTCCATAAGGGCAGGAATATCAACCAGCATTCCAAGCGAAATGAAAAATATAGGGGTGAAGAACGCCTCAAGGGGGTAAAAGAGGGAAAAGAGCTTTTCAGTAAGCTTGCTGTAATTTAGGGTTATTCCTGCAATGAACGCGCCTACAATTGCGGAAAGGCCGATGAATTCGGCGGCATGGGAATAGGCAAGCACATATGCAAGGATCCCAAGGAAGGCCGTATTGGAAATAACCTTTGCCCCCAAATCCCTGTCGAAATATCTTTTTACAATGGCTTTCCCTAGAAGAATGCCTCCAATCACGAAAATGAAAGCGGTCAGAAGGACAATTAAAAGCGGCGAAAAGGTTTGCACGTTCAATTCGGTTGGAAAGTTGTTTATCAGGCTCAACACCAAAAGCGCCAATATGTCATCAATAACGGCAGCGCCCAAAATAACCTTCGCAAATTCCTTTTCCATGGCCTTAAGCTCCTGCAGGACTGCAACGGTAACCCCAACGCTTGTTGCAGTAAGCGCGGCGCCAAGGAACATGGAATAGCTAAATCCATGCCCCGTAACGGAAGCGTAGTAAAAACCTGCTGCAAATGGGATAACCACCCCAAGAAGGCCCACAATCAGGTTTTTCAAATTGAATATTTGCTTTATTTCGGAATGGAGACCGATCTTGAAGAGCAGAAGGATTGCCCCAAGCTGGGCAAAAATCCTAACAACACCCTCAGTTGGAACAAGATGCGGCAGCTGTGATGCGCTTTGCAGTGCAACGCCAAATACGGCAAATGCAAAAACCAATAGCCCAAAGGCAAAGGGATAGAATATTTCAATTGCACTTGGGCTTATGGCAACGCCAAGAAGCAAAAGCACCATTACGGTCGGTTGCCTTAGATAAACAACTAGAAGCTCGGCCAAAATGGCGGCAAAGAGGAGGAAACTTAACTCGAACCATATTTTCTTTTCCTCGTTTACTTCAGTAAACAAGGATGCCCTAAGGACGGATAGGAAAAGCAGGGCGGCTAGCGCAGTAATCAGGAATGCGGTAAAGGGAGTTAGGGTATTTTTTATCCGGGACAAATTCTTGCTTGCCATATAGCTGTTATGATAGGCGTATTTAAAAAAACAAACCTGAAGGCAATCTTAAAACCTGATATGGGGCGGGTAATTTCCGAAAAGATCCGCAATGGGGATTTTCCTCAGAGCCGTTCTAATTTCAGGGTTAGCGCGTTGAGCACAACCGAAACCGAGCTCATTGCCATGGCGGCGCCCGCAATTGCCGGGGAAAGCAGCCATCCGGTTGAGGAGTAGAAAACTCCGGCTGCAACCGGAATGCCAACCACATTGTAAATGAGCGCCCAGAAAAGCCCCTGCTTTATTTTCGAGAGTGTCTTCCTTCCCAAATTGAGTGAGCGCGGCACATCCTCGACATCATTTTTCATGAGGACGATGCTGCCGCTTTCCATTGCTATGTCAGTGCCGCTGGCCATGGCAATCCCGACATCGGATTTTGCAAGCGCTGGGGCGTCATTGATGCCATCACCCACCATGGCAACGACCTTTCCGGTTTTTTGCAGCTCACCAATTTTCTTGGATTTTTCCTGGGGGAGCACGTTTGCAATTACGGTCCGGATTCCGGCCTCCTTTGCAATTGCCTTTGCGGTCCGTTCATTATCGCCGGTTAGCAGAATAGACTCAATCCCCATTCTCCTAAGCTTTTCAACTGCCCGCTTGGCATTTGGCTTTAGCTCATCGCGTACCGCCAAAATCCCAAGGGGCTTAAGCTTTCCGCCCTCTTTTCCTTCAAACAAAATCATTGCGGTTTTGCCCTGGAGTTCAAGCGCTTCCAATTTTGCCATGCCTGCCCCTTTTCCCTTCATTAATTTTGGGGAGCCCATGAAATAGTGGATGGCGCCAATTTTGCCCCCTACCCCCTTTCCTGGAATTGCGTTAAAGGAAGCCACTTTTGATAGCGCCAATTTTTCCTCCTCCGCCCTTAGCACGATCGCCTCTGCCAGCGGATGTTCTGAAGGCTTTTCAATGGAGGCTGCAATTTTCAGGATTTCTTTTTCTTTAAGGCTGCCAAGGGAAATAATTTCAGTTACCTGCGGCCTGCCTTGCGTGATCGTTCCGGTTTTGTCAAACACAATTGCATTGATCTTTCCGGTGCGCTCAAGTGCTTCGGGGTTCTTTATGAGGATGCCCTTTTCTGCGCCCATGCCGGTTCCCACCATAATTGCGGTTGGAGTTGCAAGCCCAAGTGCGCATGGGCAGGCGATCACAAGAACTGAAACACCCGCAAGCAAGGCGAAATGGAAGGGCTGCCCAAGGAACATCCATGCAGTAAATGTGATGATGGCAATTACTATGACGGCAGGCACAAAGGATGCCGAAATCTCATCCGCAAACCTTTGGATGGGAGCGCGCGTGCCCTGCGCCTCCTCGACAATTTTCACAATTTGGGAGAGGACCGTATCCTTGCCCACCTTTTCCGCCTTGAATGTGATTGTCCCGTGCCGATTAATGGTTGCGCAAAAAACCTTCGCGCCCTTGGTTTTCTCAACCGGCATGGATTCTCCAGTAAGCATGGATTCATCAACTGTTGAATCACCGCCAACAACAACCCCGTCAACCGGTATTTTTTCACCGGGCCTAACGCGGATAAGATCGCCCACGATCACCTGCTCGATTGGGATTTTCATCTCCCTGCCCTTGCGGATGACTACGGCTACTTTGGGCGTAAGCCCCATGAGCTTCTTTATGGCCTCGCTTGCCTTGCCCTTGGTGAATGCCTCCAGATACTTGCCTAGGAGCACGAAGGAAATAAGGATCGCCCCAATCTCGAAGTATTGCTCCGCAACAAAGCCAAATAGGGATGCGACGGAATAGAGATAGGCAACGGAAGTGCCCATTGCAATTAGGGTATCCATATTTGCCTGCCAGAACTTAAGCCCGGAAATTGCGCCATCGTAAAACTGCTTGCCAGCCCAGAACTGCACCGGTGTGGCTAGGATGAACAATATGAGTTTTTGATTTGCCCATTCCATGCCAAACATGCCAACAAGAAAGGCGGGGATTGATAGGGCGAATGCGACTAGCACCTTTTTTTTCAGCAGCTCGAACTCCTCCTTTCGGAGCATTTCGGCATGATTGTGGCCTGAGCCTTGCATATTGGCCTTTCCAGAATGCATGCCTCCCATTCCCATATTGCCTTCTTCCATGCCCATCCCATCCGAGGGGATTGCCTTGTAGCCCTGCGCCTCAACAGCGCGGACCATATCGGGAATTGTGCATTTTGATTCGTCGAATTCCACATCTGCTTTTTCCGAGCCATAATTCACATTAGCTTTAAGGACCCCAGGCGTTTTTGTGAGGGCTTTTGTGATCCTAAGGCTGCAGGTTGCGCAGTGCATTCCAATGATGTCAAATTTCGCTTTCATGTTTTTTCACCTAAAAAAATATGTGAAAATGCGGATGGGGGGAGTGCTATTACTCAAACACCCCATTCTCCTCTTCTTTTCACATCCTATTTATTAATAATTTTTTACCCAACTAAAACCGCCGCCGACTTGGGCCCGTAAACCATCACAATTATTGTCGCGATGTGGACGAGAATTGAAAGCGCCAGGAAATTCCAAATTGGCACCTTCTCGGGTTTAAAGCCCAAATTTTCCTTATGTATCATGTAACTTAGGCCGAACATGATGAAGGCAAGGCTGGCAAGAAGGATTGGAAGGAAGAAATTGAGGTTGTCAAATACCATCATGACCGAAAGCATCGCGCCCATGGTGCCAGCCATTAGCCCCCCCATCATGCCTTCGAGCACTCCCATGATGCCGCAGCAGTAACCCAGATAGGCGCCGGCTGCCATTCCAATAAGCATGCCATAGACACTGCCCATGAACATGCCATTTGTTGCTCCAATTACTGCGCCTGCAAGAAAACCTGCCGACATTCCTATGGTCATACCAATCATCATGCCATTCATGTGGGTAAATGAGTCGCGGAATGCCTCAACCTGGTAGGCTACGGGCATGATCATGACAATTGAAATCAGTGAAAGGAACGAATAGCCCATGTATTGGGGTGATAAAATCCCAAGGAAGCCCAGCGCGATGGTTGCAAGCGCTAGAAGGACAAAGGTGTAAACCAAAAGCTCGACACCCTTTGATTCAGCCTGGTAATTCTCCTCGCCGAAAATGGAACCCTTGATGAAATTGAAAAGGCGCATTTTGCCCTTGCCGCTCCTTGGGACCCTTTCGAATGATGTGGAATAGCCCATGTTCTCAAGTTCCTGCGCCATTGCTTCCATTTGCGAGGTTTCGCCGCTAAGCCTTGCGCGCTTTTGCGAGAAATCAACATCCTCGAGCTTGACGGAATGCCTAATGGCGATCCGCTCCACCAGCCTTTCGCATGCTTCGCAGTTAAGCTCCCTAATGTAAACATCCTTTTCGACCATTTTATCACCATTTTGAATTTATTTGCCTGAAGGAGAATTCCCAAGAATGGCAATTCCCAGGATTATTTCCAAATACCCGGATATTTTTTTCAGCTTATTTTTTGCACCTTGTACCCGCCCTCCTTTTCGATCGCCTTGGTGATCTGCGCCTCCGTAGCCGGGCTATCGAATTCCACCACAGCCTCGCGCTTATTGAAATCCGCGCTTACCGCGATCACGCCCTTGATTTCCTTCACATTCTCGGAAATCAGCCAATTGCAGCTGTTGCAATGCATCCCTTTAACGAAGAACACTTTTTTCATATTTTATCACCTTGCACTGCGGATCAAGGCATCTCCATAATGAATATGCCAAGAGCGCAACTGCAAATAAACCCATCGCCAATGAAAAATCGGAAAGAAACGCAAGGGACCCACCAAGGCCCAGCGCATAAATCCAAAGGGGGACGCATACCGGGCACGCGGAGGCAAACAATGCCACAAACCCGCCGGCCAAATCCCCCTTCTTTCCGCCGAAATTGAGCATGATTGAAAGCTGGATGGCGGCAAGGAGCGCAATCAAAACCTGAAGTGCCACAAATGGCATTTCTGCGGACTCATTGAATTGCATGAGCGAGAGAAGGAATGTCCCAGACATCAAGAAATAGGCGCCAAGGAGGATGGTAAAAAGCATCCCAAAACTCATGGCATACCGCCTATTTTCGAACATCCCTGCCAGCATCAAAAACCTGCCCTTGAAATCTATTTTCATATGGAAAAACCTAGTTTGCCCAATTCCCAGTTTACCTAATGCCCAATTTGCCTGATCGTTGCTTGCCTTATTTATTCCGCAGTAAGCACTCCCCGGAACATGTTCATTCCGCACCTGTAGGCGTGTGAACCCTTTTGGGGCGTAAATGTTGCCTCAACCGTTTCTCCGTTCCGGGAAACAAGGCTTACACCATAATCCGGCATCATAAGCTGCCTTCCGCACCCTGAATTCTGATCTGCGGAAAACCTTAGCTTGACCGGTACGCCCGCCTTGACCGTTACCTTAGGCTTGTCGTAAACTCCAGATCCAAGGGCCCTTATGTCAATCACCTGGGTTTCTCCCGAAGTTCCCGCAGGCTCTCCGCCCCCCAATATGATGGGCGGCTGAACCGTTGCCTGAATAGGCACCGGCACCCTTGGCGCGGTCATCTGCGCAAATATCACAAGCCCCAATATTCCTGCAATCGCAACCGCGAAGAGCAGGAGCATATTACGTTCCATATACTCACCTTTGAATTATAATCAGCCATAATACACCATAAAGGGCATATTATAAATTGCTATTCAATTACTTATGTTACCCATATGGTTGAAACAATATATATTAATTCCTGAAACAACCATTTTTATTGTTTCAAAAAACTGAAACTTAATGCGGGTTTGTTTCAAATTGATGAAACAGCCCAAAAACATGCAGAATATGGCGCCAAAAAATTCAAAACGACGGAACGGCTAAAATACCTAGAATAACAGGTGCGACAATCCATGGTTTCAAACAAGAGGACGGCATTTGCAATATTATTGATTGCGGTATTCGCCCTATTGATATTCCTGACTGTCTTTTCATTCCAAACTCCCGAAAATTCCGCGCTTTCCGTCCTTTACCACCTGCTCTTTGGCTTTCATGTGGAGCTGATGGTGCTGCTTTCCATGGTCGGGGTGGTGGTTGGCGCAGTTGTATTTTACCTGCTTAGCGACAAGGTCGACAAGAAGGGCTTGGAAGCTAGGGCGGTTGCCGAATTGGTGCTTAAATTCATGGATAGGGATGAAAAACTCGTGATAAGCGAGCTTCTTCGGGGGAATGGAAGGATCATGCAGGCCGAGATCTCAAGGCTTGAAGGGATGACGCGGCTCAAGGCGCACCGGATTGTTGCCAAGCTTGAATCCATGGGCGTCATCGATGTGCAAAAGTCCGGCAAGCTCAAAATCATACACCTAAAGGAGGAGCTCAAAAAGGCATTATTGGAGAAATGATTTTCCCTGATGGATCCCCATAAGCCATTTCGAAGTAGATCAACCCCGAATTTTGGCACGCTGGCTTGGCACTTTATATTTTCATTGCAAGCCATGCATGCACTCCTTAGCCGGCACCTGCCAATTAGCAGCATTTTCCGCCGCCCTTCTTTCCGCCCATGTTTATCACCCGTTTACCAATTATATTCCCATGCTTGAAATTTGCCATCCTGGAAAAAATACAAAAAAACAAATGGCCATTTTACAAAAGAGCCCTAGTCGTACCCGCAGTGCTTGAGGCACGCATTGTAAAGCGGAACAAATATGGCGCCGATCAAAAAGCCGCCGATAAACGATACCACGACTGCTGAAACCAGGCTAAGGGGGCTTATTGCCCTTGGAGCAACCGCAAAGCCGTAATGCGTAAGATAGTCAAAGAACCCAAGCACCACCCCCGGAGCGGCCAGTAGCAGAAGGCCGCAGAGAAGTGAGAGCGCCCCAAAAGTGCCCCCCAAGGAGAGCGATACCGGCCACCAATCAAGCCTATGCATTCCTTTTTCCCTTGCCATTTCATCACCTATTTACTTTTTTGCCCTATTCTAAAAAAACATCTTATCCATCAACGGCCCTGCTTTTCCCTCGCCATTTCATCTCCTTTCCGCCTTATCCCAATTTTTCTAAAAAAACCCAATCATCCATTAATGGCAAGCCGCCTTTTTAGCAGGCAGTTCGTTTTTCATACCGGCCCTCGCGCCATTTTTGGCATATGCTTGGGAGCCTTCCCCATCGGCCAAATTTCCGGCATGGCTTTTCTGCCCGGCATCCGCTTCATTTCCAGTTTGGCTTTCGTGCCCCGCATCAATCCCATTCGCAGCATTGCCACCATGCCCCGCATGCCCGCCGTGCATGTCCTTCATCATCCACATCATGAAAAGAGGGCAGAGCAGCAATATTAGCCAGGAATAATTGCGCAGGTTCAGCCCGAAGTAAGAGGCCCCGAATATCAGCACGAGTGGTATAAGACAGCAGAGCACCATCAGCAGCATATGGTTATTTTTCAATGAATTCCAGCTCAGATCCATGTTTTCTCACCTATAATGTTTATTGTATTTGGTTGGTCATGCAATTTCCCGCCCTATTTCCTTTTTTCCCATCCTGGCGGCATTTGTCCGTTTTCCCATCATAAGCGATTTTCCATCCAAATGATATGCAATTTCCTCTCAAAACCCTTACTTTTCTTTCCTAGTGCCGTATTTTTTCCCTCCCCTAAACCTCAGAACCCGAATATCTTCCCTCCAGGATGCATGGCCTTGAGCATCACCACGTAGGCGAGCCCGAGCACCGCGATCCAAAATATGGTTTCAAATGCCTTGCGATGGCCGGCCAGGAATTTAGGCATCTTATTCAGTGGCATAATTTTCTCTCACCGTTCTTGCTTGGCAGTGCCATCATCAACACGTGGCCGCCGATGCAAATTGCAATTGCTAGCGGGAAAACCCACCAGCCCGTGATGCCTGCAAGCTGCAACCCCAAAATCGGGATTACAGGAAGCAGGCAGCATACGGCCATCATTGCCAAATGGTTGTTGCGCAAGTATTCCAACTGGTTTTCAAGCATATTTTATCATCCTTCTTTATTTCAAACACTTTTTGGTTTCAGCCTGATGGGTGCATCCTTGCATTCATCTGTTCGGCCGTCTCGCCGCCTGGGCTTCCGCTGCCGGCAATTTCCTGCAATGTTTTCCCCGTCGCCTGCTTAAGGAATGCGGGATCCACCTTCCCAAGGCACTCCGCATATTGCGATGGATGATGGCTTAGGTGCTGCACATTTGCCGCATCCTTGAGGTTGCCGCATTCGCTACCCGAGGATACAGCTTGCTGCTGGTAATATTGTTGATTGCTTGCCGTTTGCAGCACCCTTCCCTGTGAGTCCAATGCAGGTTTGGACGGGGAGAACACTGAAAAGACGCTGAACGCCACAACCGCAATCGCAATGAAAATTATCCCGTATTCCGCCATTTTGCCCATAAACTCACCTCATAATGAATAATTTTGCCACATATGATAGAAAAATTGCTGCAGAGCCGACAAGGGAAAAATTAAGGGATTCCGAACTCCGGAAAAAGCGCTGGATTCCAAAGGGTATCTCCGATTCCAGGCCGTATTCATTGTATTTTGTGAGGAGGTAAATAATCCCGACGAAATTCGAGAGCACCCCGAAGAGCAGGAAAATTTCCCGGTAATCAAAAAGGAAGCCGGCGGCGCCCGCAAGCCCCAGAAACGGAAGCGCATCCGAAATATGGTGGGCGCAGCATGCAAGCATCGCGGTTCCGGAAACCCCTCCAGACGCGGCCATTCCCGATGAGGAAAGCATCTTCTTGTAGAGCTGGTGTTTCAGGTGCAGATGGAGCCTGGTTTGGAGCCCAAAACCGGACGCCAATAAAATTATCCACGGCCAGTCGAGGGAGAATTGCTGCAGTGCGTGCGGAAATGAGTTTGCAAGAGTGATGATGCCAAAATAGAAAACGAAAATTAACAGGAAGGCAAGGATTCCGGCAAGGCTCGAATTGCGCTCAAGCCATCGCACCAGGCCCGGAAGCTGATGCCATCGAACATGGCCCAGGGGCTGATGCTTGCTTGAAACAGCATCCGCTTCCCTTCCTTTTTTTGCCTTTATTTTTTGCAAATTTGCATTCCTCCTTTTTTCCATCTTTCAATTTCGCCTCAATTTCAATGCGGGGTTTATTTTCGAGCGGTATTCGTCAACCTTCGCGCGGACGGATTTCTTTATGCAATCCGCGCATAATTCCCTATCCTCGCAGCAGTCCAAAAAGGGCTTTCCGCAATTTGTGCACATGGTCATAACTTAGGGCACCTCGAAAATGCAAAATGGAATTGCCTCTGGAAGCGCATGGAAGATTCTGGAATGGGAAATGAGGGAATGACGGATGCTCCATTGCTGCAAACCGGCACATTCCATTTTTCCAAACCAATATTCATGCAAATGGTCATTGCAAAACACCTCCGAACAAAATGAAAAGCGCAAGCATGATCATCAGCGCCCCCAAAAGCAATTTCAGCTTCTTCCGGTTCTCCTTTTCCATCCTCTCGATGGAGAGCAGGATTTTGGAATTTGTTGAAACCAGCAATACCAGGATAAGCGGCATCACGAACATTACATTGTAGAGGAGCAGGTAACCAATCCCCTCCCAGAACGCGAATTTCGAGGCGATAATGCCAAGGATCGCAACGTAGATTCCGCCAGCGCACGGGAAGGCGCAAACTCCAACAATAAAGCCGGCAACAAGAGCAGCTGTTGCAGTGGATTTCCTAAGCCACGAATCGATCCATCCCCTTGAAATTGACGGAAGCTTGAATGCCTTCTTGCCGGATAGCCCCTCCCAGATTGAAATTGCGCCAACAATTAGGAGCATGGATGCGCCAAGCTTGGCCATGAAGTGCGTTGGGAAGAACGTGAACACCTTAAGGATGCCAATGCCAATCAAAAGGTAGGCAACGAAGACGCCAAAAATGTAAGCGAGCCCGATAAGGAGCATTTCCTTCCTTGGCTTTTTCATCATCAATAGGAGCGCGATGAAAAAGAACAGCACCGCAAGCCCGCATGGATGGATGCCGTCAAGGAATCCGCTGGTGATGATGAGCGGAAGCAGGTTTGACACATCGGTAATGGCGGAAACGGATTGTACAAGGAATGCCAGCATAAAAAGCGGCAGCCTATTGTGCATGAACCGGATCATTTTTACACCCGTTAAAATCCATATTTTGCAATAAGCGCGATAGTGACGAGCATCAACATTCCCGGAAGGAACCATGGATTATTGAGCATGCCAGCCATGTCATTTGGGGAAGGCGCCAATCCCGAAAGAGACAATGAAAACGGTTCGCTCACGCTTTTTTCAATCGCATTTTCACCGGTGACGATGAAGTATGTGGTCGCGGCGCCCATGGAATCCTGGTAAAGAATTACCTGCTGGCCGGGGGGATTTGTCAGCAACTCCCCAACGGTCTTGATTGGCAAATGCCCTTCAAGCAGGTATTTTCCATCCAGGAAAACCAGCATGTGCCCCCGATATTGCAAAGGCACGCTAAAACGATCCTGAATTTCAGCCATTTCGGCGCGCGCCTGCTGGGAGTTGATGAAATCCCGAATTTCCGGCTGGTACCCTTCTTTTAGCAGGAGGGGCATAAGCTGTTCCAGGTAGGGCGCGCAGTGGCCGCACGCCTCGTTCTTGTAAATTACCGCTGTTTTTGATTCTATCGCAAGCACGCTTCCTAGTTGCAAAACCAATGCAATCAGAAATATGCCTGCAGCTAATCTGGTCATGACCATCACCTAAGTTTCCCGATTCTGTGGGATTTCGTTCCTGTTGCCGTTTTAGCAGCCGCCTACCATGTTTGGCAAATTGCCAATCTGTGCGAGCGCTCCGGATGCGGGTGCCTGCACCGGTGCCGCAACTCCCGCGGGAGCCGCAGCGACTCCTTGCTGCTGCCTCCAGCCGGGATGCATCTCGTCCATCATTTTCTCGTATTCGGCGTCAGCAGCGCCGGCTGCGGGTATCGCGGAAAGCGCGCTTCCAGTTGTAATCGCATTTCCCGCAGTTATTTGCGCTCCGGCGGATTTTATGCCTGCAAGCTGCGCAAAGCCCGAATTCAGGCCGTTTAGCTGGAGGGTTTGCATCGCGGTAACCGCGACCATAAGCCCAAGCAGCACTGTTAGCAAAGTCATCCTTTCCATTTCCATCGCCTCTTTTCAATTAAATTCATTCCTGCTATATTCCAACTGTTTCCAAAAAAACAAAAAACAAAAAAATCGGTTTTTATTCCCTAAAAAAATGCCACCCCATTTTGTGCCATTCATCGATTCACTTTTTTTCAGCACCCTCCCACCATGTTGGGCAGGTTTGCAATGTTTGCAACTCCCGAGCTTCCGGATGTTGCCGGAGCAGCTGCGGGCGCCTTGAATCCCCGGAATTTATTCGTTGTGAGGTCGAGGGTGTTTATGTCCTTGCCGGCGGTTGCGAATTCAACCGCCTTGGTCAATATCGGCTTGGGGAAGAACATCGTCTTCCACTTGCCCAGCTCCTCCAGGATCTGCTCATCGGTGTATTCCGCCCCGTGCTTCGAGATAAGGTATTTTGCAAGCCCGCGCATCGCATAGGAATGGGCGCAGCCACATGCCGCCTGGCCGGTCTCGAATACGAGCGTGTTCGCGCCGCAGCAATATTCGCATGCAATCTGGGAGCCTATTTTCACGTACCGCGCGTTCATCGTTTTGTCGGGCATGCCGTTGCCGTCGTCCATTTTTGCAAGGACCGCCATTGAATTGACGGGATCGGCAAAAGTGACTCCCAGCTCCGCACCGTAAATTTTAGGCACACCGGTTGGAATGACCTTTGCGGCAATCGATTCAAGGGAGACTTGCGAGGACTGCGAGGCAGTCTGGATTGGCGCCGATGTAGCCTGGGCTACTTGCGCTCCTCCCGGCTGCCCTAAAGATGATTGCTGCTGGGCGATGGCGCCTTGCGCCTTGCTGCCGTCTAGGGTTATTGTGGGGCCACTAGCAAAAAGCAGGTAATTCGCGTGCGCCGACTGCAAATTTCCCATCTGCACTTGGTTGAACGCCATCAATCCCACCAGCAATATGATAAGGCCATACATCAAAGTTGGCAAACCCTCCTTCTTCCCGTGCTCATGATGCTCTTCCATTCAAAACACCTCTTTTGAAACCATCGCCCAACAAGCGCCACCGGATTCGTTCCAGCGCTTGAAAAGCTTTACAAACTATGTAAAGCTAAAGATTTATATAGGTTTCCTTTTTATGAAAAGCTTTGCAAGAATGGAAAAGCTTATATACTCGAGGAAACAGAATAACCGCATGGTAAAACTGAAGAAAATCGACTTCGGCAAGGGCGATGTTGCAGCCGACACGGTGATGGCGCCGCTCGAATCCGACATGCTAAACAAGCTCTGGGAGGGCGGCGAGATGACAGTTCGCGACCTTCATGGCAAAATGCGGGGAAAATGCGCGCTCACATCCGTTGCGGTGAGCCTGGATAGGCTTTACCAAAAAAAGCTCGTAAGCAGGAAGATCATCAAGGGGAAGGGCGGCATCCATTATATTTATTCGGCAAGGCTAACAAAAGGCGAATTCGAAAAATCAGTTGTGCAGCAGGCGGTTGACCGGCTAATCGAGCGCTTTGGCCCATCAGCCGTGAGCTATTTCAACGAGAAATACAAAAAATAGCATTTCAAAATCTATATATATGTGGGGCACTAGATTATGGTTATGCTGGAAATGTGGGATCATCTGGTTTTTGGGATTGACGCATTCATTGGGAACCAGGCAAATGTCACTTTCACCATCCTCTCGCTTGCCCTGGCGCTGTTGGTTATTTACAAGCTAAGGGACGCAAACCTAAATTTCCGCCCGCGCTTGCTCCTCATCTATTCGCATCTTGCGCTCATCTCATTCCCAGCGCTTCTGCTTGCAACATCCCTCTCATGCATTTCAGCTGGCCTTGGCTGCCCGGTGACAATCGCAAGATTTGGGCTTTTGCTATTCCCCCTATCAATCATCTTCTCCATGGCAATTGGCTCGCTTCTGCTGCCGCTATTTTTCATGCTGGGGACAAGGCGAAGCGGCAGGTTCGATGGGTTCTTGCGTTCCGAAGCCCGAAAGCTGGGCATACGAATCCCTAACCTTCGGATAATCGATTCGCAAAAGCCCGTTGCCTACAGCGTCTCCGGCCTGAACTGCGCAGTCTTCCTCTCAATTGGGATGCTTGAAACATTCTCAAGGAAGGAACTGGAGGCGGTTTTGCTGCACGAACTTAGCCACCTGCAAAGGAGATCGCCGCTGCTCAAGATATCCTCATCAATAATGAATGTTTTCTCGCCAATTGCGCGCACCGTCCCATCCTACGACCTGCTGACAGAGGAGGAATCTGCAGACGGTTTTGCGGCAAGGAGGCAGGGGACAGCCAAATACCTCCTGAACGCAAAGAACAAATCTCAGGGATTCCGCTGATTTAAATTCCGTTTTTAAACCCTCAAAAAAATGCGCAAGCCTTTTAATTTTATTGCTCGGTATACTCCTACGCGTTTTCAGTTTGCGGGGAAAGTTGTGGACGGATATAGGAAATTGGCAGTCTTATTCATCGGCGTATCCTTGCTTCTCGCCGCCTTAGTTTTCGCCGCATCGCCCGAATCCTTGCCAGCTGATTCCTCCCTTCAAGTTCAGGAACCCCATATTGTCACCCTGATTTCAAACTGCGCTACCATAAGTTCTCCCGGCACTTACGAACTGGCAGGCTCGTTCACAAATATCACCGGCGGCACGTGCTTTTTGCTTTCGTCCAACAACGTTACCTTCGATTGCCGTGGTTTCACTATCAGCGGGCCGGCGACGGTTTTTTCAGCCACTGGCAGAAGCGGCATTGAAATAAGGAACTGCACGGTCCGAGGGACCAACTACCCGACCTACGCACGGGTGGCTGCGGCCTTTACCAACACCGGCTCATCGGCAATCATAAACAATTCCCTCTTCGATGCGTATTCAATAACGCTTACGAATTCCACGAATAACCTGATTAAGGACAACTACCTCAAAAGCGGCTCCACCTATGGGCGCATAAGCATCAGCAATGTCGGCTTCCCTTCCGGCATCAACAACCAGATCCTAGGCAATTCCATCATAAGCGGGGCGCTTTCTGATGATGGGTATACGGGGATAAAAATACAGGCCAATTACACGCTCGTTGAAGGTAATTCCATCATAAACAGGACGGTGGGGATTTATGCTGAAGGCGCCTACGAAAGGATTCGCCTGAACCTCATTCAGGGTGCGAAGGGACTATGGGATACGAAAAACACCGGCCAAGCCATCCAGCTGAGGTTTTCGAAAAATTCACTCGTCGAATATAACCTCGCATATGGGGGCGCGGAAGGGCTTTTTGCCGCCGACTCGTATGATTCAGTTATAAGGGGCAATAACTTCAGCAATAACAATGAGTGGAATGCGTATGCCGGGAGCGGAATTTATATTGCGGGGTGGGACACTGCCGGCGGCAGGCTTCCTACGAAGGCGGGAAACCTCACCATTGAGCAAAACATCATAAACGATAATTATGGGAATGGCATATACATATACTTTGATTATTTCAGCAATGAGCCGGGCAACCACCTCATCAAGGGGAACATGGCCCAAAATAACAGTTTTAATGGGATCGTCGTGTCCTCGGCGGGAAACATGCTGCTCGAAAATTACGCAGCCCGCAACGGCAGGACCGGCATAATTGCGGATAGCAACCGAAGCACGATAAGGGGGAATGTTGCGCACTTCAACAACCAGGATGGGTTCTATATCAGCAATTCAGGCACTCCAGCCGCCGCCATCGAGAACAACACCGCAACCAACAACCTCGGATATGGAATGACTATCGGGGGCGGAGCTTCTTATATTGAGTTCCTTCACAATTCGTTCTCCAACAACATCAACGGCCTTGCGATCTCCGGCATCGTTTCCAACGCGAATTTCGGAGGGAATTATTTTCTCAATAATTCGCAAGCGGTTTGGAGCGCGCCTTCCCCGAACAGCCATAACAACCTGACATTCGCGGGAAATACCTTCCTGAACAACACCTACGGATTGTATTTCTCTTCCGCTTCCAATAGCACTATATTCAACAATTCATTCATCAACAACCAATATGCCGCCGACTCAAGCTGGGATAATTCCGATATAACGTCGAATGCCTTCTCGGACAATGCAAGGGGGATAGTTTATCACAACTACAATGCGCCCGGCAGGATAATCGGCAATACGTTCCTGCGGAATTCGGAAGGCATATACGCAGGTTCGTCCTTCCCGCCAAAGATACTCGGGAACACTTTCCAATTCAATGTTAAGGGGATAACGCTTCCTTACGATTCCTTTTACCCCTTTGAAGCGGACAACAATACCTTCAAAAATAATTCAATCGGGATCACCAGCTCCATGAGCGGGAACGTCAGCTCTAATTATTTCATAGAAAACAATATGGGAATAGAGGTGAAAGGCAACCCCGGCGGCCTATTGATTTTCAACAATTACTTCAACAACACGGCCAATGCACGGGGCGGCTCTTCAAACACGAAATGGAACACCACTAAAAAATTGGCGTTCAGCGAGGACGGATTGGCGGCTTATTGGAGATTTGATGATGGAACTGGGAATACCGCAGCTGATTCCAGCGGCAATGGGAACCATGGAACACTGGTGAATGGGCCTTTGTGGACCGGCGGAAAATATGGTGGGGCTTTGGGTTTTGACGGGATCGACGACCGCGTCTCCATTGCGGATTCCCCGAGCCTGAGGGATCCCCTCAAAGGGAATTTTTCCATAATGCAGTGGATAAGGGCAAATTCAACAGGATATGAGGACTTTGTCCTTTACGGCGCAGCGGATGGCAGCTACTACGTCCTGATCAGGCTGGATTCGGGAAGGATACAATTCGCAATTTGGGATGGCATTAATGGCCAAAACTATTGGAGCACAACAACTTACAACGATAACGAATACCACCATGTCGCCATTGTCCGCGACCTGGCAGGCGGCGCATATAAAATTTATGCAGATGGCGCCTTGCTTGGAACTGCCGCCATAAATACAACGGTCATGAACGACAAAGCCGTTTACCTGACACTAGGCAGCAGCTCCTGGGATTCCTTCAACGGGACAATTGACGAAGTCAAGATCTACAAGCGGGCTTTTTCAGCAGCCGAGATAGGAAAGGAATCCCTGCTGGGAACCTCGGGGAAAAACATAATCGGCGGCCCTTGGACCGGGGGCAACTTCTGGCATGATTATGCCGGCGTTGATGCAAATGGAGATGGGTTGGGAGATACGAAGCTTCCATACAATGCCAGCAATAATATCACTGGAGGGGGGGATTACGCGCCCCTTACGAATGTTCCAGCGCCAAACAACCCGCCTGTCCTTAACCCGGTGGGGAATAGGTTAGTAAACGTAACTAAAACCTTGCTTATCCAGCTTTCGGCGTCAGATCCCGACAACAATGCACTGACTTTCGGAACGAATGCCGCATCGCTCCTTCCAAGCGCATTCAGTTTCAGTCCGATAACCGGCCTTTTCAACTGGACTCCTAAAGTGAATAATACGGGCAATTATTCAGTGGTGTTTAATGTTACGGACGGCTTTGCAGCAGACTCGGAAACCGTCCTGATATCAGTTATTCTCGGCGCTGCGTGCGGCGACTTGAACAACGACGGCAGCAGGGATGTTCTGGACGTCGTAGGAATTGTGAACATAGCATTCAGGGGAGGGGCGCCACCAGACCCTGCATGGATCGCGGACATAAACGGAGACGGCATAATCAGCGATGTATTGGATGCGGTGGGGCTGATAAACCATGTCTTCAGAGGTAAGCCGGAGCCCACGTGCGGAATGTCTTCTGCAAGCGCACTCCAGCCAAGCACCGCTTCTGCGACTCTTGGAACCCCGACAATAAATGCGGACGGTACGATTTCCATATCTGTAAAGCTTTCAAGCCCGTTTATTTCAACAGCCTCCCAATTCCAGATTGATTATGACTCAAAACGATTCAGCTTCATCTCTGCGGCGAAACCATCCAGTACCCTGAATTTTGACATTTACAGCAAACAACCCGCTGCCGGAAAACTCATAGTGGGATTGTTCAAATCGGATGGCAGTTCGGAGGTAAATTCCGGCGTTCTTGTAAGCTTAAAATTCAGCCGGCTGATTCCCTCAACCTCCGCTCCAGTTCTGGGAAATATGCTCCTTATCGACACTGCCGGGATCCCCCGGAGCGTGACCGTCAAGAAAACTACAGTATAGCAACTGGCATAAACGTTTATAGCGCGTCTTGAAAGTTTTGCGGCTTTTCTTCAGGAAGGCATAATGAGCCGCTTTTGATCACGCCGCATTTTCCAGCTCTGAAAGTGCCATTTTATACGCATTCCAACTTTCTTGGTTGCTTGCATTACTTTTGCTGTTTGCCATAGACGGAGCATATGTGCTTGTTCTTCGCAATGGCTGCGGCGATTGCTTGCAGATGCAATGGCTAAGGTTGGAATGTATGGTGATTGCTTAAAAAACGCACCAATTTAACTACTTTTCAGCTGTTTTTACCTCT
>ERZ1292640.95-Hain-H43-02um-R1-95-length-70815-cov-9_pt1 | contig 33333 bp, 1 predicted proteins | sample MGYA00564404_ERZ1292640 | MGnify/ENA primary metagenome ERZ1292640 (study PRJEB36523, sample SAMEA6512636) | groundwater metagenome | collected 2019-01-08 | study: AquaDiva: Metagenomics assemblies of 32 groundwater samples | reverse complement strand
TCCTCAATGATCAGCGTGATGATGCCGAATCCGTCAAGCAGGCCAGGAAAGATATCTCTCGGCTTGAAAGCCTGCTTACAGCCATAAAAGAAGGCACAGAATTTATCAGCAACCTATCCGATGATGTCAAGGCAAGAGCCGCAGATACCCTTCTTGATCTTAATACCCAATTAACTATCCTCAATGATCAGCGTGATGATGCCGAATCCGTCAAGCAGGCCAGGAAAGATATAGTAGCATTTAAAAGCCAGATTATTATTACGGTGGAAATCGAAAGCATATTAAAAGCAATTCGTAAAAGGTTATCGCCAGATGCAAATGCGCCTCCTTTAAAAACCAGATACATAGATAATGTGATAGATACATTTATTGAAGATATCAAGATTCCTATCGATAGACAAGAGAGAGTAAAGGAGAGATTATTTGAAGAAATCTTAGAAGGGAATATTGTAATTGAGATTACGAGTCAATCCGGAAAGCGGATAAACGCTCTTGACATAATACCTGCCGAATACAGAAATCAAAATACTATAAAGAATTATATTAATATAAGATTTGCTAGTGTCCATTTTGAAGTTAATCTTAGAAATGAAGGATCGCAAATTAAAGAAAACCGAGAAGAGACTATCGAAACAAAGCAAAATAAAGATTCAAAAGGTATAACTAAGACCGTAGGTTCCTCAACCATTGCGATGCCTGCCTTCTTACCGTTGGGTTATATTTCAGGCTTCACCATTTTTAATTTTATACATAATCACTATCTAGCTATCTTGGTATTTTTTGTACTTTTAAGCGTAGGTTATATATTTTCAAAATGGGCTAATAATGAAGATAACAAAGAAGATATACACAGTTTCATCGGTTCTCTTTTATATATGTTTGCGGCGCTAACATTTTTTACTATAGGCCATTGGAGTTTTAGAAAATCTGCTATAGAAGCTTCTATGTTAAGTTTAGCGCCTCTTTTAGGATACTTCCTAAAATTTAGAAAGATAAGCTCATTAATATTATTCTTGTTGCCGCTACCAGTGAAACTACCAGTAAAGCTGATATATAGCGTAAGAAATAATATAAGAAATAAAATAAAGATTCATAGATCGAAAGTAGATTTAGAGAGGAACTACATAACTAGCGAGGTATTATTTAAGTCATTAAAGAAAATGAAGATGTCGACTAGTCATATGGTTGAGGAATCAATACCTATGGTGATAAACTCGACCGAAGGAAGAAAAGAATGGATTGATTTAGCTATAGATTTAGGTATCCAATTAGCAAATAAAGGAATTTATCCCTGTTCTACTTTAGAATATGGCGTGCCCTTAGCAATCGAATGCTGTAAAGGAAATATTGAGGTCTATAAAAAGAACTTGGAATCATTGGGAAAATTAGCAGAGGAATTAGAAGGTATTAATCCACTCGAAACTTTAACAAAAGGAAGAGAAATAATTCTCAAGTTTGGCAGCGACCCGCAAGGATTTGAGAGGGTTTTACAAGCGGCAAAATTAATCCCACTTTGGTATAAAAAATATAGGGTTGAGATTGAACAAGGGGGAGGTATCTATGGATTAGATAGAACAGAAAGTATCGATTTTAAAGAACTTTCCTTAGCACTTAGCCGAATGATAGATAGTATAAATGATATAGAAACATTACGGGACTTGATAAAATTAGAAATATCTTTGATAAAAATAAACTTAATTAACAAAAACTATAATTCCAAAAAAGGTTTAATTCTTGTAAGAGTTAGTTGTACAGAGTGTCCTGATGGAAGAGGAAGCGGCTATTATAATCCACACTTAGATTTAGGTTGTTCTCATGTTGTTGTACCGGCGGATTGCCATTATCCTCCGCACTGTGATTTAGGAGGACAACCAACAAAAAGCGAGGAAGGTGTTATCGAAATTACCATTTTTTCTTATACTTCTAAAGATTTATGGGAAGAATTAGCTTTTTCTAGTCTCGAGAATGCGAGACAAAAAATTGAAGAAATAAAGTTGAGAGAATTGCAAGAAACTGACTCTGCTCGTTCTAAATCTACTCTCCCGCTTTCTAGGGTAGGTGTTTCTAAAGAGTTACGCTCTAAGCAAAAGGAATCCCGCAAACTCATTGGTTCCGACTTAGAGTCAAAAGATACCCTTACTGCAAAATATGATTCTATAGAAAATGAAACATCCCAAAAAGGAATAGGTGTAAGTGATTTCTTTGCAAATAAAGATTATTTTGCTGAAGACGGAACGGAATTTAGAGGAGCCACGCCATTTGTTGTTCATTGGCCGCTTGTAGATTATAAAGGAGGAAGAGATCTTATAAACAATTTACAAGTAAAAATAGATGAGCTTGATGAAATAATCGGCGAAGGTAATGTTATTTGGAATAAACTGGAATATTTACACTCTACAGTATTTAGCGTAATCAAGAGTTTAGGTCCTAAAGAAATCGCTAAATTGAATTCTGAAGAGATTCAGAATCTTGTCGGGAAAATAGTTGAAAACATTAAGCCTTATGAAATTACCTTTGAAAGAATCTTGGTGGCAGAAAATGGTACGATAATAGCCGTGGGTTATGTCAATAACAACGAGCTGACTAACTTAAGAGATGGGTTAAAAGATTCTATGCCGTTTGGACATCGTACAGATTCAATACATATTACATTAGGTAGAATAACTAGGAATCCTTCTCAAAAAACGCAGGACAAATTAAATAAATTCACAGAGGCTAATAGAAGGGTCGGCTTAGGTAAAATAAAGGTAAATTTTGTTAACTACGCAAATTATATTGGGACTTTAAATCCAGAGGTTGAAGAGGTCGGTAAATATAATATTGTTCAATCCGCCCCTGACCGTGTAACTTCAATCCCTGCCGAGGTATCTAAATTTAGTAAGGTTGGCTTGGGAAGGATTACCATCATAGGGACTGATGACTATAGTATTGACCATAATGTAATAGCACAATTAAATGCCGCTTATCAAGACAGGCTTAAGGATATTATCGGTTTTGTTGCTCACTATATTAAGGGGCCTCCGCTTAAAGTTAATGTCGAAATTGTATCCGAAGAAGGCAAACCTTCTATGTGGTATGAATCTGCCTCAAATACCATCTACCTGAATGTAATCCTCTTTACTCTAAACGTACCTTTAGAATACGCCCAATTCATCGCCCACCATGACTTCTTCCTCCACGCATATCAGGGATTAGAAGAAGAAGCCGCAACACAAGGCTCAGTTGAATTCCTGCTTAATAATAACAACATTTTAACGGCAATATCTGAATTTATAAAAGAAAATGAATTTATCTCAGTTGATACGAATAATCAGATATTAAGTAATTTATTGCTAGGTATTATTTCACATGAAATTCATCTCTCTATGATTAGTATTCTTCTCGAGCTTGATCAAGCCCACCTTTTTGTCAGTTGGGATAAACCCGGTATTAACGACGAAGCTAAGCGCTCTTTTCTTAACCAATTAATCGAGATAAATGTTGATTACCCCGGTGGATTAGCTGCTTATCGCGAAAACGGCAAAAAACTCCTTGAAGAGTCAGCTAAAGGAGGGACTTCTTTTGACGGATATACTCCTAAGGTTTCTCAAGGCGTTGAGTTGACCACCAGCTATAAACAACTGCTTAATTTACAGAATAAAGGATTAAAACTATCCAATAAATTAGCTGTAGTTCTGGCTGCCGGCGGATTAGGGGAGCGTTTAGGTTATGACGGTATTAAGGTAGCTATACCGGTAGATTTAGTTACTGCTACTATTTATCTTGAAAAATACATAAGCTCAATTATTGATCTTCAAGATAAATCAAATAGATTAAACAATGAAGAAAGAAAGATTCCTTTTGTAATCATGACGTCAAAGGATACGGATAACATGACCAAAGATGTGCTTGAAAATCTTGGTTTTGATCTTGTTAAGGATGAGGGTAACTATAGCCGTTATTCCGGAAGAGGGTTAGACATTGATATCGTTAGGCAGGGCGCAGTTCCTGCAATAACTAATAATCAAGGTGACTTCTGCTTAGAAAACAATAGATCTTATAGCCTACAGACCAAGCCTCATGGACATGGTGATGTGCATATGCTTCTCTACCAGAAGAGGTTTGTAGATAGGTGGGTTAAAGAAGGCGTAACTCATACTGTATTCATTCAGGATACCAATGCTCAGGTATTTAACGCCATGCTTGCCGGGCTGGTTGTATCAATATGTGAGAGATTTGATTTTAACTTTTTGACTGTGGCTAGAGAGGCAGGAGAAAAAGCCGGTGCGATTACTAAATTGATGCATGAAAATGGTACTTCTATAACCTGTAATGTAGAATATAACCAACTTGATCCTCTTCTGAAGAAAACAATTAATCCAGAAGGCGATATCCCTGATCCGCAAACAGGTAAATCTCATTACCCTGCTAATCTTAACGTATTTATCATTGAAAACACAAAATATAAACAGGTTTTAGATGAGACGGATGGTATTATCGCTGAGTTCGTCAATCCTAAATATGCAGATGATACTAAGACCACTTTTAAAAAACCCACTCGTCTTGAAACAATGATGCAGGATTTAGCCAAGGTGCTTGGCGAAGGCGCGAAGGTTGGGTTTACTAATTTTGAAAAAAGAGACGTCTTCTCACCGGTTAAAAATAATATTGAGGCTGCAGCCGAAAATCCTAAGAACGGAAATTATCCTGATTCTATGGCAACCGGCGAAGCAGATTATTATAAATACTTCCGTAAACTCCTATCTCAGGCAGGAGTAGATATAAATGTAGAAGGTAGCCAGAGAACTAGCTGGGGAGTTCCTTATCAAGAGGGGGCTAAAGTAGCCTTAAGTCCTTCTTTTGCTATGACCGCAGAAGAAGTTATTGAAAAAGTAAAAGGCGGCAAGATATCCGATGCTTCTACTTTAATCATAGATGGTCAAGATATAACTATAGAAAACCTTGAACTTGACGGTACGCTTATTATAAAGATTACTCCGGGAGTAAAGTTGACTGTAAAAGACTTAAAAGTATCCAATAAAGGCTGGAGGTTCGTTGACTTGACTGAAGAAGAGATGAATGATCCCGCTGTCCCAACTTACCTTAAGATAAGAGGATACAAGTTAGTAAAAGATGAAGAAGAGGTTATAGAGACAACTGAGCCGGGAGAATATAAAATAGAAGATGGAAAGTTGATTAAGGATAAAGATATTAGTTACAAGGAGAGTAATCTTAAAGATAATTATGGTCTTTTATTATTAGCCGTACCGTTTTCAGACCTGTCTGGAATAGTGCCTAATTTGAGCATACTTTATATAATAACCAGTTTATTTATTGCTTTTAGGTTCTTTTCTAAATACGTGTATTCAATAAATAGTATACATCCACATAAAGGAAAAATACTAACAACAATTATGCTCATTGCTGGATCCATTATGTTGTTGTCGTATTTTCCAAGTCAGATACTGTCGCTTATATTAACTATCATGATGAGTTTCACTGCAGGTTATGAATTATTCTGTGTATGGGTTAGGGCCATAGAAAAGAACATAAGGTCTACGTATATTGGAAGCGATAGCTTAGTAAACGATGTGCTAATGGATGCACGTAGTTTGATAGAAAAAAATGAAAGAAAAAAAGCGATTTTACTTATCAAGACATTTTTTGAGACTCCGACAGAAACAAAAGTTAAAGAATTAATATCTGTTGGTCATTTTACCCATGTCCATAAAAATAAAAGATTTACTATTTACGATCTTTCCGTACTCGGTTATGATCAAGAGTTTCTTGGTATTATTTCTATGCTTGAAAAAAGAAAACTCTTTTACCCCGCTATCCTGCCTATCACTACTGAACCTAATGGGACCGCTTCTGTAACCGAGTTCAATATCATCAAATCCGCTTTCGGCAAAGACGGACTTAAGGATTTAGCTAAAAAAGGTATAGATTTAGAGAAAATAGTTGTAATTAGCCCGTCGCTTGCTGCCTTGGCAGAAGTAAATAATGGCCTCTTATTGATTAATCCTAACACCCTACGCGGTCCTCCGGAGCAATTAAGAGTAATTTTTGAAGGACATGAGCTTTATCACCTGTTAGGAAAAAATGAATTAAAAACATGGCTGCGGACTCATGAATACCTAATTAAAAACAATTTTTTATCTGACCACATTAAATTTTTGCAAGATAATGATATCGGCTTAACAGCAGATAGGGATTGGTTAAAGTTTTTGTTAATGTCTAATAAATTGTTACGAGTAATAAGTATTTTCTTTGCTATCTTATTAGGCATTTCTACCATGTATTTTGGTATTCCTGAACATATGGATTTAGGTTTCTTATTGTTTGCCTGTAGTTTTAATACGATAGCGGCACTTATGTTCAGTGGGATTGTTTCATTTATTGTCAAAAGATTATTCAAATCAGAGGTAAACTTTTACATACCAGGCATAATTCTTACTTTAATGATTTTAGTTCCTTTCCATCCCTATGGTTTCGCTCCAATAATATCAGGTTTTCTGCTAGGTCGTTCTAAAATATATGGAAAGCATTCGTATTTACCCAAAAGTCTATTTTTTATGAAACGCTTATTCGATAGAAATCGGGTAGTAGGATTAATGGTATATACATTTTTTATTTCAATGGCACTGCAATTATTTTCTTATGATAGCATGGGCATTGTAGCTCTTATTTGGGCATTTCTCTTAACGTTTAACATAGTAGCGTCTTCGGGTAAGCAGTTGGATAAAAGGGGTATCTCTGTTTCTGGTTTCGCCCATTCTAAGATCCGTAGCGTTAAGGGTAATAAAAATAATAACATGCTTACAATTGATCCGGTTAGCATAGGCTTGGTAACTGTTTCTATTTTAGGGTTTATCAAAATGCAGCCTTTAACAATAACAGGATTTGGATTAGTCGGCTTAGCTTTGTGGCTTATTCTCTTCTCAGCTATTCATCGTCACTTTTTTCCGATGAGTTGGTATGCGAATAAATTGAGAAGATTGGAAACAAGAAAGTCAGAATTAGAAAAGGAAGTTGTTCTGCTTGAAGCTGTTTCAGATTATGCTCAGAGATCAAATTTATTATTGAAGAAGCTAAGAGCAATAGAAGAGATAAATAGGATTGAGATAGAAATAGCGAAAATCGATTGGACGATCAGTGAAATTAAAGAGAAGATAGCTTCATTATCTGATAAATCAGAACCCTATTCTGCCCCTGACCGCGTAACCTCGGTTCCGGCTGACCTGCATAAATACAGAGGAGCAAGATTATTTGTAGTTATTAACGGTGAGGATGATCCTATCATTACGGGGCTCAGCGGAGTAGACAGTATTTTCCACAATCGATTAGAGGGCATAATTGGTTTTGTTTCTCACTATATTAAAGGGCCTCCGTTAGAAGTCAATGTCGAAATTGTATCCGAAGAAGGCAAGCCCTCTATGCGGTATGAATCTGCCTCAAATACCATTTACTTGAATGTAATCCTCTTAACCCAAAGTGTACCTTTAGAATACGCCCAATTCATCGCCCACCATGACTTCTTCCTCCACGCATATCAAGGATTAGATGAAGAAGACGCAACACAAGGCTCATTTGAATTCATGCTTAATAATAACAATATTTTAACGGCTGTATCGGAATTTATAAAAGAGAATGAATTTATCTTAGTTGATTCAAAGCTCTTGGTAGAGTTAGATAAGAAGTTAGATATATCGGAAATCCCGCTTGAAAATACCGGAGTGGAGATTAAATTCGGGACAAGCGGATGGCGTGGAAAATTAGGTAAGGATTTTGTCATTGAAAATATCAGGCGCGCGGTGAAGGGAATTGCTGAGTATTATAATGCAGAGATTAAGAAAGGCACAATTTTAATTGGTTTTGACCCGAGAAAAGATAATCCGATTTTTGCTAAAGAAGCGGCTTCTATTTTGGGGGAAAACAGTATTCCGGTAAGGATAATTATTGAAGAACCAACGCCTACGCCGGTCTTGGCATATCTGGCGAATTCCGATGAGGACATTACCGGGACTATTAATTTTACTGCCAGCCATAATCCTGCTGTTGACGATGGACTTAAATTCTCTCCTTACCACGGCGGCGCAGCAGATAAGTCTACTACTGATGCTATATCTAAATTTGCTAACTCTGCCACTACTTATAAGATGGTAGATTACGAGCAGGCCAAAGCGGAAGGATTAATTACAGAAGTTACTTTAGAAGAGGCAATTGATAAATATATCTTTGGATACATTATTCCTACCTTAAAAGAGTTAGGCGCATGGAAAGATATAATTGATTATATCCGTAATAATCCTGATTTTAAGTTGATTGTGGACGCGATGCAAGGTACAGGGGTAAAATATTTAGATGCGTTTTATACGGCAATGGCCAATGAGGCGGGCAGAAAATTCTTTACGCTTATTCATACCAATAATAATGATCATAAGTTCTCTAAAGTTAACGGCGCCCCTAATCCTACTTTGGCAGACAGCATAGTCGATATTGTAGCTAAGGTAAAAGCTGGCTCTAAAACATTAGGCTTAGGAGTAGATGGAGATGCAGACAGGTTTGGAACTATTGATTTTGGAGGGAAGTCAATTGATGCCAATGAAATGATCGCTATTTTATCCTGGTTTCTCAAGAAAGAAATAGGATTAGATGGAGTAGTTGGTAAAACCGTTGCTACAACTAATTTTGTCAATGCTGTAGCTAAGTATTTGGGACTTGATATTGAAGAAGTTGCGGTTGGATTTAAGTGGTTTGTTGAGATGGCAGTCAATGATGGCGTTGAATTTCTGGTTGCCGGAGAAGAATCTGCTCATGTGGCAGTAGGGCCGTTTATGCAATCATGGGATGACGGTATAGCAATAGGATTATTCAGTTTCTGGATAGTTGCACGTACCGGTAAGAGCATATCTGAATATAAGAAGGAAATCGAAAACGAAATCGGCAAGGAGTTCACAATTAAAACTGAAACTATCCGCGGAGAAGATGACAGCGTAAAAGACGGTATAAAGGCATCCATAGAGAAGACAGCCGAAGAGTTAAACAGTGGAATTAATCTTCTTGAAACTTCTATTGTTAAACAGGCAGAAGAGCTTCAGTCTCAGAAAGCAGTAGATCTTATTACTTTAGATGGTATTAAGATTGTTTTTGAATCAGGCGACTGGATATTAATGCGTCCTTCGGGAACCGAACCGGCAATAAAGCTTTATGTAGAAGTTACGGATGAAGCAAGATTCGAAGGATTATCAGAAGCCGGTAAGAGACTTTTGGGTGTAAAGGAAGCAACACCTGTGGCGACAAAACCGCAAAAAGAATCTACCGCCAAAATGCGAATTGAGGTAATCGCCATCGAAAAAACTAGCTTCGAGGAAGCCCTTTATGCGCAAAGAATGATTATACGCGGGCAGGATATAACAAGCAATTGGAGAGCGGCATTAAAAGCAGGGAAAATAAAAGCTGATATAAGATTATCCGGTACAGAGATAATCGAGTTAGGCGTCAGGATTAATGATAAAGATAAATCGGAATATTACGCAATTCGTAGACAATATTCAGAATCAGGGGGACCTTTATTGGAATTGGAGATAGAGAAGTCAGTTGAAGAAAAGGAAATAGATAGCTTCAAGGTGCAGCTAAATACTTTTCGTGCTCTGAGGCCAAACTCTACCATAGAAAAATTCGGTAAACAGGGCGATATTGATTCTCATGATGATAAGTGTTCATTTGGCTGCCACGATAAACAAGGCAATATGAGTTTATTTATCCGGGAACCTTTATTTGAAGTAGAGCTAAGCCAGACTATCTGGCGCGGGTATAATAATATAGCTCCTTTTGAAAAAGACGGCCACTTCTTATTGGTTCCGGATATCTTTGATGATAACCAAATCCGCCAGCAGGAGGTTATCGAAAAAGACATCTCCGATATGGTAACGCTTATCAATGATAGCGAGAATATTTTGATTATATGTAATTCCCGCCATGCCGGAGCTTCAGCTAATCATATCCATTTCCAAGGAGCTTATTATGGCCAGAGTTTAGCGGTTGAAAACGCTGAGAAGCAGAAATTAGGCGATTACGGCAGAGTGACAATAAGTAAATTAACCGGTTATCCTGCAAATGGCTGGGTATTTGAATCTGATAGCGCTGAAGAACTTCCGGGAGCAATTTGGAAAGCCGTCGATGCTTTCCAGAATAAAGGTATACCTTTCAATTTAATCTTTTTGAAATCTAGAGCTTATTTGTTTGCCAAAGACATCGAACATGAAATTACCGAAGAATTCCCGACAGGAGCCCTTGCTTCAATGGAGATGGCAGGAAAGATAATTATAATCGATAGAGGGACTTATGATGAGGTTGATATTAAAAAGATAAATAAGGCATTCGCAAAAGCCTGCCTGAGCGAAGAAGAATTAGACGCATTATTTAATGAAATTTTTACGGCTTTAATCCCTGAATCAAAAGAGATGCTCGTGGCGAATTATGATTCTATGGAAGCAAGATTACGGAAAAACGGCATAAAAATAGAGAAATTCTTTAAAAATACGGATTATTTTAAACAAAGGGAAAACGGAGAGACGGAAGAAATCAAAGTTGAAACGCCATTTATCGTGCATTTTCCTCTTTCAGATTATGAGGGAGGAGAACTTTTGGTAAATAATTTAGCCAGAGCGCAAGGTGAGATTGAAAAGATATTAGGTAAAGAATCTGTTGTTTGGAATACTCCGGAAAATTTACATTCAACGGTATTCTCAATAATAAGAAGGTTGAATTTAAATAGCGAGAGCATTGAGTTTGAGTATGCTCAGAAGAAAACAGCATCCTTAGCCGAGAAAGCCCAGCCCTATGAAATCATATTTAACAGGATACTGGTAGATGATAACGGGACTATCATAGCCGTAGGATACACAGATAATGGAGAATTGACCGGATTACGCGATGGGCTCAAAGAAGCTATTACAGGTGGCCATAGGACAAATGTAATTCATATAACCCTTGGTAGAGTAATCAAGGATCCGTCTCTTGGTCAAATAGATAGATTAATAGAATTCTTAGAAACGAAAAACGGAGTTGAGCAAGGCAAGATAAAGGTAAATTTCATAACCTATGGAACTTATGCCGGAACTTTGAACACTCAGATAAAAGGGCTTAGACGGTTTTATTTTGTTGATCCGGATTCAGGTATTAAATATATAGAAGAGAATCCGGGCATACCTTTACAGAAAACTTCTTATTTTGAAGATGTAGGAAGAGCAATAGATGTCTTATCCAGTCAAAACAATGTAGTTTTAGTCCAGAGCGCTGATAGAGAAGGGGAAAGCCACGCCGAAGAAATTATTACGCGTCTTTTAAGAGGAGAGGCTAATGGCCGTAAAATCGCCGGTGCTTATCGGATAGATTTAAAAGATAAGTCAAAAATTGGCGGGCTTTTAGATAATCTTAAAGTATTATTAAATCAGGTTAATTCCCGTGAAGAAGCAATCGCCTTGGTTGTCACTAATTTTGAAAGCCTATCCGAAGATGCTTCGTATTCAGATATCCTGTTAAAAAATCCGAATCTAATTGTAGTAGGAACCACTGATTTTGATGGCTATAGGCAGATAGAAGAAAATATAATTTTAGCGGAATCAGTAAATTTTATCATTACCGATAAGGGGCTTACTTTTGATCAGAGAAATAAGAAAGTTGCAATTATCGGAGCAACAGCATTTTTGGGGAGTAAGCTTTATGATACTTTTACTCGAGAATTTAATACAGTTTTAGGGACCGGTTTTAGTAAAGGCGGATTTGAAAGAGTTGATGCTACGCGTGAAGAAGACCTCAAAGAATTTATCGGAAAGCATAACCCTGAAATAATAATTTACGTAGCCGGAGAAGCCAACGTAGATAAAGCTCAGAAGGATAAAGGCACTGCTTTTAAATTAAACACAGAAGCAGTGGAGATTATTAGCAAATATTTTAGTGGAAAGTTTATCTATATATCTACAGAATATATATTTGATGGCGATAATCCGCCTTATGTTACGAGCAGCGGGGCGGCTCCTAAGAGTTTTTATGGGGATACGAAGTATTTAGGGGAGATGATGGCCTGTGAATATTTTAAAGATTCTTTAGCTCTGCGCATCGGAGTTCTTTACGGCTATAATTCTTCTGAAGATAAAGATCATTTTGCTAAAACTGTTATGGACAAGCTCTCAAAGGATGAGGATCTGGCCATAGATAATAATTATATAAAACATCCGTTGATTTTAGAAGATGTTGCCTACACGATTATTAAACTCATTCAACATAATGGTTCCGGGGTGTTTCAGGTTAACGGTAATCAGGGAGTAACTAAGTATGAATGGGCGAAAATTATTCATGAGGTTTGGAACGAGCTTTCGCCTGTTGCATCTATGAGCAATATAACGGTAAATAATGAAAAGCCATTTGCTACACGGCCGCATAACACCCAAATGATTAATTCCGATACGCCGGTTTCCTTAAGCAGTGGAACCAGACGTATGATTTTACAATACTTGGGAGGAAATAAGCAGGTTGTAGAGGGTAGAGAATCTCCTTTGACTCTCAGAGACGAAGTAAACCAAGCCTTTTCTTTAGTGGTAGATAACACGGAAGAGATAATGAGCTATCAATATGAGCCTTTAGATAAGCAGTTTATTGGCAGCAACCTCTTGCACCAGATAATTTTAAACTTCGGTAGATATGAATATGTGAGTAGGACGACGGCGCCTCCTAATTTACCTCGCGAATTACCAAAAGATAAACTAGTTGTTGTTCCTCACTCTGCTCCTCGCAATATGAAACGCTGTCCGTATTGTCATCCTAAAGATCCGGTCAAGGAAGCTAAATTACTTATAGCGAATTGGCGCCATGTAGATAGAAATTATAAAGCGGTGATGAATCCTCATCCTTGGGCATACAATCATCATATTCTTATGAGCTCTGATCCGCTACCCCAAAGGATTGACTCTATAAATTTAGGAGATATGTTCGCGTATCTAAAAGAAATTGGGAAAGGATACGAAGGGATTTATAACGGTATGGAAGCCGGAGCCAGTGTTTATCATTTCCATGTACAGTTTCATAAAGGGTTTTCCGCGATTTGGGCCAATTTAGACACTGGCAGGATAACCAGAGATACTTTTTATCCGCAGGAAGACAGAAAGGCTTCTGTTTTGAAAGGTTGGCCGGCAAGTGCTTTCCTGTTCGAAGGGAAAAAGATCCGGGAATCGGCTGATTTAATTCATGCGATGATCTCTGTGTTGGAAGAAAGGAATATACCTTATAATTTAAATTTCAGGCATAAAGACGGTAAGTTCCAGTTAATCCTTTATCCCAGAGATATAACAGTAGAAAAACCGGTTGGCCTGAACAGTTATCCGAAATCTTGGGGGATGTTCGGCGGCGTAGAGATGAGCGGCAGCGTATTTGCGCTTCTAAAAGAAGGATTTTTTGATATGGTTGATGATCTGTCTTCCGCGGATAATATTAAAAATGCGATCAGCCAGATGGCGGTTTCCGAAGATACGGCGGATTTGTTAAAAAGCGCATTCCTAAAATATATAGAGCAACAGCGCGGCGAGGCTCTTGACAAGAAAATAACCCTTGTTTCCGATCTGGGAGGAACACTCGTCGCCAGAGGCGGAGATTTCAGAGTTGAGATGTTTTCAGCTATAAGGGAATGGCTAAAAACAAATTTACTTATAATTATTACCGGGCAGGATATAACCGATAAGCAGTTAAAGCAGCTATTCAAAGCATTGCCAGCCGACTTAAAGAATAATCTTATTGTTTATACTAACGAAGGAGCAAGAAAGTATTATTTTAGGAACGGGGATTTGATTGCAGATGAGAGATATAATTCACAATATAATTTGAGCGTAGAATTACAGGAAAAAATCAAAAAACAGATAGAATATTTCGCACAGGAAAAAGGACTGGAAATAGCAGCGGGGCCGTCTGATTGGGATGATGTCCAGCTATTTATCAGATTGAAACTCTCGTTGGAAGAAAGAAGAGAATTAGCCGATGAGTTAAGCCGGAGATTACAGGATAACGGTATCAAAGGAGTTAGAGTGAGCGCAACAGGTAAAACAACCATCAGCGTATTGCCTGAAAATCTCAATAAAACTGTCGCAATTTCTGACATCTTTATTTCTAAGAACATAGATGCATCCGAGTTGTTATATATGGGTGATGAGTTTAGCGGAGGCAATGATACTATCCTTAGCAGTATCCCGGAATTAAAATGTATTTCCTTTGACCCCAAACAGCAAATCAAAGATCTGCCCCAAGGAGTATTTTATGCCGGAGAAGGGCACCTGAAAGTCGAAGAGTTCATAATGAATATGCTAGGGTATTTACAGAATAGAAAAGTGGCAATAGGCGATGCGGAACATGTTCTATCTCTTATTCCTGAGGCTATATTGAACAATCCTAATAAAAACATAGTTAAAACTAAGCATTTTGGAAAGGTTTCTGTGGGCGCTATGTATGCTTATAACAATATGTTTAATGATAAAGATATGCCCAGGATTTATCTATTACCGGAACAGTTTGTCCAGCAGGGCGTGAACGTGGTAACTCTGGCAATGATTGTTTATAGGAATTATATTAATTTCGGTAATAAAGCAACTACTATTGTAGGAACCGCTAAGCAGATCTCTCGCATAAAAACATACCTTGAAGCAAGTTACCGGACAAATTTAGATAAATATGAAGATATGGCCGGCTTTGGGGAAAATATAGCGCAAATCCAGAAAGAAATAGAATCTATAGGAAAATTCTCAGTGCTGATAGAAGGCCTGGTTGATTTTAAGATAGCGGAACAAGGCCAAGAGGCCAAGCTATCTAAGGGCGAAGATAATTTAACGATAGCGCATCTAAGCGGAAGCAGATACGAATTGAGAGACGGTGATGAGCTTTATAACTTAGACGGCTCAAATATCCTGCCGGTTGAAATACAGTATATTAATGCTGCCCCGATTTCTTCCTGTCCTGAATTTGGCGTTACCTTATTAGGTGCCGGTCCGGCTATGGCTGATAGTAGATTAACGACGAGTTATATATTATGGTTAGGCAGCAGGGCCATACTTGTAGACCCTGGCCCTTACGCGATGGAGGTAATGGATAAGCTGGGAATCTCCTGGGAGAAGATAACCGATATTTTCATGACCCACCTGCATGAAGATCATGATACCGGATTAATCGGATTTTTGGAAAAGGTGCATGCCTGGAATGATATTAATGCATCCCAGCGCCGCGTGAATGTTATAACTCATAGAATTATTTGGGATGAATGCAAAGTAAAGCTTAATGCCTTAGTAGGTGACAAGTATAGCCAAGCGTTGCTTGAGAATATTAACTTTATTGAGGCGCATATCGGTAAGCAAATAAGCTTGGGAGAGAATAAATATTTAGAAGTGCAATTTTCTCTTCATAGTGTCCTTTCGTTAATGGGTAGAGTTTCGTATGATGATAAAGTAATAACTTTCTCCGGAGACCATATCTATAATTTAGTCCTCTATGATGAATTAGAGGATACCGGAATTTTAACCCCTGCAAGAAGAAAGATATTGGCTAATTTTCTTTTCAAGGAGAATCCGGATTTAGTTATTCATGAAATAGACCATACTTCAGCGGAACATCTTTTTGGACAACCTGACCAGATGCAGCGCAAAATGATAATCGTCCATAGCGATTTATCGCAATTTGATTTTTCTAGCAAGGGCTATTTAGGGTTGAGCCGGAATATCGAATTACCGCATTTTGAATTAGGGGAAAGGCAAAATCTTGGCTTGATTCAGGGCTTAGTAAGAAGAAACGTTTCTCTTGATAACGTCAATCGCCTTAGCATTAATGCTCCAAAGGTGGAGCCGATAACAGGAGAAGATCTGGAGTCTTTACCTAACAAGGATAGCGATGAATACAACAGATTGGTAGAGTCAGGCAGAAAGTTAAAAGATGCGTTTGGTTCTGCGATGGGTGGATTAGCTACGCGCTCAAGAGGTTTGATGCTTATGAACTTTGAGACAAGAATGCCCGGAATTGACAAAGATCCGCATACCTTACTTGAGTGGAAATTGGGTGCGGTTAGAAAACACAATATGGATAACATCTCCGGGTCAGGGAATAAGCCGGTTGTCATAATGGCGAGTTTTGTTTCTCGCGACATCCTTCAAGAATTGATGGCCGCAAATAATAACTTTGGTTTTGAAGAAAGAGATATTCAGGTATTTGAAGGGGCGTTTCAGAAGAGGATTATACCGGAGGCTGTTGCCGGAGTGGCTGATTCCGGGGATATCGCGACTTTATCCGATGGAAGTGAAATTTTAAACCCGGCAGGGCATTTTGATTTTATAAGATGGGCGGTGATCAGCGGTTTAATGGCTAAGTTAAAACGCAGTGGCATAGATTTGTTGTATCACTCCAATATGAATAATCTGGGCGCAACTTTAGATGATAATTATGAAGCGATAAAGGGTTATTTCTGGGAGTCAATCAGCAACGCAATTGATAATAACAGGGAGCCGCCTTTTGTTTTAGCAGAGATCGTTAAGAATAAAGGCAAGAGGGGAAGTTATCCTGTGTTTGTAGATGGCATTAAGCGGTTCTTGAAGGATGATATGTTTCCTGAAGGTTACAACTATGTCGCCAATGATTATATCAATACCGCTAATTATCTTTTTTACATCTCGGGGATATTGAATAAGTTAGATTTTGATGAGGATTATGACAGTAAATTTAGCCCTGAAGAAATCGCCAGAATATTTGACGAATCTTTCCCGGTTAGACCGTATCTCTCTTTGAAAGAAATCGAAGAGTTGTCATCTGTCGAAGGGCAAAACGGAAAAACTCGGCAGACCTTACAAATCGAGAGAAATTTGGATGATTTTATGGGCTGCGCAGGATGTAAAGAATGGATTGCCTTGAAGGTTCCCGCGGAGAGATTCTTACCGGTTAAAACAGAAGAGGAGTTGAATAACTCAAGGGGTCAAATAGTTAGCGCTTTAGACGGTAAAGTCGACCTTAGCTTTAAGCGTAGGCCGGTAAAATTAAGCCAGGAAGAAAAGGACTATCTTGTTAATTCCTTTATACGCTTTACGCCGTTCTTAAGGAAACAAATCTGGGGAGGAAGATATATAGCGAGACTTAAAGGTATCGACTGGTCGGAAGAGATCATCTCTGAATCTTGGGAAGCATCTTCGCATCCTGACCACCCGTCAAAGATAAAGTTAGGCGGGAATACCTTCTTGGATATTACAGAGATAGATAATTTTGGATTAAGCGAAGTTTTCTACGGCAGTAAAGCAATTGAGCATTTCGGTAAGGAGATACCGTTTATTCCTAAGTTTCTTGATGCGCGCAAAGAATTGTCTATTCAATTGCATTACGATAAAGACGAAATATTTATAATCATCGGCACAAAAGAAGGCGCTAAGATGTATTTAGGCATTAAGGATGGCATTACAAAAGAGAGTTTCACAAATGCGATAGATAGAGGGGATGATCTCCGGGAATATATGAATGAGGTAGCGGTAAATGTCGGAGATGTATATCGGGTTCCGGTAGGAACACCACATAGTTTACAGCCTGGTATACAGGCGGTCGAAATAGGGCATAATTCTGATGTTACCTACAGGCTTTATGATTATAATCGTCCAGCTTCCGATGAGAGAAGGTTGCATAAGGCAGAAGGTAAAAATTATTTAAATTTCAATGCTCTGCAAGGAAGAGAGTTAGTTGAGTATTTAAGTTCAGGTTGGGATATTGTAGAGGAACTTTCTGAGGGTAAAGGTAACAGGCAGGTTGTTTCCGGGCAAAGAGATTTTTATATAGAAAGATTATCTCTTGAAGGCATAGGCAAAAATTCAAATAATGATAAATCTTCTCTTATAATTAAAGAGAAAACAGATGGAAGATTCCATGTGCTTATGGGTTTAGATGGGCTTGTGAAGTTAAGGAACTGTTCCAGCGGGGAGACGGTAATACTGAAAGAAGGTAAAACGGTATTTGTTCCCGGCAACCTTGGATACTATGAAATTATTGCCCAAGATACCCAAAAATCCGAGATATTGAAAGTTTATATGCGCTTTCCGAATGAACAGCCCAGATATAATATCGGTATAAGTGTCGGCGGGACCAAGTTTGCTCTTGGCGCAGTATCCAAGGACGGGCTTATCGGGGGAATAGAACCATTTAACTGGAGAGGCTATATTGAGGATAATTATAATGATGCTGATAATGCTGATGCGGTAATAAAGACATTGGTTGATCACATAGACGTATTAATTGGACGGTATATGTTAGATAGTTCTTTGATAGGAGAAGTGGGTATTGCCTGGCCGGGTCCGGGAAATTATAAAGAGGGGAAAGTTACTGCGACATTTATTCCGGGCTTCAACAATTATCCGCTTAAAAATAAATTAGAAGAAGCGCTTAAAGATAAGTATGGTATTGATATTCCGGTCAGGATTGTTTTGGATGCTGTGGCTGATCTTTTAGGTGAAATAAAAGATGTAAAGGGCGGTCTCTATGGGCATTCAAACGGCGTGGTATTAAATATCGCTACCGGCATAGCGGCAGGGTTATTATCCGATGACAGAATAATAAACAGCGGAATATATAACCGTGGCGAAGAGGATTTGATTATAATGTCCGGGTTAGGGCAATTAGGGCGGCATTTAATTATAGATAAGGATGGAAATTGGCAATACCGTCCGCATCCTTTAGGCGAAACACCCGATATGTTTGAGGGTGAAGTTAGGTTGACCGAATTCCTGGGAGGCCCGGCTATAACCCGTAGATTCATTGAAGAGTGCATTAAGGAAAATGGAAAAAGCGCAGAGCTTAAAGATAAGCTTGGTTTCAAGGCGCAGGAGTTGAAAGAAAAATTGGGAGATTTACGAAACAGGACTCCGGATATAGTGGAATTAGAAAAGACAATATTGGGCTATATAACAGATTCTGCTAATGATGGAGATAGCTTTGCCAAAAGATTTATTGAAAATGAGGGCAGGCAGATGGGGATAGCCCTGAAGGTGTTCTTTAATTCCTATCCCAAAGGTAAATTTGGCAATAGAGTTGTGCTCGTAGGAGGTATTGGAGAGAATTTCGGAAAAGACACAGATGTTGATGAAGAAGGAAAAGATATATTTATCAGGGCTATTTCTGAAAATTTACCTAATTTTAATGTATCCCGCTCTACTTTATGGGTAGAGAGGGAATTTACAGCTTTTGCTCCCAGAAATGATATTAATCTGGCGCTTAAAGAATTAAGCGAAAACGCCGATTTAGATACTTACAATAATATATTTAGAAATAGCGCTCTTGGGCAGGATTATGATTCTACCGAGATTAACTTATATATGAAAGATATAGCCGGAGAGGTTAGCCGAAAAGATTTAGTTTTACCCGATATTATGTTCCGGAAGCCTTATATGAATTATCTCAGTATGTATATCGCAAGCCTGATCAATATCCAGGGTGAAATTACAGGTATCTCTGAGGTGGCAATTACTTCATTAGGGGGAACCGATACGGTAGAGATAATCAACAGAGTCAAAGAACAGCTTACGCAAGGATTTAAAGGGACGATACGAAGAGCTGGTTTAGGTAAAGAAATCAAATACTTTAATGAGCCGATAAAAGAAAGCTTTACTGTTGGCCAAAGAAAAAATAATCTTGGTAAAGTAGAAGCAAGGAAAGGAAAGTCTATCGGTATAGACATCGGTGGAATGAATATCAAGATAGCGGTTTTAGATAACGCAGAGGTAAAGTTTAAGCGCATCATCCCTCAATCTGAAATAGGCGGCAAAAATTTAGGTATAACCTTACGAAATATTATGGAGGAAATAGCCGCAGAGTATAAAATAGGGGATATTGCTGAATTACCGTTGGTAATTTCTATCCCGGGTTCGTTAAGTCCGGAAGGAGAGATCATCAGTATGTCTAATTTGGAGAAAGGATATCCGGGCAGCATAGAATCTCTAAATAGATTAAGAGAGGCGTTACCAAATATTGAATTTATAAATGACGCTAATGTTGCAGCCGCTTATTTTGGTTTTGTATTAGATCTGGAGGGGTTAATCATCGTAAATACATTAGGGACAGGGCTGGGATTAGGCATCATCAAAGATGGGGAAATTTTAGATGGTTTAACTGAGGCGCATATAAGAGTTGATTTTTCTAAAGAAGCCAGAGAGCATACCTGCGGTACGTTTGGTTGTCTTGAAGATGTAGCCAATGCTTCATTTATTGTACGTAAGGCCAAGGAATTATTACCTAATGAACAAATAGAATCTGCAGAACAGGTAGGGAACTGGCTTAATAATGATATCGAACAGGAGAAGCAGGCAGCAGCAAAAATAATATTCAAACAATTTGGTAGTAATCTTGGCATACTTTATAATGAGATCGCTAAAATAATAGGTGATAATGAGATCAACGTAGTTTTAACCGGTGGGATAGCCCAAGGTAAGGGCATCGAATATATAAAGAGCGGCATTCAAAATAAAGCAGAGTCGTATGGTTTAAAGGTTGCTATTATTGACAATATCGATCAGCATCCATCAGTAGAAGGGTATAAACAGGTTTCTCTTCAATACCAAATAGCAGTGGGGGTTGCTTTATTGACTTTAGATAGGGTACCGCAAGAAAATAGTTCCAACCCCTATCCTCTCTCTGTACCTGCAGAATCTCAGCAGCAAGCCAAAGAGCTAGTTGAGAAAATCGCGAACAAAGAAGACAGAAATATCCTGACTTACGCAGACGGGCTGGAAGGGTTGAGCTTAAAACATCAAGAAAGATTCTATTTTGACCATTATGAAGTTCTGGCAAAGCGGTTAGCGGAATTAGAGCAGCTTCTTGGCCGCGCGCCTCCTGAACTGGCCAATTGGAAGTTAATCATTACTACCGATCTGCGCTTTACTGAAGGCAATGTTGCCGCCTGTGATATCGGTGACAAAGCCGTCTACATCCATCCCTACTTCTTCAATATATCCGCAGAAGACCTTGCTAAAGAAGGTCTCACTCTAGAACAATTACAAATTAAAATTCTCTACTATGAACTCATCAGCCATATTGCCAAAGGTATCGGTGATGAAGATGAGGCGATGAGGGATACGAGGGAAGCTATGGGAAACAGAGATTTAGAAAATTCTAACAAAGAAGAAATGTTAACAATATTAAAAGCTGTTTGGGAGTATGAAGAAAAAAAGAAACCCAGTGATTATTTTGATTCTACAGAAAGAAGAACAGTGGGTAAATTTATTATACAATATAATCCACAAAGAGGCACTAAGAGTGCCCCAGATAAACCTGTGACTTCTGTTAGTCCAGAAGAAGGCGGATTTAATTATGCGAAAGTCAATCATCTTAGAGCAAACGTACCATTCTTAAGAAAGCAATATGTAGGATGCGTGCCAGTAGAAGTATTTAATCAACCTAAACCTTTGGCTCCTGGTCATATACTAATACTACCTCGGTTTGATGAGGTGCTTCGTCAGTATATGATTAAAGATGCTATAGATGTAGCCTTGACTTTAAACAGTAAGTTTTCTTACGAGAATCACTTAAAAATAGGATTTAATAGTTGGGGTGCTTGGGGCTCGGTTAATCATCTGCATTTGCAGGGTATCTTTTACGAGGATTTGGAAAATAAACCTTCAGAAATGCCCATCGAAAGTTTTCCAACGGAACTGGCAATTTCCACAGAAAATATAGCATTTTCTATATTAAAAGAATACTCTGCAAATACTTTTGTATTTGAAGGTAGAAACTTAGTGGATTTATCCGCTGGCATTTTTAAGGCTGTAAGGGTATTACAAAAAAATGAAATAGCACACAATCTTATATTTACAAAGACAAAAGAAGATAATTTAAGAACGTATCTTATTCCCAGAAAATTCCAGTTTCCTAGTGCATTTGGTACAGGCGTTGCTTTTTTTGAATTAAGTGGCGAGTTGATCGCCTTAAAAAAACGTAAAGACAAATCCTCTGGCGAAAAAATTATACCTTATGAAGATATCGCAGAGACAGATATCATCAAAGAATTAAAAAATGGTAGCTTAGAAAATGATGGATTCAGCGAGTTAAAGAATCGGATTATATCGGCGATAAAAGATGAATCTACGCATCTTAACCACAACGCCTACGATTTGGATGTACCTGTTGGTTTTAAATGTTCCAATCAACACGCTCAAGCTTGGGCAGTTTTAATAGATAATGTTTATATGCTTAATGGAGCCATAAAAGGAAAATTCCTTAAAGGCCAAAGGAAAGTTATTGTAGATAGATTAGAGCAATTAACCAATTTGACTCCTAGAAGTCCGCCGGAAGTTCTATTCGTTGTTACTGCAGATCGTAACTTAACTAAGGGTAAGGTTGTTACTGTTAATTTAGGCCAAGATATCTCTAAAGATTACCCTGAAAACGCCGTATTCATCCATCCTTATTTCTTTAATATTTCCGAAGAAGATCTTCAAAAAGAAGGACTCACCTTAGAACAATTACAATTAAAAATCCTCTACCACGAACTCATCTCCCACATTGCCAAAGGTATCCGCAATGAAGGCGCGGCAATGAAAGATACGAAAGAGTCCATCAACAATAATTCTTTAAGCCCAAAGAAAACGCTTCCTGAGCAAAAAACTTCCGATAATCTGCCGAAGATTAATCCGTCTACAACCGCGGCTTGGGCGAAATTAAAAGAGCTTTCTGGGCTTATGCAAAATGTATCAATGAATGATATGTTCGCAGCTGACCCGGGGCGTTTTGATAGGTACTCGATCAATTTTAATGATTTACTCGTTGATTACTCAAAGAATTTAATAAATGTACAGGTTATGGATGCGCTTTTTGCTTTGGCTGAGGAGATCGGTCTTGGCGATGCAATTGAGGCGATGTTTAGCGGAACTAAGATCAATGAAACTGAGGATCGTGCAGTTCTGCATACCGCATTAAGAAATCAATCTAATACGTCTGTCTACGTTGACGGAGAAGATGTAATGCCGGATGTGAACCGCGTTTTGGCACAAATGGAGGAATTTTCAGGCAGGATCATTTCAGGAGAACATAAGGGTTACACCGGTAAGCCAATTACCGATATCGTCAATATCGGTATCGGCGGCTCGGATCTTGGACCGGTAATGGTAACCGAAGCATTAAAACAGTATGCTGTACGTAAAGATTTAAGGGTGCACTTTGTTTCTAATGTGGACGGAACGCATATCGCAGAGACGCTAGAAGGATTAAATTCCGAAACCACACTTTTCATCATTGCTTCTAAAACTTTTACCACAAAGGAGACCATAACCAACGCTAAGACAGCAAAGGCATGGTTTTTAAGCAAGGGAGGAAAAGAGCATGATGTCGCAAACCACTTTGTAGCGCTCTCCACGAACACCAAGGAAGTTAAGAAATTCGGAATTGATGAGAAGAATATGTTTGAATTCTGGGATTGGGTAGGCGGCAGATATTCTTCTTGGTCAGCAATCGGGCTTTCTGTTGCCTGCTATATTGGGTTTGGTAACTTTAAGAAATTACTTACCGGCGCGCATGCCATGGACAATCATTTCAGAAATGAGCCGTTTGAGCAAAACATCCCTGTGATTCTGGCACTTTTGGGAATTTGGTATAATAATTTCTTCGGAGCCCAATCACATGCACTTCTACCCTATGACCAACATTTACATCGTTTTGCCGCTTATTTCCAGCAGGGTGACATGGAATCAAACGGTAAATATGTTGACCGTAATGGCAACCCGGTAGATTACCAAACAGGTCAAGTGATTTGGGGAGAGCCGGGAACAAACGGCCAACATGCTTTCTATCAGCTGCTTCATCAGGGTACAAAACTAATCCCTGCTGATTTTATTGCTTTTGCACAGAGAAGCAGCCAAGAATTTGATACAAGCATAGAGTTAAGTAAGAGCTTAGATGAGCATCATAAGATATTTCTTTCTAATTTCTTTGCCCAGCCCGAAGCTCTGATGAAAGGTAAGTCTTCGGAAAAAGTTGAGGAAGAAAACGGCAAGCCTATACCTTTTAAAGTTTTCGAAGGTAATCGTCCGACCAATTCTATCCTTGCCAAGAAACTTACCCCTTATACGCTTGGTGCGCTTATTGCGATGTATGAGCACAAGATTTTCACACAGGGGGTTATTTGGAATATCTACAGCTTTGATCAATGGGGAGTGGAGCTTGGTAAACAGCTAGCCAGCGGTATCCTGCCACAGCTTGAGCTAACAGCTGATGCTACTGGCCATGATTCTTCCACAACTGGACTTATTAATGCTTATAAAGAAATGGCAAAAGAAGAAATTGATCGTTCAGAAAATGGCTCCAGCGCAGAAAAAGTTGATTCTGAAATCGCACGTTTTGGCGGTATAGCAGAGATTCTGAAGCAGGAAGTAGATGTATTTACCAGTCCGGAAATCGTAAGGGGTATTTCCAAGGCAGCGATTAATTTAGGAGTTTTTGACATAAAAGGATTTCCTTCGCCGACAATCGTACTTAATCTTTTGGCATCCCGTGGAGTGCATTTTGTCCGGGCGCCGGCAAGTTGGTCCATTGGCGCTGCCATTGGTTTTGATAACGAAGAAAAACCAGTAATTATCCTACCGGAAAACTTTAACGCTGAAACCGTTGCCCACGAAATACTTGCTGTCTTGGTTCCCCAGCTAACCCACAAAGAGAATCTTCTTTTAGCTAAGAGAAACGGTAATTTAAAAGGTTTACGTAAGGACTTGCAGAATCGTATAGAGCAGGCTCAATTTGGTTTGTTCGGGGAAATATTCGACAGGCAGATGTCTGAATTTGATTATGACGTAGAAAATTACCGCCTCCGCGTGGAAGCTATAATTTCAAAATTAAATCTATCTAATAAGGAAAGTTTATTAATCCGGAATGCTTTTGATGTAGCGCAAAATAAATTTGGACATATGTTATTTCCTTCCGGTCAGCATTATTTAGACCATGTTTTAAGTACGGCTGATACTTTAGCCGAATGGAAGGCGGATACTTTAACGGTAATAAGCGCGCTACTCCATAAATTAAGCCTGGATCAGATCAATGAAATATTTAGGGAAAGCAGCGAAAAATCCAGCGTAACAATAAGGGAAAATCTTATCGAGCATAAGAAATTAAGCAGGATCCCTTATATTGATAAGCACAGACTTCTGAATATGAAGAAAAACACAGCATCCTTAAATAATTTCTGGAATATGCTCTTGCTTGAATCCACTAATTATCAAAGATTCCTTCTGTTGGTTGCCGATAAACTAAATGCAATTAGCAAGAGCGGCTCCAGCGAGGAGATAGGCAGCGAAAGAGAATATTACTGGAGGCAGCTCCTTCAGGTATGGGCGTTTATTGCTGCCCGGATCGGCGATGAAAGAAGACGCAATGATTTAAGGACTGAAGGATTTATGCTCAGGTATCCTGAAGATTTTGAGTATAACAAAAACAAGCTTGAAGCACTGCTTGGAATGTCATTATATGATGCCGGATATTTTCTTGCGGGTCTATCAGTTAAGTTAAAAGAGTCGTTTGAGGATGAAGGTGTTACTGTTATCGGCATTCAGAAGGGCGTAAAGCCTATTTATAGCATGTTAGAGAAAGCTTCTTCTTCCAGAAAGGGCAATAAGTATGAGGACATCTCTGATTTGGAGGATATTTTAAGGATCCGGGTGATTATTGATGAAGATCAAGACCAGGAGAAGGTATTAAAAGTAATCAGGAAATTCTTTTTTGATTTAGCTAAGGATTCGGAACTGGAATCGGAATTTAAGTATGCTAAACCGGAGTATACTTCAGAGATAGATAAAGGTTATGCTTCGGTTAAGAATAATTTTTCCTTTGATTTTAATGACGGCAGAAAACATAATTATGAAGTTGTGGTAATCAGCCAGGAAAATTATAGCAGGTTTAAATCAGGGGTTGCTAGCTCCGCGACAAACTCTTCAGTCAAGCCACACTGGATTTATAAAGCATCCGCAGAATTAGCTTATCAGGGCCTCAAACAACAGCAGATCGGATCAGACGAGATGCATTTAAGCGTAAATCCGGAAGTCAATTTTAATATGCTTAAGAAAACTATTATTGATAAAAATAAGATTTACGTTGTCTTGCTTGAAAAAAGTAATAAGGTCGGCGCTTATGAGATGAATGTGGTTGAACTGCCCAGGGGGGCAATCCCTAGCGATCTAGCTGCGCATGCTGACGTAAGCGGTAAATTCAAATTTAAGAATTACCGCGGATTAGATAGAGTAGATGCGTTTAAAACAGGAGAAGGAGCAGTTGAGATAGATTTGGATGAGAGAATTAATCTAAACGAAAACAACGAACTGAAAAATGGTTGGTTTGTGGTTGTTTTAGACCAAGGGGATGCTATCGCAGCTTGGCCAAAACAGAAAATAGATGCAATTTTAGCTTCCGCAAAAACAATACGGTTGAGGACATTACTTAGTATCATAAGTTTAAGCAAGGTAACTAAGATTATAACCAGTAGGCTTATCGCCAGAAAAATAATTGTAAAAAAACTTAATAAAAAATTGGGCAAAGAAAACCTTCCGGAAGTAAATGAAGGATTGAAGTCGCTGGTTGATTATTATGGCCTAAAAGATGAGATAGAGCTTTATTATGCATTAAAAGGTAATTTTATCCGTAAAGAAAATATTGTGGACTTTTTTGGGCTACAGGTTAATAAAATGATCGCGCTGGAGGTAACAGACCGGTCCGGTATATTATCTGCAATCACTAATGTTTTAGATCAAAATAATTTCAGTATAACTTCAATTGAGGATCGGGTAACCGAAGGAGAGATTGTCGGCCCTTCTGGAGATACAATACAAACAAGAAAATTAGGAATTGTTGTGCGTGGGCCACGTTACATTAAATTACAGCCGGCTATTTACGATGCCTTAAAGAAACTATTCTCTGATAAAGACGAAGATGATCTGTATTTTGAACTGACTGTGAAGAACCTTCGTGATCCGTGGGAGGTAATTTATTTCCACGGTGGGCTTGATTATGTATTTGATGGGCTACTGCAGTATTTAAAGAGATTTTGGCTCGCCTTCCCTACCTTCGCCCTCCATTCTTACAGATTCGGCAGGTCACTGGTTAAATTCGTTCGTGTTTGGGTGCTTATTGCCGCACTATCATTATTTACTTCGCTAAGTATTTTAGCCTCGCCGCAAAATTCGGAATTTCATTATTACACGCCACAGAGCAATGAAGCTATCGCCGTAGCCGCACCCGCCGGCTTTTACGGCATTAATGCCGAAAACCGGGACGGGACAGATTCATATAATAATAACCTGGAATCGTGGTTTAAAATGATTTCGAATATGGGGGCAACAGATGTAAGAAGCAGTTTCTTCTGGGATCAGATACAACCCGATTCCAAAGAGCAGCCGTATAATTGGCAGGGAATGGATAATTTTGTCTTGATGGCAAAGAAATATAACCTTAAGATTGTCGCTACTCTGGTCGGCACGCCCAAATGGGCGGTTGATCCGGCAATAGTCAATAGCGACCCGGACAATTACCGCGAGTACCTGCCGCAAGACAACAATACTGGAAAGTTCGCCCCGGAATTGTATGTTGAATTTGTCCGCGCCGTCACCCAAAGATATAAACCCCACGGCGAGCTGTCTAGGGAAAAAGGCTGGGCGCAAGATGACCACTGGGGTGTTACTGACTGGCAGATAGGCAACGAAATCAACGTTAAGCCTAACACTCCCAGCATTGGCTGGGGAGGTACTGTAGGGCAATACGCGCAGCTTCTAAAACTCTCTTATTCGGCGGTGCATAATGAATGCGGAGCCTATCCGGTGTGTAATGTTATAAGCGGTGGCATAGCTGACAAAACCGAGGCGCAAGACCTGCCCGGACAATGGCCGCGCCTTTGGGATGCCGTAGCCAGGATATACGATAATTTGGACAATAAAAGTTCGGCAGGTTATTTTGATACACTCGATATCCATACCTATGAGAGGTACTGGTACTTAAATAATGACAGCGACCCGGATGCAGCCAGGGGTTACGAATTTCCCGATGAATTGTGGTACCAAGACAGGATCGAAAGAGTAATTGAAGTGATGAGGGCCCACGGCGACTCTGAAAAAGAAATATGGGTCGGAGAGACGGGCTATATTGGGTATGATGAGTGCGTAAATAATGATCCGGCTGGCCCGGGCTGCCTTTCAGAAGCCGACCAGGCAGCTGCGCTTAAAATGATATACCAGGTATCCGCGAATTATCCTCAAATAGAAAAAGTATTTTGGTGGCAGGCCTACGATACTTCATATTCGAATAACTTCGGTTTGATTAAAACGGACCTGTCTCCTAAATTGGCTTACGAGGCGTATAAGCAGCTTACGGGTAAGGCCAAAGTGGTCGCAGAGCCAGGCGGCAGGCTTGCCATTGTTGCGCTTGCATTTCTGACTATAATCGCCCTCTATATTTACAGATACCGGAATTCTTCGCCGGGTGAGTATAAAGTACAATCGTCAGCCGCTGTGGAGATTCGGCCCGGCTCAAACGATGACCGGGTCAACTTTCTGCTGAAAGAACACCTGAATCATTTCAAGGAAGCGGCGCAAGTATTGGCGCTGGCGCCGGGCCGCGCAAATATCATGGGAGAGCACGTCGATTATCCGGACTTTGGTAAAGATCCTCGGGCGTTGAATTATTCCCTGCCTATGGCTGTGGAGTTCAACGTTCTGGTATCCGGAAGAAAACGCAATGACGGCACCGTGAAGCTCTATTCTCTGGATTATGACCGAAGCTATGAATTCAAGATTCGGGACCTGCACAAGCTGGTGGAAAACCGGCGCGAGGGTAACTCGTGGCCGGGTTATGTCATGGGACTCTTTCTTGCGGCACAGGAAAAAGGAATGAAGATTTCCGGAGGAGAGTTTGCCATCCAAGGGAACGTGCCGGCAGGAGCGGGGATGTCTAGTTCCGCGGCCTATTGCGTTGCCATGACAATGGCAGCCAACGACCTTTTTGGCTGGGGAAAGACGCGCGTTGAAGATCTAGCCCGAATGGCCCAAAGCGGAGAAAATAATCCGTTCGTGGGCGCTAAAGTCGGATTGCTCGATCAAATGGCGTCGTTAACAGGCGAAGAAAGAATGGCGTCGCTGGTCAATTATCAGGACATGTCTTTTAGCCGGTATTCGGCAGACCTCGGGCCTGATTACACCTACATCCTTGTCCATTCCGGAGTTGACCGGAGCCTCGCGCAGACGGACTACAATACCCGCGTGGACGAATTGACCCACGCCCCAGATGTATTAAACCGTCTTCTGAAACTCGATGGCAGTCAACAAAGGCGCCACGTCAGCGCTTTCACGCTGGACGAACTAAAAACCGCGCAAGATATCGTTGAAAAAAACCCGGACGCCGCCTCCGACGAGGAAAAGATATATTTGAAACGCGCCCACCACCCAATAACTGAACGTGAGCGGACGCTGGCTTTCGCGAAAATTTTGAAACAAAATGGCGATGTAATGGAAGCCGGCCGGCTCATGACCGAGAGCGGAAAAAGTCTCTCCATGACCGGCGATTTTCAGATCAGCGGAACGACCATGGACGAACTGGTGGAGGAGGGCTTGCGCAACGGCGCCGTCGGAGGCCGCATGATGGGCGGCGGAGGAGGCGGGTGCGCCATCTTTATCGTGAAGACAGACAGCCTGAGAGATTGGGAACGCCGCGTGGCCAAAGGTTATCAATCGCGGACCGGATTGAACCCCGTCTTTATTCCGGCCAGGCCCTCCAAAGGCGCTGGAATCGTGATGCGTATGCCGAAAAAGGAAGTGTTGTCCACCCTCGCGGCTTGGTGGAAAATAAATCTTTTCAACCCTCAAAGCCTTGCCGGAGCAAGATTTTACCAACGTCTCGGTGGCGTCACCGTTGTGTTGGCACTTACTCTGCTTTTTCAGATACTGCGTTATCATGGAATAGGGATGGGGGATTTGGCTATCGCGCTGGCGAACTGTTTGATTGGGCTGGGATTATTGGTGCGAACACCCCGTCCGCGGGCGTTGGTAATGCTTTTCTCGGGTTTGTGGATTGGTTGGACGCTGTCCATGATTTTTCTTGGAATCCAGCCCGGCGGATACGCCATCGCCGCGGCTGTCTCTACCATCGCGTTTTCCTTGGCCGTCGGCGGCCCGCAGGTTCACGGTAGGGAAAGCATGCGAATCTTGCGAATAAAATTTTCAGGGTTCCAGCGGCTCGTCCGCGGATTTTCCGCTGTCATGAACAGGGCAAACTTATCATTTTTCAGATATCTGAATCCGTTGCACGATTTCAGTATCTGTTTTTATCGCTCCCTGGCTATTTATCTTCCATTTACTTTGATTCTGGTCTTTTCCCTGGCTGGTTCTTTGGGATTAGATCCTGTCGGGATGGCTCTTGCTCAGGGAGCCGCTGCTGTCGGTTTGTCTCTGGCCGTAAGGGGGCGTTTCGCCCGCGGCATGTCCATCATGGTATCGTTGCTGCAGGCTATCGGATTCATGAGTTACATATTGGCGGGGATCGCTCCGGGATTTTATGCCATGGCCATCGGGGGGAACTTAGTGGCATTATCCATTGCGATGAATGCTCCCGGCTGGGCTGACGCCCGGATAAAGTTATTCAGGTGGCCGTTTAAGCAGCACCCCAAGAGTAAATTGATTATGGACCGGGTGGCTATGTCTTGGCGGCAGAACCCATTCAATCCCGCCGGGGGGATACAAGTCTATCGTCGCCTTTCATTTTTCTTGCCGCTGATAATGACGGCGGGTTTCCTTGTCCTGGCTGGATTGGGCGTTGAGCCGTTGTTCATGTCCAATGTTTCTGCCTGTGTCACGGGGCTGGCCATCTCGACGCTGTTTATCTACCGTCGAGGCTATCGCGCGACCGCAACTTTCTCTGCCGCGGCTGCCATCTTTGCCTCAGGAATTCTGGCGCTGACATTGGGAAATAACGCGATCTTTTTTAATAACGCCTTCGGCTCGATGGTCGGCTTAGCCATTATCGCCGGGAACCTGCCGCTGCGAAGCAAAGAAAGCTCTAGTCGGATAGGAAGATTCCTGGGAACAGCGCAAAGAATTCTTTTGCAGTTATTTCCTATAGCCTCTGGCGTGGGACTTATCGCGGCGGTGGCGTGGTTCGGCGTATTATCGATCACCGCTGCTCCCTCTTCGCTGGTTTTTGCAGCGCTTTTAATCGGCCCTTTACCCATTATTTACTCAAATGTTATCTTCACCTTAACGCGGCGCTTATACGGCAGTGAAGGAGCAGGTGTGTCTTGCCGCGGAACAACGGAGAAATTGGCGACGGTCGATAAACTTCCTAAGGCTTCCATTTCCCATTCATGGGCTGCGCGCGCGTTTACGGTTTCCCTCGGGCTGCTGTTTGCCGCGGCGGTGTTTGGCCCCATTGTTTTATCCGCCATCCCCGGCTTACTTCCGCGGTTATTTATAGGCGTCCCGATGCCTTTGGCGGCGTTCCTCGCCGGGCTGGGAGCGGCAGCTCTTTTTATGCTCCTCGACAATAACCAAGGCCGTCCGATATTGTCCTCCTCGGGAACTTATTTTCCTCAAATCTATACAAAACGTCCGGCGCCCCTTGATATGAAAGACTCCGGCGTTATCTTTGATGCGAAAGTGACCGACCTGAAAGACCCGTCCGCGATTTACGATCCGCAAAGGAAAAGGTTTGCCATATTTGGCTCGCTAGGTTCCGTTCAAAACGAAAGCTGGAGGGTTGCGCGCATTACGTCGAAAACCGGCGATCTGGCTGGCGAGTGGAATCAACCCGAAGATGTTTATTTCCACTGGCGCGGACAAGAAAAGAAGCTTATGTCGGCTCGCGCATACTCTATGGCCGCGCCCGGAGTAATTCTGGAAGGCAACACTCTGCATATGTTCTTGCAAACGGACTGTTTTCAGCTCGGCGGGCTCGTCGCCCATTTCACCTCCAAGGATGGAGGCAAAAATTTTGTATTGCAGGACGCTTTGCCGCAGACATCCGGCATCCCCGGAAACAAGATCGCGGGAATGTATGATCCGGAACCTTTTGTTCACAACGGCGAAAAATATCTGGTCGTCGCCCAATTGGATCAAGTAAAAAAACCTGTCATCTCCCTGATGCGCAGCGAAAACGGAAAATGGGGCGGCGAGAACTTTCAGTTGGAAAAAGCGGTACCGATTTTCACCCTGGAGCATGAGGATTTGCGCGGGCTGGTCAGTCTGCCGGAAAGTTTTGAATACGAGTGGGGATTGGAAGGCGGACAGATCTTTGAATTTACATCCGGCGGTGAAACGAAATTTGGTCTCCTGGGCGTGCTGTTCTTGAACGGCGATAGCGGCGTTCGCCAACGCCTCTTTATTGCCGTCGCCGATAATATCACAGGACCGTATCGGCTGGCTGGGCTCGTTCTTGATCCTTTTTCTCCTGACGCCGCGGCCTGGGAGCGCGGAGAAAACGGACACGGCAGTATCCTTTTACGGGATGGAAAGTATCATCTGTTTTATCAAGCCCGGTCGGTAGGCGGAAAATGGCGCTATGGCGCGGTGACGTTCGAGGAAAAAGCGTTGTCTGAATATCTTTCGCAGTTTCTTCCTTCTGCGAGGGAGGTATCCGACAACGCCTCGCTTGATATTGAAGAGGCACAGTCCATTACCAGCGCGGAGATTACAGCACCGCCAGTTACCTATTTCTACGGCGGGTTTGATACAAAGTGGGTTAAAGATTTGTTTGTCGGGTCGCTGCGGTATTTAAAGAGATTTTGGTTAACCTTCCGTGCTCCGTTAAAAAGGATAAATAAAAGGATAGTGTCTTACCTTCCGTGGCTGGTGGGGAAGATTCGTTTCTTTGCAACGGGGCGTGGCTGGTGGGGGTCTAAATCCGCTGCAGTGGCCCGATTTATCAAAGAAGATAGCTTTGAGCATTTTATCATCCGCAGCCGCAAAAGTTCCGCGCACGTCCTGCACAACTTAAAAGAAGATTATCTTATGCTTACTATGCCGCACGGAAACTGCGGAGGGTTACTAAAGTTTCGCGGAGATGCCGCGGGTAAACTTAAGGTAACAGGAAAGGAAGATTTTGAAACATTTAAGGACGGCGGCTTAAACGGCGTAAGGTTTAAGGTTAATTTTAACAGCCCGTCAGTTTCATTTTATCCTTACGTGGGGAGCGCCATTTACTTACGCGATATCGAAAGAAACAGCAAGAGCGAACGCGAAGGATTTATAAAGAATTTTATTACGGAGATGAATGATTTGAGCCCAGAAGAAAAACTTATGTTTACAGAAGAGGGTTTTTCTTTTTCGGATTTCCGCGCCTGGTCTGGTTTAA
>ERZ1292640.445-Hain-H43-02um-R1-445-length-33549-cov-12_pt1 | contig 33549 bp, 30 predicted proteins | sample MGYA00564404_ERZ1292640 | MGnify/ENA primary metagenome ERZ1292640 (study PRJEB36523, sample SAMEA6512636) | groundwater metagenome | collected 2019-01-08 | study: AquaDiva: Metagenomics assemblies of 32 groundwater samples | reverse complement strand
TTTTTGTCCTGTAAATGTCAGATGGCTGATAACCGCAAAATTGTGAAGGTATTTCTTGCGTCGTCGGGGGATCTTCCTGAAGAGCGCAAGGCTGCGAAATGGGTGGTCGATGAGTACAACTCTCTGACAGCCGATGAGTCTGGCTACCAAGTCGAGCTAGTCGGGTGGGAAGACACAGTTTCAGTCTACGGACGCCCCCAGGCTATTATTAACCGTGATCTTGAGCGATGCGAGCTCTTTTTGGGTTTGATGTGGAAGAAGTGGGGAACACCGCCTGACACGTCTGGTCGATACTCGTCGGGGTTCGAAGAAGAGTTTGAAACTTCTGTCCAGCGCCGATTGAGGGATGGGCGACCGGAGATTAGCCTGCTGTTCAAGCAAATAGATCCCGAGTTTCTTGCGGATCCTGGCGAAGATCTAAAGAAAGTCTTGGCGTTCAAGGAAAGGCTTATTGCCGAGAAACAGATTTTGTTCGAAGGTTTTGCCGACCTTCGGGAATTCGAGATGAAAATTCGGCGTTGCATATTTGACTATGTGCGCCAACTTCGGACCCGAGATATTGGCGAAGTCTCTGTGAAAAACCAGGCGCCAACAACAGGTGGCGAAAAGCAGCAAGCGGCGGAAACCTCCAGTTCGCCGCCTGAGACGCCACTTTCTATCGAAGGAGCGAAATTCCTCCGCGAGCTTATTTCAAAGACTGAGCGAAGTTCCGCGGGGGAGGCGATCTCGGCAGTCGAGATTGCGCGGTTTCGGCTGCTCGCGAATCTTGTTGGAAAACAGGGAAATGATGACCGTTCGCTTGGTGTTCACGACGCGAATCTAATTTTCTCTGAAGGTGGCATGTTTACTTTCGGGTATCTCGAACAGATTGGGCTCATCAGCACGGGATTGCGACACTACTCTGATGAAAACACGCCACTTTGGCATTGGTTCGCCGCGGTTGACGGCTTCTCGCGCGAATTCTTGCCCGCCTACTCGATCGTGGGGGATGGTACAGAATGCACTGGCGCACTCGCAGCGATGAGACTGATCGCCGAGCCACTTCCCTCCAATACTCGCAATGACTTTCTTGATGTCTGGTTTGCTAAGGATTCACCGAGTGATCTAAAAGTGGCCGCTCTAGGCTACCTTGGTGATTGCGGCATTTCTTCAGACCTTGCAAGCATTCGTAAGGAGCTTGATCAAGGCGACAATCAGACCGTAAACGCTGCTGCAGACGCAATCATCCGCATTAACCTTCGGGACAGCCGCGAAAAAGGGATCGCCGCTCTTTATGAGCTTCAGCCTGCCTCTATCAGTCGCCGTATTTTGGAGACGCTTTTCGACAACCGGACTGCCTTGAGCACCAAAACACTCATGGGCGGTGTCGGACACCGGATTGCCGAGGTCCGCCGGATCGTCGTCAAAATGCTTCGTGGCCGACACGCTTTGACCAATGAGACGGCAGAGCAACTGATCAAAGATAGTGATGCAACCGTGAGATATGAGGCCCTAATGTCCCTTGTCGAAGCCGGCCGCACATTCTCAGATGCAGAGGCCAAAAGGGTTCTTGTCACCCAAGCCCGACCCGGTGGCTTTGGGGCGCTAGCGGCGATCGCATCCCACGACGCCGGAGCGGAACGGTGTTTCGCGCAGTTCCGAGAGTGGCGTCTACGTTCATTGAAAGACAAGGAACTGGAAGAAGCTGCCGCCGAAGATATGATATTTGATCAAACAGCGGAATTCGTTTTGGCTGAACGGCATTTCAATCTTCGTGCTGAAGATTTGCGACGAAGGGTCAATGATCAATACAAGGCGATGTTCTCTCGTGCGCTCGATACCATGATTGAGAAGTATGGAAGCGCAGGGAATCTCATCGACCAGACGCGTTCTCTTGAAGATTTCACACGTAAGCAGCTCACCCGCTATGGCTTGGACATAATCTGTCGCAAAGCCGAGCCTGGCGACTTGGAACGAGTGCGATCGGCCTTGAAAAGTGGTTTCGTCGACTATTCTGCCGCTGACGTTGAATATCTTCGGAGGTTCGGCGAGTGGGAAGACATTCCCTTGATCATCGAAGCGGTGACACGCCCAGAGGCGGGGTCAAATCGAGGCATAATGTGGTCTGAGCCTGACGACTCCAAATACCAAGCGGCAGCGCGCGCGATACATACGTTAGGCCGGACTAGACTACCTGAAGTCTTGGCCATGTCGGCACCCAACCAGCTGTTGGTCCACCTTATAACAGAAAGTTCAGACAAGGCTTTTCGTAGCCTCGGCGATGTCTCGATCATGCTCCTCTTGCATTCGGAGGCCGAACAAGTCCGCAAGGTCGCAGCTCTAAAGTGTGTCCGCGCGCTATCGAAGCGGCGTGTAGCCAAGGTTCTCGCTTCCTATGTGTCGGGAAATCAATTTCGTTACTACAATGTTGTTCATTGGCTCGATTTTGGTGTGTCGACTCCCAAAGATCGGGCGTTGCTAGCAGCCGAAAAGGTCCTCCATAGGAATTGGCGCAGGTAAAAGGGGGGGCACGTCGACCAACGGCATCGTGCGCGCGCTGGACGCGATGCCACCGGTGGTGCCAAGATAGCGCCCTTCAGGCATCCATTCAGGAGCAGGCAATGAAATTTGACCGCATCACTTTCGATTCCAAGATCATGGGCGGACGTGCGTGCATTCGCGGGATGCGCATACCGGTGTCGGTTATCGTCCGTCAGATTGCCCACGGTGCCGCGGCCGCTGAAATTCTGAAGGGCTACCCGGACCTCGAGCGGGAAGATATTCAGCAGGCCATCGAGTACGCGGCCTGGCTAAGCGAAGAAGAAGTCCACGTTTCCTGAGCGCCTATGCGCTTCTTGGTGGACGCGTGTGTGGATATCAGGGTCGGCGAGTGGCTGCGCGCTCAGGGACATGATGCGGTTCATCTCAGCGAACAGGGCCTCCAACGTCTGGCCAACGGCGAAATCTTCCGCAAAGCCGTGGCGGAAAATCGGTGCGTCCTGACGTTTGATCTGGATTTCAGCGAGATCGCGGCATTGACAGGCGGATCGAAGGGAAGCGTTATCTTGGTTCGCCTTGGGGACCCCGGCTTTCGCCACGTCGTCGATCGCCTCTCCGCAGTCCTCGCGGAATCAGCTGCGGCGATCGAAAAGGGCGCGGTAATCAGCGTTGAGGAAACACGCCACCGCGTTCGCTATCTCCCGATCGGCGCCGCCTCGGACGGGCAATGACCCCAGATTAGAATCCGCAGTTAAAAAAAGCGGACATGCGGCGTAAAATGTCCGCCATGTCCCAACTGCCGTTCGTCCACCTCAGGTTGCACAGCGAGTACTCGGTGACCGACGGCATCGTGCGCCTTGACGACGCGGTCGAGGCCGCCGTCGCCGACGGCATGCCGGCATTGGCGCTGACCGATCTTGCCAACGTGTTCGGCCTGGTCAAGTTCTACCAGGCGGCGCGCGGCAAAGGCCTGAAGCCGGTCATCGGCTGCGATGTCTGGATCGAGAACGAGTCCGATCGCGACAAGCCGCAGCGGCTGCTGCTGTTATGCCAGTCGCGCGCCGGTTACCGCAATCTGTGCGAGCTGCTGACGCGCGCGTATCGCTCCAACCAGTACCGCGGACGCGCCGAGCTCAAAAGGGGATGGTTCGCGGCGCCTGCATCTGACGGCCTGATAGCCTTGTCGGGGGCGCATTGCGGCGATGTCGGTCTGGCGTTGCTCGCGGGCAATGACAAGCATGCGCTCGAGCTGGCGCGCGCGTGGGCGGCGCTGTTCCCGCAGCGTTATTACATCGAGCTGCAGCGTTTGCAGCACAACGCCGCAACGCTCGAAAATTGCGTCCAGCAATCGCTGCAGCTTGCGTCCAGGCTCAGGCTGCCGGTGGTGGCGACGCATCCCGTGCAGTTCCTCAAGCCCGACGACTTCAGGGCGCACGAGGCGCGGGTTTGCATTGCGGAAGGCTACATGCTTGCCGACCAGCGCCGGCCGCGCTCCTATGGTCCCGATCAGTATTTCAAGACGCAGGCCGAAATGGCGCAGCTGTATGCGGATATTCCGCAGGCGCTCGCCAACAGCGCCGAGATCGCCAAGCGCTGCAATTTCTCGATCGAGCTCGGCAAGAGCCGGCTGCCGCGGTTTCCCACGCCGCAAGGCGAGAGCCTCGACGATTACCTGCATGACCGCGCTTTTGCCGGTCTCGAGGCCCGGCTGGCACAGCTGTATCCCGATGCCGCGCAGCGCGCCGCCAAGGCGCCTGAGTATCGCGCGCGCCTTGACTTCGAGATCAAGACCGTCCTGCAAATGGGCTTCGCGGGTTATTTCCTGATCGTGGCCGACTTCATCAACTGGGCGAAAACGAACGGCGTGCCGGTCGGGCCCGGCCGCGGCTCGGGCGCGGGCTCGCTCGTCGCGTACTCGCTGGGTATCACTGACCTCGATCCGCTGCGCTACAACCTGCTGTTCGAGCGTTTTCTCAATCCCGAGCGCGTGTCGATGCCGGATTTCGATATCGATTTCTGCCAGGACGGCCGTGACCGCGTGATTGAGTACGTGCGGAGCAAGTACGGCGCCGACAGCGTGTCGCAGATCGTGACTTTCGGCACCATGGCGGCGCGCGCGGTGGTGCGCGACGTCGGGCGCGTGCTCGATCTCGGCTACAACTTCTGCGACCAGCTTGCCAAGCTGATTCCATTCCAGCCCGGCAAGTACATCACGCTGCACCGGCGCACCAATCCGAAGGACGACCAGACGATATATGCGCGCGAAGTCGAGCCTCTGATCAACCAGCGCGAGCAACAGGAAGAGGAAGTGCGCGAGCTGCTCGAGCTGGCGGAGCGGCTCGAAGGCCTTACGCGCAACGTCGGCATGCACGCGGGCGGCGTGCTGATCGCGCCCGGCAAACTTACCGATTTCTGCCCGCTCTACGCCGCCGAGGGTTCAGCAAGCGTCGTGTCGCAGTTCGACATGAAGGACGTGGAGGCGGCGGGGCTCGTGAAGTTCGACTTTCTCGGCCTCACCACGCTCACCATCCTCGACTGGACGCTGCGCTATATCAGGCGCCTCGATCCCTCCTCAACGCTCACGCTCGATGCGCTGCCGCTTGACGACGCGGATGCCTACCGCCTGTTTGCAAGCGCCAAAACCACCGCGATATTCCAGTTTGAATCGCGCGGCATGCGCGACCTGCTCAAGCAGGCGCGCCCGGACTGCTTCGAGGACATCATCGCGCTGGTTGCGCTGTATCGCCCGGGGCCGATGGAGCTCATCCCGGACTTCACCGCGCGCAAGCATGGCAAACCGTTCGACTATCCGGACCCGCGCGTCAAGTCGGTGCTGTCCGAGACCTACGGCATCATGGTGTATCAGGAGCAGGTGATGCAGATGGCGCAGATCATCGGCGGCTACAGTCTGGGCGGCGCCGACCTGCTGCGCCGCGCGATGGGCAAGAAACTGCCGGACGAGATGGCGCAGCACCGCGGCCTATTTCGCGACGGCGCTGGCAGGAATGGATTGACACAAGCCAAGGCCGACGAGTTGTTCGATCTGATGGAGAAGTTCGCGGGCTACGGCTTCAACAAGTCGCACGCCGCCGCGTACGCGCTGGTCGCCTACCAGACCGCCTACTTCAAGGCCCATCATCCCGCCGCGTTCATGGCGGCCAACATGTCGGCGGCGATGGACGATACCGACAAGACCCGGCAGTTCTACGAGGATGCGCTCGCGATCGGGCTCAAGGTGCTGCGACCCGACATCAACGGCGGCGAGTACCGCTTCGTGCCGCTCGACGCAAAGACGCTCAGCTACGGTCTGGGTTCGATCAAGGGCACGGGCGAATCGGCGATCACGGCGATCGTCGCGGCGCGCCAGAAAAACGGTCCCTTCAAGGACCTGTTCGATTTCTGCGAGCGGATCGACAAGCGCATCGTCAACCGGCGCGTGATCGAGGCGCTGATCCGCGCCGGTGCCTTCGATGCGCTCGACGATCACCGCGCGCGGCTGCTCGCATCGGTCGGCATCGCGCTCGGGGCCGCCGAGCAGCTCGAACGCAACGCGCAGCAGGTGAGCCTGTTCGGCGGCGCCGACGCAGCGGCGCACTCGCGGCCATCACTGGTGCAGGCAGCGCGCTGGGATCAGCACGTTTTTTTGCGCGAGGAAAAGGCGGCCCTCGGATTTTATCTTTCGGGTCATCCCTACACCGCCTTCCGGCAGGAAATCGGCCAGTTCGTGCGCACCACGCTGGACCGCCTCACGTCATCCGGCGGCGATTACGGCGGCGGCGCCCAGACCCTGCTGATTGCGGGTGTCGTCGAGTCAATGCGTTTTCAGAAAACACAGAATTCGCGGATGCTCATCATCAGCCTCGGCGATGGCACGGCAACCCAGGAGGTGACGGTATACAGCGAGCTCTTCGACCAGTATCGCGAAATCATCGTCGAAGACGCGGTCTTGGTGATCGAGGCGAAGGTGCGCAGCGTGCGCCGCGGCGGCGGCGAGGAGGCCGAGGCGGTATTCATGCGCGTCAACGCCGAGAAAATCTACGATCTGAGTGCCGCGCGCAACCGCTTCGCGCGCGGCGTACGGCTGACCTGCAACGGCCAGTCGTCGGCGCAGAAACTGAAAGAACTGCTCGCGCCCTATCGCAACGGCCCGTGCCCGGTGTCGGTCGTCTATCACAACCACAACGCGAGCTGCGAGATCGAGCTTGGCGAGGCATGGCGCGTCAACCTGAACGACAACCTGCTGCAATCGCTCGCTGCATGGTTGAGCGCGGACAATGTCAAGGTTGTTTACAACGAACAGCGCAACGGCGCTTGACGCTACAGTGTCAGAAAAACCGGTTCCCTCCCCCTTGACGGGGGAGTCATCACAAGCTCCCTCCCCCTCGATGGGGGAGGTGCGCCGGAGCGTGGAGCAGGGACCCGTTTACGGGATGCGACCGTGAAGGCGCACAATAGCACGCGGATCTCCGGCGCTCAGCATCCCGCTGCGGGGTCACATCCATCGGCAAGCCGACGGAACCTGTTCCGCCCTCCGCGGGCGCAGGGAGGGGGTGTGAATTACCATGACTCGCGGCGTTTTCACCCCCATCCCAACCTTCCCCCATCAAGGGGGAAGGAGCTCTCTTGGAGTTTTGTGACGCAGTAGGATTAACCGCGCTCAGTTTCCGCTATTCCGTAGGCAGCGGTTCGAAGTACTCGTAGCTGCCGTTGCCCTCGTTAATCTCGACCGCCGTGACCACTGCGTGCCCCGGTCCCCGCCGCGCCCACGCAATGATTTTCTCGACGGCATCCGGCGCACCCGCTACCATGGCTTCGACGCTGCCGTCGCGCCGGTTGCGCACCCAGCCGGTGATGCCGAGCTCGTTTGCAACACGGCACATGTGGTGGCGAAAGCCGACGCCTTGTACGCGGCCTGAAATCGTCAAATGCCTGGTGACTGTCATGGCGCAATGCCGGCAGAACGCCCGCGTATTCACGTGCAGGCGGGATTTTGATGCAGGACCTATTCTACAGGCGATATCATGGGTGACGGGACAGAGGGCGACGGCGAGCTGCGCCGTTAAGCGCACTTGCGGGGCTATTGTGACCCGCAGTGCCGCCGCGGTGGCTGCCGTGCTTGGCGGGGCGCGGTGGTGGCGATGGGCGGGAACGGATGGTCAGAGCTTCATGTAGGCGTAGCCTTCCTGGGTCTGCAGGCGGCTGATCTCCGCGATGCCCGAGGGCACCAGCACCGCTTCCGGGATGACCTTTCCGGCGTCGATGTAGCGGCGCGCCAGCGTGTTCCCACAGACGCGGAAGGCGACGCCGCGGGCAGCCAATTGCGTCACCTCCGGTTCGACCAGCTTGCCGTCCTGGTCTTTGGCCCCGCGCAACAGGAAATCCACGCCCTGATTGTGCGCGACGACCACAACCTTCGCGCGTGGCGAGGTTGCGAGGTGGTTGGCGACGTTGCGAAGCGCGGTTGTTACGTCCGCACTGGTTGAGATGTGATAGACCATCTTCTCCTCGGATCGCGCCGCGGTCTGCTGCAGATCTGGAAGCACGCGCGGGACCGCAATCCACGCCAGCAGCACCGCCAGCGCGAGAACCGAAGCCGCCGTCGCCGCATGCCATGTACGCCATTGCCGGGCGCCGTCGTTATCGCATGCGGCGCGTATGTTGCGCGCGATGCGCTCTTTCAACGGCGCGGGCGCGGCGTGGAAGCGCAACTGCCGCGCTTCGAGGTCGCGCAGCGCGCGCATTTCCGCGTGCCGCGCGCGGCACGCGCTGCAGTCGTTGAGGTGGGCCTCCACGTCCAGGCTGGTCACCAGGTCAAGCTCAAAGTCCAGGTAAGCGTGAACCAATCGCTGTAAATCCTGACAGTTCATTTGGATGACTCCTGCTTCATTTGTGCGACGATCGCCTCATGCAACAGGCGGCGCCCTCGCGCCAGTCGAGACATCACGGTGCCAAGCGGAATATCGACGATCTTCGCGATCTCCTTGTAGGACAGCTCTTCGAGCTCACGCATCACCAGCACCTCGCGAAATACGACGGGCAACTCTTCGATCGCACGGTTGACGAGTTCGCGATCCGCGTGCTGGATGGCGATGTCCTCAGGGTTGCGGCAAAAAGACCCCCCCGATCCTTCCGCAACCATCCCCGGCAGATGAATCTGCTCGTCAAATTCCTCATTTACGCCTGCGCCCGGCGCCTGGCCGTGCAGCGTGTAACACGCGTTGCGGACGATCGCGAACAGCCACGGCTTGCCGTCGTTGCCATGGAACGAGCCAAAAAACCTGTATGCGCGCAGAAAAGCCTCTTGCACTGCCTCTTCGGCGTCATCGTCATCGCGAACGAGCCAGCGCGCCAGGTTATAGGCGGCGTCAAGGTGCGGCATGATCAATTGCTCGAATCGTAAGCGTTTGTCCTGGTGGTTATCCAAGCGCTCCCTTTCTGATTACTGATTTTAGGGTGATTTTATTCCCGCCCAGGGATTTTTCTGTAAATCCGGGAATATTTGGACGGCAATATCGGTATTACGTACAGCTGGGAAATGGAGCGGTACAGCTGGGAAATGGAGCGGTAGTCGCGCTGCCGGTACGAAACACCATACTACTCTAGGGAGGAGACAACATGTTGCAGAGCAAAATAACCGGTTTGGTTCTGGCCGGAACGCTGTTCCTGGCAGGAATCGCGCCGACGGCGGGCGCAGCGGAGAAAGCGAAGGAAAAAGTCGTCATTCAGGTGAGCGATGACAGCCCCAAGACCTGGAACCAGGCGCTCAACGTGGTGAAAAACGTTCAGGCGTCCTATGGCAAGGACAACGTACAGGTTGAGGTTATCGCCTTCGGCCACGGCATCGGGATGCTCAAAATGGACTCCGAGGTCGGCAACCGTATTGATGAAACGCTGCAGTCGGGCGCCCATGTCTATGCATGTCAAAACACGATGCGTGGGAGGAAGCTCTCGAATGCCGATATGCTTCCCGGGATCGGTTACGTGCCGGCAGGAGTGATCGAGATCATCAATAAGCAGCAGCAAGGATGGGCCGTTGTCCGTCCCTGACTGTTGCGGATCGCCGCTCGCGCAGCGATCCGGGTTCAAGCGGCGGCGTGAGTTTCTATTGTAATCATGCCGCCGCGACTGGCGAATAATAAGAAAATGGCTCTTGTGCTTGCCGCAAGAGATAACGGAGAAACTGGGTGTTCTGACAAAAGGAGGCTGAACCATGAATGTTGAGTGCCGATGGAACGTTCTTGCAGCAGGATTATTAGTTGCCGGCTTGGCGGGTTGTGCGGCGACGGGGGGCGGGATGGATTCGAAGAGCAATGTCGCGCCGGACAAAGTGGTGTACCACGTCAACGACAGTGCCGAACAGGCGGCCAATGCGTTGCGTAATATCGGTAACCACCTTGAAGTCAATCCCAAGGCCAAGATCGTGGTCGTCACCCACGCGCGCGGGGTGGATTTCCTGTTCGACGGTGCGAAGGACAAGGGCGGCAACCCTTACAACGTCAAGGTCGAGGAATTGAAATCGCAGGGCGTCCAGTTTGATGTTTGCGAGATCACGCTGCGCAACCGGAAGCTCAGCAAAAGCAAATTCATTCCCGAGTCGACGTTCGTGCCGTCAGGCGTGGCCGAGATCACCCGGCTGCAGCAGCGCGAAGGTTACGCGTACCTGAGACCGTAATTTTTTCAGATTGCAGTGAGCAAGGGCAGCTGAGGCTGTTTTTTCCGCAGCAGCCGCACCGCGGGGTTACGGCTCGCGCCGGCCTAGCCTGATCTGTGGCACAGGCATGAGGATCATTGCTTTCAACATCGCGCGGCTGATTGTCGGGATTGTCGCGCTGTTCGGGTCCGGGATAGCGCCCGGTGCCGGCCCGGATTCGGTACGCGCCGGTGGCCCCAACCGCCTGATCGACTCGGGCTCGCCCTATCTGCTGCAGCATGCGCAAAACCCCGTCGACTGGTACCCGTGGGGCGAGGAGGCGCTCGAGCGCGCGAAGCGTGAGAACAAGCCGATTTTCCTGTCGGTCGGTTACAGCTCCTGCTACTGGTGCCATGTCGCGAACCGGACGCTTTACTCGAAACCCGAGATCGCGGCGCTGATGAACCAGTGGTTCATCAATGTCAAGGTGGACCGCGAGCAGCGGCCCGACATAGACGCCATCTACATGCGCGCCACGCAGCTCATGACGGGGCGTGGCGGCTGGCCGAATAACGTCTTCCTCACCCCGGACGCGAAGCCGTTCTTCGGTGGCAGCTACTTCCCTCCTGCCGACGACGATTTCGGCCGCCCTGGGTTCGTCACCATTCTGCGCTCCATCCGCGAGGACTGGGCAACCCGGAGCGGCGAGATTCGCGCGCACGCGGACCGGCTGCACGCGGCGATGCGGGAGGCGCCGGGGCGGGCCGCCTCGGGCACTGTGCGGCCGGACGTCTGGCTGAGAAACGCGAAACGCAGGGCGTTGGAAGATTTCGACGCCGCGCACGGCGGCTTCCGTCCCGAGGGGCGCGAATCGCAGTTTCCGCAGGAACCGCTGCTCGGAATGCTCTTCGCCGCCCATGGCGCTTATCCGGACGCCGCGACGCTCGCCAAGCTAACCGCGACGCTGGATGCGATTGCACTGGGCGCGCTGCACGACCACATCGGCGGCGGATTCCACCGCTACAGCGTCGATCGCGCCTGGTCGATGCCGCACTTCGAGAAAATGCTCTACAACAACGCGCAGTTGCTCAAGCTTTACGCCGAGGCTTGGCGGATCACGCGCCGGCCGCTTTACCGGCAGGTGGCGACCGACACCGCCCGATACCTCGAGCGGCGGATGAGTGCGCCGGATGGCGGCTTCTACACCGCCGAGGACGCGGAGGTCGGCGGCTACGAAGGTGCGAGTTATCTCTGGAGCGTGGCCGAGATCGGGGCGGCGCTGGGAGCGGAGGACGCAAGCCGGCTGCTCGAGTACTACAATCTTGCTTCGCTCCCGGGGCGAAGCGCGTCCGCTCTGGCGCTGGAGGCTGATCGCGGCGTGCTTCGAATACGCGTGCCGATTCCCTCGGGTATCCGGGCAGACGATATCCTGTTGCGAACGGCACCGCTGCGCGCAAGGTTGCTCGATGCGCGCGAGCGGCGGACTCAGCCCGCGCGGGACGAGAAGATGATCGTCGCCCTGAACGGCATGGCTATCGAGGCGCTCGCGAGCGCCGGCCGAATGCTCGGCGAGCCCGGCTATGTCCGCCTCGCGGAACGGGCCGCGCAGCGGCTCTGGCAGCTCGCCTACGATGTGCCTTCGCGCCGATTGCGGCACGAGATCTACCGGGGCCACGCGCAGGGAGAGGCGTTTCTTGACGACTACGCGCTTCTCGCCACGAGCTATCTCGCGCTCGCCGACGCGACTGGCAACCGCGTGTGGCGCGAGCGCGCCGCGCACCTCGCTGACGACATGCTCGGGCGGTTCGCGCGCAAGGATGGCAGCCTCTCCATCACGTCCGCGGAAAGCGAGCTGGTGGTTATTCCCGAGGACAGCGGCGACAGCGCCTATCCGTCGGGGACGTCTGCTGCGATCGCATTGCTCCTGCGGCTGCACGGTGCGGGCGGTCCGGAGCGCTACCGTGCGGCCGCGACGCAGGCAATGGCGAGCGTTCGCGCGCGCGTCGATGCACAGCCGGATGCCTGGCCAGTGCTGGTCGCGGCGGCGGCGTTGGCGCTGAATCGCGGTCCGGCGCCAATCGCTAACGCGCCGCACGTCCCGGTCGCGGTGGCCACGCCGACGTTTCCCGATACCGCCGCGCACGTCAGTGTCGCGGCAAGCGTGCGCAGCGCGCCGGAGCACGACGAGATCGTCGTCACAGTGAAGATTGCGAGTGGCTATCACGTGAACGCGAACCCGGCATCTTTCGACTACCTCATACCCACCGCAGTGACCTTCGATGGTCTTGTGCCCGCCCGCATCGTCTATCCAGCGCCTAAAATGTTTCGCCCGGCCTTTGCGCGCGCCGGAATCAAGGTGTACGAGGGCGAAGTCGCGATCGTCGCGCAGGTACCGAAGAGCGCGCTCGGGCGAAGCAAGATCCTCACCGGCGGCGTAAGTGCACAGGCCTGCAACGACGAAGTGTGCCTGCCGCCAGCGAAGCTGCCGCTGCGAGTGCGCACTGCCCGCGATTGATTCTTCGGAGTGATTGCCATGCAGCATCGACTGACCACTCTCCTGTTTCTGATATCCGCCCTGTTCCTGACGCCTGCCTTGGCGGCAGAAGACGATCCCAAAGCTGCGCCCGCGCCACCCGGTGTCGCGTGGTGGTGGGACGACGCCTGGTGGGAGCAGGGCCAGATTCCGGCACCAACCAACTACCCGGTTGAAACCCACTGGACTTCGTACATGAGTGGCGACACCGAAATACCGGCGTTGGTCGCCCGCCCGCGTGGCAAGGGCAGGTTCCCGGCGGTGCTCTACATGCATGGCCGGCGCGGGCTGGATGAATTGATTCAGCTGCAGGTAAAACGCCTGGCGGCGCGCGGCTTCGTGGTGCTGGCGCCGGATGTGTACAAGGCGCATTTCATTCCGCCCATGCCGATCGAACACGACTACAAGCTGGAAGCAGACGTGAATCGTGGCGTGGACGCGCTGCTCAAACTTCCGGACGTGAGCATGCGCAAGGCCTGCCTCGCGTCGCAGACGCGCGGTGGCTATTACACTCTCAAGGTAGCGGTGACGTTCAAGCGCCAGGAACAGGACATCGCCTGTTACGTATCCTGGTACCCGCACATGCAAGACCCAAACGCCCCCGAGGCGATGCAGGTCTATGGTTATGCGAAAGAGGCGGACGAACTGAAAATTCCGACGCTCATCTTCATTGGCGAACAGGAACAATACCAGCGCCGGCGCAGCATCGAGGAGGCAGTCAAGAATATGGAGCTGATGAAGCGCCCGGTGCGGTTCATTGTCTACCCGGGCGTGGGCCGCGGCTTCGACTTCCGCCCGCCGAACGTGCGCACCTTTGCCGATGACCTGGCCAGCAAGGACGCACTACAGCGAGCGACGAGCTTCATGCGCCAGCATCTGCAGAATTAAAAAAACGCCGCATATAACGCGCCGTTTTCATTCTGCGGACACGACCAGAAATCCACTCATGCGATCATGGCCTTCACCGCAGAAATTATCGCAGAGAAAGGCGAACCGCCCGGCGCGGTCTGGCGTGAACGTGACCTCCACCGTCTTGCCGGGGATCAAGTCCGCCCGCACATTGAAGTCGGGCACGTTGAAACCATGCACGAAGTCTGACGTGGTTAGTGCGAACGTCACCGGTTTGCCCTTTTTGAGCCGGATCTCTTTCGCGCTGAACTCGAACTTCTTCGCCGTCAGCGCAATGCGCTCGGCGCCAGTGGCGCCGTTCGCAACCGCCGCCGCGAAGTAACCGGCGACGCCGGAAGATACGGCGATTGCGGCGCAGCGCCACGCGAAGCTGGTCATCGCTCAGGCCCTCACCGGGAGCGCGCGCATCTTCGGCAGCGTGCCGGCAGCGCTCGCCTGTACCGACCGGTAACCCAGGCCCTTGTATGGCTGGGCGGGATCCCACGGCAATTGCGTCTTCTGCGGCGCCGTTCCGACCGGCGACAACGGAAACATCAGGGATTGCGCGGCATGGTGCTCGATATGTCCGGTGCGATGATGGTGCTCGTGGTGAATATGGCCGTAGAACACCGTCACGTTCTTGAACGGCATCAGCAAATCGACCGCCACCATGCCATCGCGTGTCGCCCAGTCCCATTGTGGGTACATTGGAAACAGCGGGCGATGCGTAAGCACGACGATGGGAGCGTCGGGCTGCTGGCGCGCAAGGTCGGACTTGAGCCATTCGATCTGTTTCGCGCCGAGGATGGGCGCGGGATCGGAGATGTTGTCGAGCACGATGAAGTGCACGCCCTTGTGCTCGAACGTGTAATACAGCGGCCCGCCGATGATTTCCTGGTACGCCTCGCCGCGGTCGAGGGAAGCATCGTGTTCGCCGGCGAAAAAATACACCTTCGGGACTCTCAATTCGGCCGCGATGTCACGGAATTCGGTGAGCCGCTGACGCCTTATCTTGGGATTGTCCGTGGTCTGGGTCAGATCACCGGTAAATACCAGGAAGTCCGGTTTTTGCTCGAGGCTGTTCACGGTTGCAATCGCCTTGCGCAGCGTGCCCTTGGCGTCCGGGTTGACTTTCGGGTTGCCGTAGCCCCAATGGGTGTCCGAGAGCTGAATGAAGTTAAAGTCCTGCTGTGCGCTGCCGGCCTGCCCGTAGCTCGCGCAACCCGGCAGCCCCGACGCGAATACGATGCCGCCCAAGCCCGCCAATCGCATGAAATCCCGTCTGCTGTAACCTTCTTCGTCCATGTTCATCCTCCGTTGGCCATGATTGGAAAATCCGTTGTGCCGGCGCTCACCGCCTCCACCGTGACTAGACTTTGGCAGCCTGCCGTTTATTCCACGACTTCGCGGCCCGGCAAAGCGGGAATAAACTGGCCGGCCGTGCAGTCATATGGTGTTCAGGAAAGCAAGGAGTGTCCGGTTGCGTGATGCGGCAACACTGGCCCGGTTTGAAGCGACGGTGCTCGTGCACCTCGACGCCGCCTACAACCTCGCCCGCTGGCTTACGCACGACGAGTTCGGTGCGGAGGAGGCGGTACAGGAGGCGTGTCTGCGCGCGTTCCGGTTCTTCGACAGCCTGCAGGGGCCTAGCCCCAAGGCCTGGTTCATGGCAATAGTGCGCAACGCGTGCCTGGACTGGCTCAAGAACCAGCGCCGGCGAGCGCTGGAAGACGAGTACGATGACGATGCGCACGGCTCGGTTGCCGCGCCGCACGCGGCCGGCGCGATTGAGCCGCCCGAATCCGCGGCAGCACGGGCCTCGGAAGCACGCTGGGTACGCAATGGCATCGCGGCTTTGCCGCTCGAATACCGCGAAGTCGTGGTGCTGCGCGAGCTCGAAGAGCTTTCCTACAAGGAGATCAGCGCAATTGTCAACGTGCCCATCGGCACCGTGATGTCGCGGCTCGCGCGCGGCCGCGACCTGTTACAGCAAAAGCTGCTGGCTTCCCGCATGAGGATTAGATCGTGAACTGCGCGCGCTTGAGTCAAGTACTCGATGCCTATCTCGACGGCGAGCTCGATCCCGCCACCAGCGACGAGATTGCGCAGCATCTGTCGCATTGCCCGGCATGCACGGCGCTCAATAGCGAACGCGATGCGCTCAAGCAGCGTCTGCGCGCGGAAGCGCCGTACTTCGCGACGCCCGGCGCACTCAGGCGAGCGGTGCATCGTTCGTTGACGGCGGCCTCGGACAATGCAGTGCGCGGCAAGCGCCGCCCTTCGTGGCTACAGGCAGGCGCGTTCGCGGCGGTCGCAGCGCTGGTGAGCGCGCTTGCCGGTTACTGGCTGGCGCAGCCGCTGCCCGACAGCACCTTGCGCGAGCAGGTGGTGGCCAGCCACGTGGCCTCGCTCGGCGACGCGCGCCAACTCACCGATGTCACATCGGTGGACCGGCACGTGGTCAAGCCCTGGTTTCAGGGCAAGGTGGATTTCGCGCCTGTAGTGCACGACCTGTCAGGAGAAGGATACGCGTTGATGGGCGCGCGGCTCGATCACGTCGCCAACCGGCAGGCGGTGGCCATCGTGTATCGCGTGCGTAACCATCTCGTCAATCTCTTCGTGTGGCGCGCGGCAAGCAATGAATCCGAAGCGCTCGCGGTATCGACGGTACGCGGCTTCGGCGTTGCGACGTGGGCCGGCGGCGGACTGCGTTTCGGCGCGGCTTCGGATGTCGACAGGGACGATCTCGAGCGCTTCGCGCGGCTGGTCCAGGCACGACAACCCTGACGACGGCGCGCCTCTACGCCTTTAGCCCTTGGTGTTGATGTAATAGACTGTTGCTCAGCCAGCTCGGAAACTCTGCGTCCGGCATCGGTCGGGCAATCCAGTAACCTTGCGCAATATCGCAGCCGTTAGCCCTTAGCCAGTCCAAATCCGCAGCGGTCTCGACCCCCTCTGCCACCACCGTTAAGCCGAGCGCGTGCCCCATGGTTATCGTCGAGCGAACGATTGCCGCGTCCTTTGGGGAGTCACCAAGCGAGCGCGTGAAGGTCTGGTCGATCTTGAGCTCGTGCACCGGCAGATTCCTCACATAGGCGAGGGATGCCTGGCCTACGCCGTAATCGTCGATGGAAAGTTTAACTCCGAGCTCCGCCAGTGCCGAGAGGTGCTGCTGGGCAAGTTCCGGGTCCTCCATCAAAGCGCTTTCGGTAATTTCGAGGCATATTGCATCGGGCGAAAGACCATGTTCTACCAACAGTCGCTGCACCAAATCGGGCAGGTTGCGGTTTAAGAGGTCCGGTGCAGACAGGTTGATGGACGGTACGATGGCAAGCCCCGCTTCACGCCAGGAAGCGCCTTGGGAAATCACTTCGGATAATAGCCAGGGTGTGATTTCGCGAATAACCCCTGTCTGCTCGGCAAATGGAATGAACTTCCCTGGCGGTATCAGGCCACGTTGGGGATGGCGCCAGCGCAGCAGCGCCTCGGCGCCGGATATTCGTCCGGTTCCCAAGTGCAGCTTGGGTTGATAGAAAATCTGGAACTCCTGATGTTCCAAGGCCTCGCGCATTTCGCCGATCAGCGACAGTTGTTCATGCGGCGGTTCATCCCCCTGCGCCGCAAAGGCGACGCCGCTTTGCCGTTTCTTCGCCGCTCGCATCGCCAGATCGGCACGCCGCAGCAGCGTGGCCGCATTTCCGCCATCCTGCGGATACAAAGCGACCCCAAGGCTGACACCGACATCGAGGCGCTGCCCGTCCACCTCTACCGGATTGCATGCCGCCCGCAGCAAGCGATCACAAAATGCTCTCGCGGCAGACGCGTCGGCCCCCTCTATCAGATAGGCGAATTCGTCTCCACCCAACCGTGCCAACAGGCCACGCTCCGGTCGCTGCGCCGCAAGACGCTGCCCGAGTTCGAGCAAAATTCGGTCACCAATGGAATGCCCGAGAGCTTCATTGATAAGACGGAAGCGATCGAGGTTGAGCACTACTATGGTCGCGACCGTGTTCGCTGGTATTGTGTTCAGGGCTTCAAGATACTTGGTGCGGTTCGGCAGACCGGTCAACGTGTCTTCATAGGCGAGTCGTAAAATCTTGCTTTCCCTGGCTACGATCCCGTCCCGCATCAGACCAAAGCTGGCGGTCAGTTGACCGATCTCGTCCGGGCCGGAAACAAGCAGCGGCGCAGCGTAGTCTCCCGCTTCGAAGCGGCGGGCGGCCGCGGCAAGGCTGTCAATCGGCCGGGCAAGCCGCATCGAGAACCACAAGCTGCCGATGATGAACACCGCGATGCCGCCCAACACGATAACCGTCAGGGCCATCTGCAGGGATCGGAAGGGCGCCTCGACTTGATCCAGCGAGCGCAGCAATATGACCGTGCTGACTTGGCCTAAAGGGATCAGCCGCGTTTGAAAACGTTCCTCCCCCAGCACCAGCGCGATTGGCACTTTGCCGGACGCCTGTTCCAGCGCCGCTGGAAGCATGGCTCTCGATCCGGCGTTCAGGGATGAAGCAAGCAGGGTCAACGGGGAGCGTTCGCGGGCACCCTGTCGGCGCACGATGCTGATTTCCAGCCGGGTCATGGCCGAGAGTTCGCTCGCCCAGACATCGTCAATCGGAAAACCCATGGCGACCCAGGCAATTCGAGTCGGGGCCAGGATGGGCACAACAACAATCTGATAGAGGCGGCCGTCCGCCATCAACTCCACGCCCGCTCCGAGGCCCCCGGCTTCCGCAGTATCGAGAAGCGGCGGAAATGGAAACGGATACGGTTCCGCGCCGGGACGTTGGGTATCGGCGATCAACTGCCGGTCCGGCGTGACAACCATCATCACCTTGGCGCCGATGCGCGTGCCATGGTTGCGCAGCACCGACAATACCGTTGGCCGATCTTGCGTGGCAATCGCTTCGCGAAAGGCGAAGTCTGCCGAGAGCACCCTCGCTGCCGTTTCCAACTGTCGTTGGTTTTGCTCGACCAGGCGACTGAAGATGTGGGCGCCGGCATCGAGTTCCCGCACCATTTCTGCATCGAGGATTTTGGCGTTGCTGCGCGTCACCAGCGCCATGATCAACACCATGACCAGCAGCAGCAAACCGACAAAGACTGCTGCGATCCGGTACCGGATCGAGCGAAAAAGCATTTCAGTATTTTTCAGAATCTGGCGGCGGTTTGGGTTTTACGACCTGGGGTGCGACGTCCAGGGACAGGGCGAGCTGCGCAGGTTGATTCCCCAATGCTATTTCACGGGAAGGGAAATTGGCTTTCTGGCGCGGATGCCACAGACGCAACCGGTAGCGTCCGGTGGGAACACGGTTGATCAAAACCCGTCCGCTGGCGTCGCTTTTGGCGAAATACGGTGTGTCTACGACCAGAACATAAGCTTCCATCCAGTCGTGAATGTTGCATCCTAGCGCAACTTCTCCCGCCTTGTTGAACACCACAGGTTTTGCCGGTTTGCCTGCGTAGAGTTTGATTTCAAAAGTCTTGGCCGGGGAAAAGGAATAGATGTGATGCTTGATCGGATCCCGATTGGGGAAGTCTATGGCCGTGCCAGTCTGGACGATGGTGAGGTACGGTTTGAACTCCCGACCTTGTTGGGCGATGGTAGCCTTCCGGCTGTGCAGCGAAACCCGTCCGTCGATGGGCTCCAGTATGACTGCTGCATCCTCGATTGGCTGGTGACTTGGGGACTCGATCCTCGCCTCCAGACCTGCCGCCACCGCCTGCAAGTGCACCGTAGCCGCCAGCAGTCCCGCCGCGGCCCGTTGCAAACGACGAGCCAAGCCGCAGATCATGGGTCCACCTTCAGCGCGGGCGCGTTTTGCCACAGTTCGGTGGTCAGCTCCCCATCCCGATAGACCAGCACATGCCAGACCCTTGATGGTGTCTTGCCGCTGTATTCCGCAGAGATCTCAATGGCAGCTCCTTTCGGATTCGCAAAGGTCCGGGGCTTGCCAACTTTCGCCGGCCGGGGCTGACCGTCGTTCGCGGCAATGAATTTTTGCCAGACCGATCGAATCGCTGATTTTCCGCGGTAGCGGCCGTCGAGAGGCCCGCCTACCCATTCCATGAACGCATCCTCGGGATAATCTCGCATCAGGCCTTCGATATCCCCGAGAGCGATCGCCTTGAGATGAGCCTGGGCTTTTGCTTCGTCGAGAGGGCCGGCGATGGCTGGAATCGCAACGGCTGCAAATAGCCAAGTGAGCAAACGCGTCACACGCAAAATATTCCCGATCGTTCCCGGCTTTTGGGTATTCATGCTGGCTTGTCTCCCGATTTGGCCCATAAGTAAGTCATGATATCCGTAGTCTTTTGCTTTGGACACCGAAAAGCCCATTTTTGAACAGGGAATAGTCGTTTGTCCCCGATATCCATCGCCGCGAGCGACATCAGTCCCGAAGCGTGATTGGTGCGGTTGATCGAAACGTAAACTCAGCCGTGGCAAACGCGAGCAAAACGGTTCTTGTTGCAGCCGCCATCACTGAGCGGGTCCGCGCGTGCCGCCGAGCGCGGGAAACGGGTCCTGCTCCGGGCCGGGTTTGGCGCGCAGGATTGCAAGGCGCCGTTTCATTCCTTCGATTTCGACCACCTGGCTCGCGATGATCTCCTCGGCGAGTTTGCGTGTGAGCGGATCGCGGCCATGGACCAGCACCAGTCGCGCCATCTCCACGGCGCCTTCGTGGTGCGGGATCATCATCGCGAGAAAATCAATATCCGCATTGCCACTGTAATTCGGCGCGTGCATGTCGCGCATCATCTTGTCCATGCCGGCATCCATCCCGGACGCAAAACGCGCGAAGGTCGTGCCGTAGCGCTCAGGCGAATCGTTCATGGGCGCGGCATAGTGCTGATGCTGTGCGAACACAGTCCCGCAAATGAGTCCCAGCGACAACAGTATCCATCGCATCACCGCGCCTCCTATGCTGTCTGGCCCTTGTACCCCGGCCTCACGTAGACCAGGTTGATACTCTTCTTGTTGCGCAGTTCGCCCGAAGGAAGTTTCAGCGCGCCGAGCGGGATCTGCGCTATGAATTTCGGGCTGAAGGGATCGGACACGTCGAACGCGGTGCAGCAGGTTTGCCCGGCGTTGGGCGTACCCGGCAGTTCGTCCTGCTCGTGCGCGACGTACAGCAGGTCGTTTGCCGGATTGGTCCAGATGCCGTGTGCCTCGCGCGCGCGGGAGAAGAACGTGCCCGCGACCTTGCGCGTCCCGGGCGCCGCGCCGCGGTCGATGATGGCAATCTGGCTTGCGGCGACGCCGCCTGGACCGTTATCGTCCACGCGCGCGAGGCTTGCATAAGTCACTTTGCCCTTGCGGTTCTCGACGAACTCGACGTGGTTGGGTCGCGCCAGATTGCTGAGCGGTACGGCGTCGAGTAAACCGAAAGGATCGGCGGTCGAGCGCACCGAAACCGTGTCTGCGAGCTTGTGCGACATCCAGACTTCCCTGCCGTCCGGCGAAGTCTTGAGAAAGGGCGTGAATGCCGGTTTGTCCTGCGCGGCGATGTCGAGCGTCGTCAGCCGTTCCGGGCGCGAATATCCGTTCGCATCCGGATTGACGCGGAACACATCGATTTTCGATACCTTCTGGCTCGCGACGAACGCGAGCGCGCCCTTGGCGTCGAACCAGACCTGTGCGGGTCCATCGATGGTATTGACGAAGCGCAGGATCGCGCCGGACTCGTTACCCTCTGCCTGACGCATGGCACGGCCCACTTCCAGGATGGCGATCCTGTCCTCGCCGCGTAGCGTCACCCACAACTCCTTGCCGTTACGCGTGAAAGTCGGCTCGTGCGGCTCGCGGCCGACGAGTATGCCGCTGGAAAGCCGTTCGGCATTGGTGTTGGGCCCGGCCAGCGGGTTGGGCACGTTGCCCACCACCTTCTTGTTGACGGCGTCGATGAGGTAAACGTTGCTCGAGCCGCGGCCGCTGGTGGCGAGGAACCTGCCGTCGGGTGAAGGCACCGCCCCGTGCGCGTCGATGCAGCCGTGGTAGAGCGGCTTGTGGATCATCGCCGCGTGCGTCGGCATTACTCCCGCCGTCACCAGACGGAACGGTGGCCGCGCATCCTCATCGAAGCTGGTCAGGTTGATGGTGGTCTCGACCGAGTTGCCGCGCGGGTCGATCACCGCAATCGTGTTTGAGTCTTCGTTGGTGATATATACCCGGTCACCAGGCTCGATGCTCGCGGCGTTTTGCGCGAACGCCCGCCCTTGACTGAGTGTGCCGGTCACAGTCGCAGCGGCGGCGAGCTTGAGAAAATCGCGTCTGGTTTCGTTCATGGCCTACCTCCAGGAAAAACTGGTATAACGCGCAGTGATGATGATTTATTCCCCATTATCGCAAAAACTTCTCGAGCCGGTATCGCGAAGGCGGGCGAGCCTTGTGTCGTCTGATAAAATCGCGCATAGCAATCAGAGCGAACCAAGGAGGCGACAATGAGAGCCGTACAAATCGGACAGTTCGGCGGCCCGGAAGTGATAAAGGTCGTTAGCTTGTCACGTCCCGACCCTGGTCCGGGCGAGGTGCGGGTGAGAATGGCCTACGCCGGCGTCAACTTCTCCGATATTTACCGGCGTGAGGGTAATTACGCTCGCTCTCCAACTTATCCGACGCAGTTGCCGCTCGTTCTCGGTTTGGAAGGATCGGGCACGGTAGATGCGATTGGGCCGGACTCCTCTGGATTTCAGCTTGGAGATCGGGTTGCATTCACGCGCAATCTGGGAGGCGCGTATGCGGAATACTGTCTGGTGTCGGTCGATCGACTGGTGCACGTTCCAGCCGCGCTCGCTCTCGATATCGCGGCCGCGGCAATTAATCAGGGCATGACGGCACATTATCTCTCCCATGAATTTGGCTTGAAACCGGGGAGCACTTGCCTGGTGCACGCCGGTGCGGGTGGACTTGGCACTATGCTCATCCAACTCGCCAAGCTCAAAGGCGCAACGGTGTTAACGACCGTGGGCAGCCGCGACAAGGCGGAGACCGCCAGGAATTCCGGCGCGAACCACGTGATCCTGTACCGGGAAAAGAGCTTCCGCGACGAAGTGCGCCGCCTCACCAACGGCCAGGGAGTCGATGTCGTATACGACACGGTGGGGAAGGACACGTTTGTCGATTCGCTTCATTGCCTGCGGGCGCGGGGAATGTGCGTGCTGGTCGGCAACTCCTCCGGATTGGTGCGCGATTTCGATCCCATGGAGTTGGCGGAAGCGGGCTCGGTATTCCTGACGCGTCCGCATATGCAACACTATGTAAAAACAGCCGAAGAATATGCTTGGCGCGCAAACGATGTCCTCCGGTGGATCCAGGAGGGCATGCTAAAGGTAAAAATCGGCCACAAGTTTTCCCTGGAGCAGGCGGTCGAGGCGCATCGGTTGCTGGCGGCCAGGCAAACCAGTGGCAAGCTGCTGCTCGCGATCGACGAACATCCATGAATGCTCGCCGCTTGGTACACCTCGGCTGTAGTCGGGAGCCCCGCGGTCATATTGCCGATATCTGTCGTGGTATTTCGTTTCTATCGGCGTGCATCTGCGGCTAAATGCCTTAAAAGGTTAACGATTGCGGTGCCGTCGATGGTCTGATGATCGCGCCAATTTGACAATACCAGGCGACGCGTGTTGTATTGCAGTTCGTCGGAACGGCGAAGAAACACATAGCCCGCCCGAAAGCCAATTCGAAATAATCTCGTCAGGAGCCAATGAAAACAAACTTGGTGGTGTCATGGCGTTAATCTCTCAATCACTTGTTGAGCCGGATTGGCTCGAGGCGCACCTCGGCGACCCCAAGGTCCGGGTGATCGCGCTCAACTGGACGGATAGCAGCCGCTTTGACTCAGGCCACGTTCCCGGGGCAATCTACTGGGAGTGGAAGAAGATGCTGTGGGATCCCATGATTCGGGACTTCCCGTCACCCGCGACCTTTGCCGAGCGGTGCGGCGCGGCTGGTATCAGCAATGACACCACGGTAGTGTTTTATGGCGATCCGGCGGTTCAGTTCGGTACTTATGCATGGTGGGTGTTCAAATACTGTGGACATCAGGACGCCCGGGTGCTCAACGGAGCGAGGATGCGCTGGGAACGCGAGGGTCGTCCAATGACCACCGAACGTTCGGAAACGAAGCCGGTCAACTACGTGCCCATCACCGCTTCCAACGATGCGCGCATGCGTGCCACGCGCGATGACGTAGTTGCAGCCATCCGCGCAGAGAATTGCATAATCCTCGATCACCGTTCCCTGGAAGAATATCGCGGCGAATTGCACAGCCCGCCGGGAACACCCAACCACGGCAGCGAACGGCTCGGACACATACCGGGTGCCCGCCATCTGCACTTCGAGGATATGCTCGATGAGGATATGTCGTTCAAGCCGGTCGAAGATCTCCGTGCCATGCTGGCGGAGCGGGGCGCGACGCTGGACAAGAACATCATCTCGTATTGCCGCCTCAGCCACCGCGCGACACTGGCATATTTCGTTATGACTCAGTTATTGGGCTACTCCAACCTCCGCGTTTACGACGGATCCTGGACCGAGTGGGGCAGCCTGGTGGGTGCGCCAATCGAACTTTAGCTTGCCAACCTTGATGCGCGGCATGCACGCCGGTCGCCCTGCGAAAACCAGCGCGCGGTCACTGCAGCAACTTACTCAAGCAGGGGCATCTTCAGCGCGTTGACCAGGTCGGCGTATTTTTGGATGTCGGCCTTCAACATATCCCGCAACTCGCCCCGCGTCATCGCTTCCACGCTGAGCCCTTGCGAGGCGAGGAGCTTCTTGGCCTCCGGTTGGTTTAACTTGCGCGTGATCTCCCGATGCAATTTGTCCAATATCGCTTTGGGCGTGCCCGCCGGCGCGAAGAACGCCCCCCAAGTGCGAACGTTCACGCCCGGTATGGTTTCCGCAATGGGCGGTAGATCGGGCATGAGCTCAGTGCGTTTCGCGCCCGGGACCGCGATCGCGCGAAGTTTTCCCGCCTTGACGTGCGGAATCGATGGAGGCCCCAGCATCGCCAGTTCGATCTGGCCTGCAAGCAGATCGGCGACCACCGCAGGTCCTCCCTTATAGGGAACGTGAACAAGATCAATGCCCGCCTTGAGCTTGAAAAGCTCCATTCCCAAGTGGTTCGTAAAACCGACCCCTGCGGAACCGTAACGCAGCTTCCCGGGCCTGCTCTTGGCAAGCGCTACCAGATCAGGTACCGAGTGCACCGGCAGCGATGGATTCACCACCAGGATATAGTCGGTAAAAGCAGTGAATGCTACCGGTTCGAAGTCTTTCAGCGGACCGTAGGGCAAGTTGCGCTTTATCGCCGGGCTGATCGCCATCGGCCCATCGCCACTGTTGACTATGGTGTAGCCGTCTGGAGATGCCTTGGCGGCGAGTTCCATTGCAATCTGTCCGCCGGCGCCGCTTCGGTTGTCGACAATGAATTGTTGTCCCCAAAGTTCGGTCAAGTGGTTTCCAACTACGCGGGAGGTCAGGTCGTTCGGACTTCCCGGCAGCGAGACGACGATAATGCGAACAGGCCGTGACGGATACGATGCGGCAAAGGCGCAGTTCAAGGCGGCCAGCAAACCCAACCAGATAAACACGATCGTCGGCGCAAAAATCGATCGCATGCTCTTGCTCCTCTCTTTTTTCTAATTCCAGCGCAAGTGGCGCGCAAAATCGAATATCGCTCCTTCTGCAGGCCGCCGAATTTTGGTCTCAACCAATAATCTTGCCGGCGGTCTGGTCGATCCTGACGCGCGGTGTTTTTTTCCAGATCACTCGAGCGAGTAGGACATGGCGCTTCTCATTGTTTGGACAAACCGCAAAAAACGATTCGCACGGTGGGATTCCGCGCATTCGATCGAGCACGATTGCAGGCGGCGGCCAGCTACCCGGTTAGCGATCTCGTCAGAAAACACGATTATCCATAAGTTTGCTCTTGCGTACGTACGGTTAATAGTACATAATGACACATAAATTATTCAACAATCAAGACGGGAAGATTCGAGACATGACTGGATTGCGGCGCGGTCCGACGCCTTACTATCATCAGATCAGCTCAATCTTGCGGGAGCGGATTAATAACGGTGAGTTCCGTCCGGGAGACCGCGTGCCGTCCGAAGAAGAACTCCGCCAGGCGTTTTCCGTCAGTCGCGCGACCGTTCGCCAGGCGCTGGCGGGGTTGGAATCCGACGGCCTGATTCGGCGCGAACAGGGGCGTGGGTCATTTGTTCTGCCTCCCTCAAAAGGCGTTGCTGAACTGAAGATGACATGTCTGCTGGAAGACCTGATTGCGCTTGGAATCCCGGCAGAAACCAAGGTATCCGAAGTCGGTGTCGTGCACGCGTCGGGCTCGGTCGCCGAAGCACTGGGCGTCAGCTTCGGCGAAAGGGTATTCACCTTCCTGCGTATTGCGGTCGTTAAGGATCAGCCCTTTGCAGCAAGTCGCATTTTTCTGCCGGCGGATATGGAGCATCGTCTAAGCGAGGCCGACCTGGCCGTTCCGCATCTGTTGCGCACGCTCGAGATCAAGTGCGGGGTCGTGCCGGCAAGGGCCGATCAGGTTATCGAGGCGATTCTGGCCGGCGCGCATCAGGCGAGCCTGCTGGACGTAGCCGCAGGAAGCGCGCTCCTCTCGGTTACCCGCACGTCGTTCGACCAGCGCGAGAGGGGCGTTGAGCACAGCGTCACGTTGTACCGCAGTGACCGCGTGCGATTTTCCATATCGCAGCGCCAACGCAAGTCGGCAGCCGGTGACTGGGTTCTGACGGCACGCGGTCCTCGCGGTAACGAAAGCGCGCGCGCGACGCTCGCGACCGACCGAATCGCAAATCGAACCATATCGTGACATTCGGTAACCGGGGATTTCCGGTTTGCTGAGGTTTCTGGGAGCCCAGTATGGCGAAGGTAACAATCAAGAAGAGCGACATCGAGGGGTTTTATTCGGGAGCAGCAGGTGAATTCCGGATAAACATCGACCGCTCGGGAAACAACTCGCCCCGTTCGATCGATTTGGTGTTGTTAGGGCTCGGTGCCTGCACGATATCGACCGTCGCGCATTACTTGCGCCGGAAAAGATTGCCACAAGACAACCTCGCCGTCGAACTTTCAGCCGATCTGGATGAAAAGGGGAATATTTACAAGAATCTGACAGTTCTATTGCGCGTCGACGATCAAATCCCGCAGGAAATCCGTAAAGTCCTCGTCGGTGTTGCGAAGACCTGTCGAATTCACCGGACGCTCGAGAGCCGTCCGCACGTCGCCATCGAACTTGCTGAACTCACTGTTACTTCCGTCTCTCGACCGGATCTGCGCCGGACGGCTACACGTTCTTGATTGCACCAGGTTGTAACAAGCTCGTTCCGCATCGAATTTGCGAACGCTCGGCCGGGCCGCCTCAATTAGTACAGCAGAACCAATCGCCTCAGGGGAGTCCATGACGCCGGAGAATCTGAAATACACGAAGAGCCACGAGTGGGTGCAGGCGGAAGCCGACGGCACGGTGACGATCGGCGTCACCTTTCACGCACAGGAGCAGTTGGGCGACGTAGTGTTCATCCAGCATCCGGACGTGGGGCGCAAGGTGAAGAAGGGCGAGGCGTGCAGCGTGATTGAGTCGGTGAAGGCGGCCTCCGACATTTATGCGCCGATGTCGGGTGAGATCGTCGCCGCCAACCAGGAGCTGGCGGACAAGCCCGAGCGCGTGAACCGGGACCCGTACGCGGCATGGATATTCCGCATCAAGCCCGCCGACCCCGCCGAGTTCGGGGCTCTTCTCGACGCCTCCGCGTACCGTGAGCTCGCCGAATCTGAAAAGCGCTGATGAACCACAGAGGCACAGAGACATCGAGGAATCGGTCGGTGACGCGTCGACTCGATTGCTGTAGCGCGAACTTTACCGACTACTTTTTTTCAAGGAGGACGCAGTGACGGGAGCGACGAAGACACGACTGGCCGGTGCCACCGGTGCCCGGAATGCGCTGGTGGATCCCGAGTGGCTGGAGAAACACCGCAGCGATCCCGAAGTCAAGCTGATCGAGATCGCGGGCATGAACCAGAACCAGATGCAGGCCTACAAGGAGGGCCACGTTCCAGGCGCAGTGTGCTGGAAGTGGAAGGAGATGTTGTGGGATTCACATCGGCGTGATTTTCCGACGCCGGAAGATTTCGCGCGCCGCTGCGGCGAAGCCGGGATCGGCAACGACACGACCGTGGTTTTCTACGGTGAAGGTGTGCAGTTCGGTATCTACGCTTGGTGGACCTTCATGTACTGCGGCCACGCCAACGTCAAGGTGCTCGATGGCGCGCGTTACCGCTGGGCGGCGGAAGGCCGGCCGCTGGTTACCGACGAGCCGCCGCCCGAAGTCCCGGTCGACTACAAACCGGTCAAGCGCAACGAGAAAATGCGCATTCACCGCGACAAAGTACTCGCCGCGCTGCGCAAAAACGAGACCGTGATACTCGACGCGCGCTCGCCCGAAGAGTACAGCGGGCAGCGCGTCGGCGGACCCGGAGGGCCGGACATTGGAGCCCTGCGCTATGGACGCATCCCGGGCGCGAAACATCTTTACTTCGAAGATCTCCTCGACGACAACAAGGCCTTCAAGCCAGCGCAGGAGTTGCAGCGGCTCGTGGAGGCGCGAGGGGTGGCGCCCCACACCGATATCATCACCTACTGCCGCATGAGCCATCGCGCGACAGTGCTCTACTTCGCGCTGACGCAACTGCTCGGCTACAAGAAAGTGCGCATATACGACGGTTCCTGGACGGAGTGGGGCAACCTGGTCGACGTCCCGATCGAACGCTGACTGGAAACAACCACCGCACCTATAGAGTTGGAATTCCACGACGGGCAACGAATGAACGGGTAGCGGCTTTTGCTAATCATTTAGATTAACAAGAGAAGGAGGAGCAATATGAAGAAATCTATCTCAGCGTTGAGGATCGTTTTTTTTCTCGGGTCAGCGGGTTTTCTGGCTGCTTTGAACTGCGCTTTTGCCGCGCCTTATCCGTCGAAACCTGTTCGTATCATCACCACCTCGCTGCCTGGAAGCGCGACTGACGTGCCCGCCCGCGCGGTTGCGAACCGCTTGACTGAACTTTGGGGGCAGCAATTCATCGTCGACAACCGCCCCGGCGCCGGCGGACAGATTGCAGCGGAACTTGCCGCCAAAGCAAGTCCGGATGGTTACACCTTATTTTTCAGTAGCGATGGACCGATCGCGATCATCCCGGCGATAAAGCGCAAGCTCCCCTACGATCCGTTGAAAGATTTCGAACCGGTAGCATTCGGTGATTTCAACAACTATATCCTGGTGGTAAATCCGACGCTGCCGGTGCACTCGGTGTCTGATCTGGTGGCGCTTGCCAAGAACAAGCCCGGCAAACTGAGTTACGGTTCCGCAGGGGTCGGTAGTCCGAACCACCTGGGGATGGAGCTTTTCAAGCTCAAGGCGGGCATTGATCTTGTTCACGTTCCATATAAGGGGGGACCGGCGGCGACCACCGATCTGCTTGCAGGACAGATCGAACTGGCGATGTTGGGGCCCCCATCGATTCCGCACATCAAGGCGGGAAGGCTGCGGGCGATCGCGGTTCCAAGCGCGAAACGCTCCGAACTCATGCCCGATCTACCTCCCATCGCAGACACCGTACCTGGCGTGGACGTCCGCACATGGGGAGCGTTCTTCGCTCCGGCAGGCACGCCCAAAGCGATATTGGAAAAATTGCATCCGGAAATCACGCGCCAGCTGAACTCGCCGGAGACCAAGGGGCTCCTGGCCTCGCAAGGGCTCAGCGTAGAAGCGATGACGCGGGACGAGTTGCGGGATCTTGTGAAAGCCGACATCAAAAAGTACGTCGACCTTGTTCGAGCGATAAAGATGCCTTTGATTGATTAGATGAAAGGAGTCCCGATGTTCAACCTCCAGAAATTTGTCGGGGACTGTAAGGCGGCATTGGGCGAAAGGCAAACCAGAAACGCGCGATGTAAGCCTACTGCAGCTTACTTCAATGAGATGGGCCGGAGTGAGATGAAAAGCAGATTCCAAGCGCTGGTTGTAATCATAGGATCCCTCGCAGCGATCCAAGCATTCGCGCAGGGCAAAAGTCCGGCCGAGACCTATCCCGGCAAGCCGATTCGGCTTGTAGTTCCGACTGCACCCGGCGGTGGCGTCGATACGCTGGCGCGGATCGTCGGGCAGGCACTGACCACAGCCTGGGGCCAGCAGGTCATCGTCGATAACCGCGGTGGCGCGTCCGGGATCATCGGCGCAGAAGTCGTGGCACACGCGCCTGGCGACGGTCATACGCTGCTTATTACACCCACGACTTTCAGCAGCAACAAGAGCCTGTTCAAGAAACTGCCGTACGATCCACAGAAGGATTTCATTCCGGTATCTCTCGTTTCCAAAGAGCCGAATATATTGATGGTGCATCCTTCTTTGCCCGTCAAATCCGTGAAAGAGATGGTTTCACTGGCCAAGCGCAGACCGGCGGACCTCAATTTCGGATTCGGAGGCGTTGGCAGCACGGCGAGCCTTACCGGCGAATTGTTCAAGCTCAGGACCGGCATAAAAATGGTAGGCGTGTCCTATAAAGGAAACGGCCCGGCAGTGAATGCATTGGTGGCGGGCGAGGTGCAGCTGATGTTTGTCGGATTGCCGCCAACCCTGCCTTTAGTCAAAGTCGGTGCGCTGCGGGCGTTAGCCGTAACGTCAGGGGACCGTTCACCGTTTCTGCCTGATGCGCCAACCATGGCCGAGGCCGGCGTGCCGGGATTCGAGGTAACCAACTGGATCGGGGTCGTGGCTCCGTCGGGAACGTCACGCGAAATTGTGCAAAAGCTAAATGCCGAGCTGGTAAAGATCCTTGCCGCGCCCGCCACAATGGAACGCTTCAAATTCTCCGGGGTAACGCCCGACAGCAGTACTCCCGAGGAATTTGGGAAGTTTCTCAACTCGGAAATCGAGCGCTGGGGCGACGTGATCAGGGCCGCGAAGATCCGCGTCAATTGACTGGGACGTCTGAACCCCTTTGAAGGTGGCTGATTTCGATGCGAATCGATAAAGAGGAGGGTGCGGTGACGATGCAGCAGATATTTCGCTTGGCATTATGTCTGAGCTTGGTGGTGCCTTCCGCGACCGCGGCCGGGCAAGGTTTTCCAGTCAAGCCGGTACGGATCATCGTGCCCTTCCCACCCGGCGCCGGTCCCGACATCGTCGCGCGGGCAGTGGGACAAAAGCTCGCCGAGCACTGGAAACACCAGATCGTGGTGGATAATCGGCCTGGCGGCGGTGGCAATATCGCGACTGAACTGGCCGCGCGCGCCATCCCGGACGGCTACACGCTCTTGTTGGCATCGAACCACTTCACGATCAATCCCAGCCTTTTCAGCAAGGTCCCTTACGATCCGGTGCGCGATTTTGTTCCGGTGACACTCGCCGCCGCCACGCCGAACATTCTGGTCGTTCATCCGTCGCTGCCGGTCAAATCGGTCAGGGATCTGATCGCGCTTGCAAAAGCCAAACCCGACCAACTCAATTTCTCGTCGGGAGGCAACGGCAGCGTCGGTCATATGGCGGCCGAAATGTTCAAGACGGTGGCGCGGGTGAAGATGGTGCATATTCCATACAAAGGTCCGGTGCTCGCCATCACCGCCCTGTTGAACGGGGAGGCCTCCGTAGGCTTTCTGATTGCACCGGCTGCATTGCCGCATGTCAAATCGGGCAGGCTGCGCGCGCTGGCGGTGACCGGCAAGCGGCGCTCGACCGCGGCGCCGGAACTGCCGGCGATTGCCGAAGCGGGGCTTCCCGGTTACGAGATCGTGGCGTGGCAGGGCGTATTTGCCCCTGCGGCTACCCCGGCCGATATCGTGAAGAAAATCTACTCGGACGTAATCACCGCGCTCAATGCGCCGGAAATCAAGCGGGCGCTGACGGCGCAGGGGCTGGAAACGATTGCCAGCACGTCCGAAGAATTCTCGGCATACATCAAGGACGATCTTTTGAAGTGGGCTAAAGTCGTCAGGGAAGCGAACGTGCGCGTCGATTGAACCGATCGGCAAGAAAAGCGTTCCGAAGAACGAGCGATAACGATGAACTTTAAGGCAAAGCGGCAACCGGTCATGAACGCGGCGGGCGTCGCGATGATTGCTCCTGGTTTGTCGGTATTGGCGGTAAAGTCGACCGCCGTTGACGCCGCGATAAATTTCGCCCGGGCAGCGCTGTGCGTCGCCGTATCGGGCTTGGGCATTGCGGCGCCAGCCCAGGCGCAGGCCGCATCCCGTGCGCCCCCTCCTGCTGCAACCGGCTACCCTGAAAAACCGATTCGCTTCGTTCTGGGTTTTCCGGCCGGCGGCGGCTCCGACATCCTGGCGCGGGTGATCGGCCAGAAGCTCGCCGACGCATGGGGGCAGCAGGTGGTAATCGACAATCGCCCGGGCGCAGGTGGAAACATCGCGGCGGAAATTGCAGCGCGGTCGGCGCCCGATGGCTACACCATTTATATGGGTACCTCCAGTAGCCATGCCATCAACGTCAGCCTCTACAAGAAGCTTGGCTACGATCCGGAGAAAGATTTCGCGCCGGTGAGCCTGATTGCCTCGGCGCAGAATATCCTGGTCGCGCACCCGTCGGTTCCCGCGAAATCGGTCCGGGAACTCATTGCATTCGCGAAACAACGGCCTGGGGAGTTGAGTTACGCGTCGACTGGTATCGGCACTGCTGCGCATCTTGCGGCGGAGCTGTTCAAAAATATGGCCGGTGTGGAGATCGTCCACGTTCCGTACAAGGGTCCGGCCGCCGTGACCGATGTGATCAGCGGGCAAGTGCATCTCACGTTCGGCCGCATTGCGGTGGTTCTGCCGCACGTGAAAAGCGGCAGGCTGCGCGCGCTGGTGGTGACGGGTGCAAAACGCTCGGCGCTGCTGCCCGATTTGCCAACAGTAGCCGAAGCGGGATTGCCGGGCTTCGAAGTCAATCCATGGTTCGGCGTGCTGGTACCGGCTGGAACATCAGCTGCGATCATCGTCAAGCTCAATGCCGGGATCACAACAATTCTCAAGGAACCGGCGGTGCGTGAGCGGCTGTCGAGCGAAGACTTCGAGCCCAAAACCAGTACGCCCGAACAATTTGCATCGCACATCAGGGCTGAAACGGCGAAATGGGCAAAGGTCATCACGGCAGCGGGAATTAGAGCAGATTGATTCTCGTGGAGGGTTCGCTCAGGTCACGCGAAGGAGTGCGAGACGCGGATATCCGGCTATTGATGGTTCCGGTGCGATCTCAGAGTTCGCTTCATGTGGGTCCGAGTGCGCCGGCGACGTTATTGCGCTAAAATAACCCACTTGCATTCAAGATTTGCCGAAGCGGGCATTCTGTGCTGTCGCTGACTAGCCCGCATCAACATCAATAATGTACTTCTCTGCTCTGCAGCCGGTCGAGGCAGCAGTAACGCTCGCGGTGATCTGGATCGGGCTTGGGGTCATCGGGCTCGCATGCATTCGCGCCCCGCGACTCATAACCGGCGCCGTGTTTCCGGCCGGGGCGCTGGTATCGCTGGCACTCGCGGCAATCGGCCTGTGGGCGATCGGCGCGCCGCCAAGCAGCGCGATCCTGCCCGCGGGCCTTCCCGATCTGCCGTTCCACGTGCGCCTCGATGCGCTGTCCGGGTTTTTCCTGCTGCTGCTCGGTGGCGTTTCGTTCGGCATTTCGCTGTTCGCCGCCGGCTACTTCCGCGACACCGAGGCCGCGATGCTCGGGCAGCTGACCCTGCAATACCACGTGTTTCTCGCCAGCATGGCTTTTGTGCTGATCGCCGATGACGCCTATCTGTTCATGGTCACCTGGGAATCGATGGCGCTTTCCTCTTATTTCCTCGTCACCACCGAACACCACGACGAGCAGAATCGCAAGGCGGGATTCATCTACCTGCTGATCGCGCACATCGGCGCGCTCGGCATCCTGTTGTGCTTTGGCGTGCTGCACGGCGGCCACGGCGATTACACGTTCGAGGCGCTGCGCGCGG
>ERZ1292640.444-Hain-H43-02um-R1-444-length-33573-cov-9_pt1 | contig 33573 bp, 27 predicted proteins | sample MGYA00564404_ERZ1292640 | MGnify/ENA primary metagenome ERZ1292640 (study PRJEB36523, sample SAMEA6512636) | groundwater metagenome | collected 2019-01-08 | study: AquaDiva: Metagenomics assemblies of 32 groundwater samples | reverse complement strand
CGCATCAGGATCAGCTCGCGGCAGATCGACGCGGCCAGGTTCAGGTCGTGCGTCGAAATGGCCATGGTGACGCCGTGATCCTGGTTCAGCCGCTGCAGCAGCGCCGACACCTCCAACTGGTAGCCCAGGTCGAGCGAGGCGGTCGGTTCGTCGAGCAGCAGCAGTCCTGCCGATTGCGCCAGGGCGGCGGCGATCACGACGCGCTGCTTTTCGCCGCCGCTCAGTTCGTGGAACGGGCGATCGGCAAGGTGGCCCGTGCCGGTGGCGGCCAGGGCTTCGCGCGCGATGCGAATGTCGCCGGGACCCTCGACGGTGAAGACGCCGAGGTGGGGATGCCGGCCCATCAGGACGATTTCGAGCACCGAGTATTCGAAGGCGAGCTCGGTTTCCTGCGGTACCACGGCGATGCGGCGGGCCACCTCGCGCCGCGACATTCGATCGATCGGTTGTTCGCCGAGCATGACGCGCCCGGTGGTGGGTTTGCGCGTGCCGCTGAGCAGGCGCAGCAGCGTGGTCTTGCCGGAGCCGTTGGGACCGAGAATGCCGACCAGGGCGCCGTCGGCCAGGCAGACGCTGACACCGTCGACGACCAGCGGACCGCCGGGAGCGTAGCGAAACGAGACCTGCTCGGTTGAAAGCACTGCGCGTCGCCTCCCAGGCGTCTCACGCGCCTGTATGAGTGACTTGCCCGTGAACAGCCAGTCTCCTGACTCGCGGCCCTAATGGCGTGTCCGTTCGAGAACGAAAGCGGTTCGTGGACACGCTCAACTAGGTGCCGCTTACAGTGGCGGGACCGTGTGGGCTTTGCACCCAACTTCCCTGGCTGTCCTGGTACGCGTCTGTTGAGCTGTCGATTGTAGCATTGTTACAATAGGGGATTGGCTGACATGCACGCACGACTGCAGGCGGCGGGACTCGCCGGCATCGCCGACAAGGTAGCCGCGCGCGAACGGCTGTCGTTCGACGATGCGGTGACGCTGTTCGAGTCGACCGACCTGCTGGCGCTTGGTTGGATTGCCAACCGCGAGCGCGAGCGGCGTCACGGTGATCGCACCTACTTCAACCACAACCTGCGGCTCGAGGCGACGAACGTGTGCGAGGCGTCGTGCCTGTTCTGTTCGTTCGCGCGGCTGAAGGAGGGCGACCCCGGGTCGCACACCATGTCGCTCGAGCAGGTCTTCGCCAAGCTGCGGCAGCGGGGCGACCAGCCGCTCACCGAAATCCACATCGTCAATGGCCTGCACCCGGGCCTGCCGTTCAGTTACTACACGGATTTGTTGAGCGGCCTGAAGGCGATCCGTCCCGGCATCCACATGAAGTGCTTCACCGCAGTGGAGATCGCGTTCTTCGCGGACCACTACGGCAAGACCGATCGGCAGGTGCTGGTCGAGCTGAAGGCTGCCGGGCTCGACTCGCTGCCGGGCGGCGGCGCCGAGATCTTCGCGCCGCGCGTGCGCCAGAAGATTTGCCACGACAAGTGCGATGGCGCGCGCTACCTGGCCATTCACCGCCTGGCGCACGAACTGGGCATGCGCACCAACGTGACCATGCTCTACGGCCACATCGAGACCACCGAGGAGCGCGTCGACCACCTGTTGCAGACCCGCGCGCTGCAGGACGACACCGGCGGGCTGCAGGCGTTCATCCCGCTCGCGTTCCATCCCGACAACAACCAGATGCGCAAGCTGCCGGCGCCGGCGGCGAGCGAGACGCTGAAGGTGCACGCGGTGGCGCGGCTGGTGCTCGACAACGTTGATCACATCAAGGCGTACTGGATTTCCTGCGGCGTCGAGGTGGCGCAGACGGCGCTATGGTTTGGCGCCGACGACCTCGACGGCACCGTGCAGGAAGAGACCATCTACCACATGGCGGGGTCGTCGACGCCGACGACGCTGTCGACCGACGATATCGAACGGCTCATTCGTGATGCCGGCCGCGAGCCGATCGAGCGCGACACGCTCTACAACGTGGTGCGTGTGCCTGTGGCGTCCGGCTTTAGCCGGACCTGAAAGCCGCCGCTCCAGCTGACTTCCCGGCCATTTCTGTTACACTGTCGGTAGACCAAATTTCACCCAGGCAATAGCCGCAAGTGGAGTTTGGTCTTTTCGCGCCCGGAGATTGCGAAAACTTTCACAAGCTCGCAAGCCGGCGCGGCCCACGGGGTCTGACACGCTATGACGACGGGCACGTTCCTGCCGGTCCTCAACGACGTCGAGAAGGCATCCATCCACGAGCGCCAGCCGCTGCCGGAGGCCTACCTCGGGCTGCCCGACGAGGAGATGGCGCTGCGCATTGCCGCCGCCCGCGCCGCGCTCGGCGACCGCCTCGTGATCCTCGGCCACCACTACCAGCGCGATGAAGTGATTCGCTTCGCCGATTACACCGGCGATTCGTTCAAGCTCGCCAGCGCGATCGCGAAGCATCCCCGTGCCGACTACATCGTGTTTTGCGGCGTCCACTTCATGGCCGAGAGTGCCGACATCCTGGCACTGCCGCACCAGCGCGTGATCCTGCCGGACCTTGCCGCTGGCTGTTCCATGGCCGACATGGCGCCCGCGGATCAGCTCGAGATCTGCTGGAGCGAGTTGAAGCAGCTGGGCTTCGCGTCGCCTGCCCTGAGCGAAGTCGAAGGGCGCACGGTGCCGGTGACCTACATCAACTCCGCCGCGTCGATAAAGTCGCTGGTCGGGGAGAACGGCGGCACCGTCTGCACTTCGTCGAACGCCGCCGCCACGCTGAAGTGGGGGTGGCAGCAGAAGGAAAAGATCCTCTTCCTGCCCGACCAGCACCTCGGCCGCAACACCGCCTTCAAGATGGGCGTGGCACTCGACCAGATGGTGGTGTGGGATCCCAACGCGCCGTTCGGCGGGCTCACGCGCGACCAGCTCGAGCGCGCGAAGCTGATCCTGTGGAAAGGCCACTGCTCGGTGCACGTGCGCTTCACCCCGCAGCAGATCACGAAGGTCCGCGCCGAACACCCGGGCATCAAGGTGATCGTGCATCCCGAAGTGCCCTTCGACGTGGTGCAGGCGGCCGACGACAGCGGCTCGACCGAGCACATCCTGAAGACCGTGCGCGAGGCGCCGGCCGGGACGTCGTGGGCCGTGGGCACCGAAGTGCACCTCGTCCATCGGCTTGCGGAAGAGGTGGCACCGGGCAAGACGGTGGTGTCGCTCGACCAGTTCGGCTGCCTCTGCTCGACCATGTTCCGGGTGTCGCCCAACCACCTGTTGTGGGTGCTCGACTCGCTGGTCGACGGCGAGGTCGTCAACGAGATCGTGGTGCCGGAAGGGCAGAAGAAGTGGGCTAAGATCGCGTTGGATCGAATGCTGGCGATCAAGTAGGTTCGATCACGAGGGTTCAAACACGGCCGTTCAAACACGGCGGTTCAATCACGAGGGTTCCTGACATGGCTCATTCACTTCCCGCGCTGCCCTACGACGTCGCGGCGCTCGAACCGCACATCGACAGCCAGACGATGCAGATCCATCACGGCAAGCATCATCAGGCGTACGTCACCAACCTGAACGCGGCGCTCGACAAGCATCCGGAGCTCCACAACAAGAGCCTGGACGACCTGATCAAGGGCATCAACAGCGTGCCGGACGACATCAAGATGGCGGTGCGCAACAACGGCGGCGGCCACTGGAACCACTCGCTGTTCTGGACGCTGATGACGCCGGGTGGCGGCGGTGCGCCCACCGGCCTGGTCGCCGACGCGATCAACAGCGCGTTCGGTGATTTCGACAAGTTCAAGACCGCGGTCAACCAGGCCGGCACCACCCGCTTCGGCAGCGGCTGGGCGTGGGTGATCGACAACGGCGGCAAGCTCGAAGTGATGAGCACGCCCAACCAGGACAACCCGTTGATGGACGGCAAGAAGGCCATTCTCGGCATCGACGTGTGGGAACACGCCTACTACCTGAAGTACCAGAACCGCCGCCCCGATTACCTCGGCGCGTGGTGGAACGTGGTGAACTGGGCGGAAGTGAACAAGCTGCTCAAGGGTTAACCTGGCCCGCCTGCTAGCTCTCGTGTGCCTCGTGGTGGCCTGGCCGGCCACCACGGTCGCACAAGAGCCTCCTCGAGTTACCGGCACCGTTTCGAACGTCACCCGCGTCGAGTCGTGGTCGTTCTTCCAGCCCCGTCTCGATCCCCTTGCCCTCACCGCCGAGCCGATCGGCGACCCTGACTACACTTTTATCGGCGACCGCTCCGAGCTTGGCGCTGGTGTCGAGGGCCCGCGCTTCGGTCTCAGCGGCGCCTTCAACTACGTTCGGCTCGAGAACCTTCCGACCAACGCGATTGGCCCCGGCGGACTGGGCAGCGGCGCGTTCTACTTTGCCGCCACCGGTGTCCGCTACAGCTACCAGCTGTATCTCAGCGAGCTGACGCTGAAGGTCAAGGCGCGCGGCAGCCGCGCCTCGCTGACGGTGGGGCGCATGCCGTTTGCGTCGGGCGCCGAATCAACTGCGGCCAACCAGGCGCTCGAGACACTCAAGCGCGAACGGCTTCACTCGCGGCTGATCGGCAACTTCGAATGGTCGTACTACCAGCGCCGGTTCGACGGCGCACGGCTGGACTTCAACGGCCCGCGCTGGCGCGCCACCGCCGCCGTGTTCGTGCCAACCCAGGGCGGCTTCGAGGAATCGACCAACCTGTCGATGCCCAAGGTGCAGGTGGCGACGGCATCGGTGGCGCGGTCCGCCGCCAGTTCGGAGTGGCAGCTGTTTGCGACCCTCTACGGCGATCGCCGGGAGAGCAAAGCGGCCGTGGTCGACAACACTGGGGCGCTCGACCGGTCACCCGACGTCCGGGTCACGGCCTTCGGCGGCTCCTACGCGCGCGTCACGCCGACTCGCGCCGGCGAGCTCGACCTGGTGTTGTGGGGCGCGGCGCAGGCGGGCGACTGGTACGGGCAACCTCACCGAGCCGCCAGCGCGACCGCCGAGATCGGCCATCGCTGGACCGCCGTTGCGGGCAAGCCGTGGCTGCGCGCGGGCTACCTGTGGGCCTCCGGCGACCGCGATCCCGGCAACGGCCGGCACGGCACCTTCTTCCAGATGCTGCCCTCGTCGCGGAAGTACGCGCTGTCGTCCACCTACGCGCAGATGAACCTGAGCGACGCCTTCGTGCAGGCGTGGTTTGAACCCCGCCGGCTGAAGACGCGTATCGAAGTACATGCACTCGCACTGGCGAGCGCGCGCGATCTCTGGTACCAGGGCAGCGGCGCCACCGCCAGCCAGGGCCGCTATCTCGGGTTCTCGGGCCGCGCATCGGGTGATGCGACGCGGCTGGGGACGATGCTCGAGGGCGCCATCGACGTGCCGATCCGGAAATACTGGTCGGTGAACGCCTATGCCGGGACGATGTGGGGTGGTAAGGTCGTGACGCGGCATTTCAGCGGCACCCGCCTCAAGTTCTGGTTCGTCGAGAACGTCGTTCGATTCTGACGGGAGTTGGATGCTCGTCGGGAGTTGACCGTTGTCGGGAAAGCGATCACGTCGGGGAAACGGAAGGAGCCTTCGATGACCGATGCTACCGTCGTTCGTGAGCCAGCCCCGTCGTTAGTCACCATCACGCATGTCACCTATGGCCTGCACGCGCTCGGCCTCGCCATCGGCGCCTTCGGCGCCTCGACCGTCGTCGGCGCCTTCCTGTTCGGCTGGCCGTCGATCATCGCGGTGATCATCAACTACGTGAAGCGAAACGACGCCCGCGGCACCTGGCTGGAATCGCACTTCACGTGGCAGATCAATACCTTCTGGGCGGCGCTGGCCATGGCCTGCGTGGTGTTCGTGATGGGCCTGCTGCTGGTGGTCGTGCTGGTGGGCTTCGCAATCTGGGCGATCGGCCTGTTCGCCCTCGGGTGCTGGGCGATCTATCGCATCGCGTCCGGCTGGTTGCGATTGAACGACCGCCGCCCCATTCCCTGACGACCCGCGCCGGGGCCCAATCTATTGTGGGTATGGTTTATATCAACACATTGCGCTTTGATTATGCATCGGGTTGCTTTCTAATGCGCTCGCATCATGAGCGACATCAAGAAGCTGCTGGTTGCCAATCGCTCGGAGATTGCCATCCGCTGCCTGCGGGCCGGCACCGAATTGGGGCTGCGCACGGTGGCGGTGTACAGCCACGAGGACCGGTTCTCGCTTCATCGCTTCAAGGCTGACGAAGCGTTCCTGATTGGCCCCGACGGCGGCGGCGAACCGGTCCGTGCCTACCTGGACATCGACGCTTTCGTGCGGCTCGCGGTCGCGGCCGGTGCGGACGCGGTGCACCCCGGCTACGGTTTCCTCTCCGAGAGCGCGGAGTTCGCGCGGCGGATCGAAGCCGCCGGCCTGCGGTTCGTCGGCCCGACGCCGGAGCAACTCGTCACCTTCGGCGACAAGACCGCCGCGAAACGGTTGGCGAAGGAGGCGGGTGTGCCGACCGTGCCCGGCACCGACACGGCGGTCGAGACCGATGACGCGGCGCTCGCGGCCGCGGCTGCCATCGGGTTTCCGCTGATTGTCAAGGCGAGTTTCGGCGGCGGCGGCCGCGGCATGCGCGTCGTGCACTCCGCCGGCGAGCTGCTGGCCCGCATCGGCGAAGCGCGTCGCGAGGCGGCAGCCGCCTTCGGCCGGGCCGAGGTGTTCCTCGAGCGCTACATCCCTCGCGTCAAGCACCTGGAAGTGCAGGTACTGGGCGATACGCACGGCAACCTGGTGCACCTGTGGGAGCGTGACTGCTCGGTGCAGCGGCGGCACCAGAAGCTGATCGAGATTGCGCCCAGTGTCGGCCTGCCGCGCCCGCTGCGCCAGGCGCTCTGCGAGGCGGCGGTGGCACTGTGCCGCCGGGTCGGCTACCGCGCCGCCGGCACCGTGGAGTTCCTGGTCGACGTCGATCGCCGCGACTTCTTCTTCATCGAGGTCAACCCGCGCATCCAGGTGGAGCACACCGTCACTGAGATGGTGACCGGCATCGACCTGGTCCAGGCGCAGATTCTCGTGGCGGCAGGGCATCGCCTGCACGAGGCGCCAATCGACATCCCGCGCCAGGACGCGATCGAGCCGCGCGGAGTCGCGCTGCAGTGCCGCATCACCACCGAGGACCCGCAAAACGCCTTCATCCCCGACTACGGCCGCATTACCACCTACCGGTCGCCGGGCGGGTTCGCGATTCGTCTCGACGGCGGCAACGGCTTCGGCGGCGCCGTGATCACGCCGTACTTCGATTCGCTGCTGGTCAAGCAGACCACGTGGGGCGGGACCCTTGGCGAAGCGATCGGCCGGGCCGACCGCGCGCTGCAGGAGTTCCGCATCCGCGGCGTCAAGACCAACATCGCGTTCCTGCGGAACGTGATTCAGCATCCGACCTTCCGCGACGGTTCGGCGACGACCGACTTCGTCGATCGCACCGCCGAACTGCTGCAATTCCCGGCGGCGCGCGATCGGGCCACCAAGCTGCTTGGCTACCTGGCCGAGGTGATCGTCAACGGCCGCAGCGATGTGCAGCAGGGTGGGAAGCCGCCGGTGAAGCTGGTGACCCCGGTGCCGCCGGCCGTGGACCGCAGCCTCGCGCCGCCCCTTGGCACTCGGCAGCTGCTCCAGGCGCTTGGCCCCGACCGGTTCTCGGCGTGGGTGCGGACCGAACGCCGCCTGCTGATCACCGACACCACGTTTCGCGATGCGCATCAATCCCTGTTGGCCACCCGCGTCCGCACCTACGACCTGCTCGCGGTAGCGGAGGCGGTCGCGCGCCAGTTGCCGGACCTGTTCAGCATCGAGATGTGGGGCGGTGCCACTTTCGACACCACCATGCGCTTCCTCCAGGAGGATCCGTGGGAGCGCCTGATCGAGCTGCGCAAGCGCATTCCGAACGTGCTGTTCCAGATGCTGTTGCGGGCCAGCAACGCGGTCGGCTACACGAGCTATCCCGACAACGTGGTCCGCGAGTTCATCCGCGTCAGCGCCGCCGACGGCATCGACGTCTTCCGGATCTTCGACTCGCTCAACGCGACCGGCAACATGCGCGTGGCCATGGCGGCGGTGCGCGAAGACACCGCTGCGCTTTGCGAAGCCGCGATTTGTTACACCGGCGGCATCCTCGATCCGGCCCGCACGAAGTACCGCCTCGACTACTACGTCCGCATGGCTCGCGAACTGGTGGCCATGGGCGCCCACATCCTCGCCATCAAGGACATGGCCGGCCTGTGCAAGCCGTACGCCGCGCGGGCCCTCGTCCAGGCCCTGCGCGATGAGGTTGGCGTGCCGATTCATTTCCACACCCACGACACCAGCGGTGTCAACGCCGCCAGCATCCTCTACGCCGCCGACGCCGGCGTCGACATTGCCGATGCCGCGATTGCGTCGATGAGCGGCATGACCAGCCAGCCGTGCCTCAACGCCCTTGCCGCGGCATTGCGTCATGGCGATCGCGATACCGGTCTCGATCAGCAGGCGCTCGATCGCATGAGCGACTACTGGGCGCAGGTGCGGCAGTTGTATTACCCGTTCGACGAGGGCCTCGGCGCGCCGGCGCCAGACGTCTATCGCCACGAGATGCCGGGCGGCCAGTACACCAACCTGCGGCAGCAAGCGAAGAGCCTGGGGCTGGATGCCCGCTGGGCCGACGTCTGCGACGCGTATGCGGCCGCCAACCAGCTGCTCGGCGACATCGTGAAGGTGACGCCGTCGAGCAAGGTGGTGGGCGACCTGGCACTGTTCATGGTGACCAGCGGCCTGTCGGCGGGCGACCTGGCGGCCGGACGTGGGTCGGCCAACTTCCCGCGCAGTGTCGTGGAAATGATGCAGGGCCTGCTGGGCACGCCCGACGGGGGATGGCCGCCGGCGTTTCGCGACCGTGTGCTCGCGTCCGCCCGCGTCGACGCGATTGCCGACCGGCCGGGCGCGCTGCTGCCGGCGGTCGACTTCGCCCAGGAGGCCGCCGGCCTCGAACGCGAACTGGGCCGGCCGCCCAGCCGCGAGGACGTGCTGTCGGCGGTGCTCTACCCGCAGGTGTTCCGCGACTTTGCCCGGCAACAGCAGGCCGCCGACAACACCTCGGTGATCCCGACCGTGAACTTCTTCTACGGCCTGCGCGCCGGCGAGGAAGTGTCGATCGAGATCGAGCGCGGCAAGACGCTGATTGTCAAATACCTCACGACCGGCGAGGTGCTTGCCAACGGCACGCGCACGGTGTTCTTCGAATTGAACGGCCAGCCGCGCGACGTGACCATTGTCGATCGCTCGGCGACGTCGACGGTGAAGCGCAACAGCAAGGCCGATCCCCGCGCTGCCGGCCACGTGGCGGCGCCCATGCCCGGCAAGGTCTCGACCGTGGCCGTGAAGGCCGGCGACAGCGTGAAGGCCGGCGACCGCCTGCTGTCGATTGAAGCGATGAAGATGGAAACGGCGATTACCGCGCCAGCGGACGCGGCCGTGCTCGACGTGCCGGTGACGTCCGGCGGACTGGTCGAGGCCGGCGACCTGCTGGTCGTGCTGGCTTAGAACAGGCGGACTTCGACCACCTCGCCCTTGTCGACGATGTCGGTCTGGGCGGGGATCTCGATGTAGCCGTCGGCCTGCGACATCGAGGTGATGTCGCCCGAGGCCTTGAAGGCCGGCATCGCCTGGCCGTCGACAATCTTCACGGTGTAGAACTGGTGCCGGCCGGTCGTCGACACAATCCGCTGGCCGAGCGGCAGGCTCACGGTGTGCGTGTGACGAGGCTGAAGCCGCGCGATGGCGCGCAGCGCCGGCACCAGCAGCATGTAGGCGTTCGAGAGGCACGACGTCGGGTAGCCCGGCATGCCGAACATCGGCTTGCCCTGGATGGTGCCGAACACCGTCGGCTTGCCGGGCTTGACGGCAATGCCGTGAAACACGATCTCGCCCTTGCGGCCGATGACATCGAGAATCAGGTCGCGCTCGCCGACCGAGCTGCCGCCCGAGAACACCAGCACATCGCAGCCGCCTTCGCCAAGGCTTCGGCGCCCGAGCGCCGTTTCGATCGCTTCCTCGAGCGACTCGATGGTGTCCTGTGCGGTGGCGAACGGCATCGGCACGCCGCCGTGTTCCTGGATGATGGTGCTGAGCGTGAACTTGTTGATGTCGTAGATCTGGCCCGGCTGCAGTTCCTGGCCCGGCTCGGCGATCTCGTTCCCGGTCGAGAGGATGGCGACGGTGGGCTTCGCGTAGACCTCGACCTCGCCCACGCCGAGCGCGGCGAGCGCGCCGATCCGGCTGGGGTTCAGGACCTCGCCGTCGCGGATCACGGTCTGGCCGACGACGATGTCGGCGCCCTGGCGGCCGACGTTCTGGCGCGGATACACCGGCGTCAGAATGCGCACCGCCACCTTCGCCGAGGCTCCGGTGCCCAAGTCGCCTTCGATGGTCTCGGTCTCTTCGACCATTACCACGGCGTCGGCGCCGGCGGGCATGGGCGCGCCGGTGGCGATCTCGACGGCGGTGCCTGGCGTCAACTGCTGCGTGGGGACTTGCCCCGTGTAGACCTTCTCGATCACCCGCAATGTCTTCGGCTCGTAGCGGCTGGCGCCGAAGGTGTCGTCGGCGATCACCGCAAAGCCGTCCATGCCGGCGCGGGAGAACGGCGGCACGTCGCGAGTGGACTGCACGTCGGCAGCGCAGACGCGGCCGTTGGCGGCCACGAGCGGGACCAGCTCCGTGCGAGCGACCGGCCGGCACGCATCGGCAATCAGCTGGCGCGCTTCGTCCAGCGGAATGGTGTCCTTGATGGGACGCATCTCGGTCTTAGCCATTACTTTTGAGCCTGTTGAACCATGTGTGCCAACTCGGGGACCACGAGCTTGGTCATCGCCAGGCGAACCGCTTTCTCCGAACCCGGCAGCGCGATGACGATCACGCGGCCGATGGTGCCGGCGCACGCGCGGCTCAGCATCGCCGAGGCGCCGATGTCGTGATAGCTCAGCATGCGGAACAACTCGCCGAAGCCGGGCAGGCGCTTCGACAGCAACGCATCGACGGCTTCGAAGGTGCTGTCGCGGCTGGTGAGGCCGGTGCCACCGGTGGTGATCACCGCGTCAACATCGCCGATGGCGGCCTGCTGGCGGACCAGCTCCGCCACGCGCGCGGGTTCGTCCGGTTCGATGGCCTTGCCGGCGACCTGGTGCCCGGCGGAGAGCAACAACTCGACGATCGCCTGCCCGGACGTGTCGGTGGCGTCGGTCCGGGTGTCGCTGACGGTCAGGACAAAGACCCGCGCCCGGCCCGGCGCCAGGGCCTTGTGTTCGGTGCTGCTCACCCCTCGATTATAGTGGTGGCGATGAAACGGCTGCTGCCGCTGATCGTGCTTCTCGTGCTGGCATCCATGACGCCCTCGGCGCAACCCGCGCTCGACCGGACGGCCCGGCAATGGGTCGACGCCACGCTGAAGAAGCTGACCATCGAGCAGCTCGTCGGGCAGATGATTTTTGCGCCGCTCAACTCCACCTATCTCAGTAGCGACACCGACGCCTACGAGGCGCTCGTCAAGCTGGTGCACGAATCGCACATCGGCGGGCTGATCGCGTTTGGCGGCACCGAGCCCATGCCGACCGTGATGCTCAATAACACCTACGGCCCGGTGATTCTCGGCCAGCCGCTGGAGCTGGCCTCGCTGTTCAACCGCCTGCAGTCGATCTCGGCGTTGCCGATGCTGACCACCTCCGACTTCGAGTGGGGCGTGGCCATGCGGGTGGCCGGCGCCACGAAGTTTCCGCGCGCCATGGCGTTTGGCGCGGCCGGGGACCCGCAGCTTGCCTACGAGGCCGGCAAGGTGGTCGGCCTCGAGAGCCGCGCGCTCGGTGTCCACGTCGACTTCGGGCCGGTGGCCGACGTCAACAACAACCCGCGCAACCCGGTGATCAACATTCGCTCGTTCGGTGAAGATCCGGCGCGCGTGGGTGCCATGGTCAGCGGGTGGGTCAAGGGCCTGCAGGAGGCGGGCATGCTCGCCACCCTGAAGCATTTCCCCGGCCACGGCGATACCGACGTGGATTCACACCTCGGCTTGCCGGTCGTCGCGCACCCTCGCGCCCGGCTCGACGCCGTGGAACTGCCGCCGTTCCAGGGCGGCATGGCAGCCGGCGCCGCCGGCGTGATGGTCGCGCACATGGAGATGCCGGCTATCGATCCCGAGAAGCGGCCGGCCACCTTCAGTCCCATCGTGATCGGCGACGTACTGCGCGGGCGGATGAAGTTCGACGGCCTGATCTACTCCGACTCGATGAAGATGGCGGCCATCACGCGGATGGCGTCGCCGGGCGAGGCGGCGGTCCGAGCCGTGCAGGCCGGCATCGATGTCGTGCTCGACTCGCCAGACTCGGCCGCGGCGGCCGCGGCAATTGTCGCGGCCGTGAAGGACAACGCCATCCCGCGCGCGCAAGTCGAACGCTCGGTGCGCCGCATTCTCGAGGCCAAGGCGCGCCTCGGCCTGCATCGCGTCCGCAGCGTCAATCTCGAGGCCGCGCCGCTGATTGTGGGCGGGCGCAAGCACGAGGCCATCGCCCAGGCGGTGAGCGACCGCGCCGTCACGCTGATCAAGGACGAACGCACCATGGTGCCGCTGACCACGCCGCGGACCGGCAGCGTGATGTACTTGTCGGTGCTCGACTATCCCTCGGGCTGGCGCATCGCGGCGCCCAGCCGCACGATGATTCCGGAACTGCGGGCGCGATGGGCCGCAACCGAGGCATTTGAGATCTCAGATCGCACGACGCCGTCGGAGCTCGACATGGTCCGCGCGCTCGCGGCCAAGTACGACGCGGTGGTCGCCGGCCTCTTCGTGCGCGCCTCGTCGGGCAGCGGCCGGCTGGACCTGGCGCCGCAGCTCGAGCAGTTCCTGAGAGAGATTGCCCGCGCCACCGAGCGCCGCAAGCAGCCGTTCGTCTCAGTGCTGTTCGGCAATCCCTACACGGCCATGGGTATTCCGGAGGCGCCGGCGGTGATGCTGACCTACGACTTCTCGGACGGCGCCGAACGCGCCGCCGTCAAGGCGCTGGCCGGTGAGATTCCAATTACCGGCAAGCTGCCAATCGCGCTGCCGGGGCAGTTTCCGCTAGGGCACGGGCTGACGCGCTGAGGCGCGCGCCTTGGCCTCGGAATCGACGTTCTTCTCCCACGCCCGGAACCAACCATCTGCCGGAACATCCCGTCAAACCTGATCGTAGATAATGTCGCGTTATGTCTAAGCCTCAATTGCCGGCGCTTACGCATTTGCAGTTCCTCGTTCTCGGGATCTTGCGAACCGAGGAGCTTCCGGGGCGAGTGCTGCGCGAGGCCCTGTCCGGATATGGGATTCGCCGCACCGGCCCGGCGTTTTACCAGTTGATGGCCCGTCTCGAGAAGGAACGGCTGGTCGATGGCCGCTACGAGCAAGTCATCGTCGGCGACCAGGCTGTCACCGAACGGCACTACCGCATCACCGCCGATGGCAAGAAGCGGTGGAGCGCGGTGCGCGCGTTCTACGAACACGTCGCCCGGGCGGCGACCGGACTACGGTGGTCGGATGCCTGAGTTCCGCAGGGGAATCGGACGCTGGCTGCCGCGGGAGGCCGAGCGCGACTTGTTTCATCCATCGCTCGAGGACCTGCGGGCGGGCGGCGCCACCGGTGTCTGGTTGCGCGTTGTCACCGTCGCAGTCTGGCTGGACTGCTGGCGCGTGTGGTTGTTGGCGCGCCGGGTCGCTCACGCTCCGGCCAGGACCCATCACCCGTCTTTCACAAAGGACTATGGCGCCATGTTTGTTCAGGACGCACGCCGCGCGCTTCGGCTGTTTCGATTGGAACCCGGCTTCACCGCGGCCGCCGTGCTGACGCTGGCGCTCGGCATCGGCGCGAACACCGCGCTGTTCGCGGTCGTGGAGGCCGTGCTGCTGCGGCCACTGCCGGTGAGCGGCGCCGACGACCTGGTCATCCTGAAGCATCGCGACGTGGCGACCGGGATTACCAAGGAGTTCATTGCCGTTGGCGATTTTGCCGACTTGACCGTACGGCAACAGGCCCTGCGGCCGCTTGCCGCCTACGGCGGTATGCAGGGGACATTGTTCGAGGGGGGCGAGCCACTGCGCGTCACCGGGCTCGGCGTAACGCCAGGGTTGTTCGAGGCGCTGCGCGTGCAACCGGAAATGGGTCGCGCAATTTCTGACGACGATGGGCGGCAGGGCGCCGCGCCGGTCGTGATGATCAGCTACGACCTCTGGCAGACGCGGTTCGGCTCCGATCCGAACATCATCGGCCGCGGCATTCAGCTGGGTGCGGCGCGGGTCCCGGTCGTTGGCGTCCTGCCGCGGGGCTTCCACTTTCCGCCCAGCTCGCCAACCGACGTCGCCCTGCCACTGCGGGTGCCGGCGGCGGCGCCGGCGCAGCGCAAGAGCGGCTGGATATTCGCCTTGGGACGATTGCGGCCGGGCCAGTCGCTCGACACCGTGAATGCGGAACTCGACGCGCTGTCGAGCGAGTTCGCGAGCCAGTATCCCGACCAGAATCGCGGTTCGCAGTACTTTGCCGAGCCCCTGCGCGACGCGCTGGTCGGCGACACCAAGCGCCCGCTGCTCCTGCTGCTCGCGGCCGTGGGATTCGTGTTGCTGATCGCCTGCGCCAACGTCGGCAACCTGCTGCTGGCGCGGTCGCTCGGCCGGCGCCAGGAGATGGCCGTGCGAACCGTGCTGGGCGCCGCCTGGACGCGGCTGGCGGCCCAGCAACTCACCGAGGCACTGGTGCTGGCATTGACCGGCGGCGTGATCGGCGTGGCAATCGCTTGGCAGGCGGCCCCGGCGCTTGCCGCCCTCGTTCCGGAAACCACGCAGGTCCCCGCGCTGCGCGATGTCGGGCTGAACGGCCCGGTGGTCGGTTTCTCGCTGCTGGTGTCGGTGCTCGCGGCGCTGCTGTTCAGTGCGGTGTCGTCAATCGCGCTGGCCAATAGCGAGCAGCGTGCCGTGCTGGCGTCCACCCGCGGCACTTCGACGAGCCGCGGGGCCCGGCGCCTGGCGTCGTGGCTGGTGGTCGGAGAAGTCGCGCTGGCCGGCATCCTGCTGGTCGGCGCCGGCCTGACGCTGCGCAGCTTTGCCAACCTGATTGCCGTCGACCCCGGGTTCCGCACCGATTGTGTCCTGACCGTGCAGCTGAGCGTGCCCGCCGGCCGCTATCTCACGGCGGAAGCGCAGGCCGAGTTCTATGCGAGGACCTTCAGCGCACTCGAGGGGTTGGCCGAAGTCGAGCACGCCGGCGCGGCGGCGGTGATGCCGTTGACCGGCAACAATTGGACCGCGAGTTTCGAGCGTGTCGACCGGCCGGTGCCGGCAGGGGAACGGCCCCCGGAAGTGGGCTGGCAGGCCGCGACGGGCGGGTATTTCGAGGCGCTGGCGATTCCCCTGAAGACCGGGCGCCTGTTCGACGATCGCGACCCCACTGCCAAAATTGCCCCGGTGATCATCAGCGAAGAGATCGCGCGGCGCTTCTTCCCGGGCGAGGATCCCGTCGGCCATCGGCTACGTGGTGGCGACAACGGACTGGAAATCGTCGGGGTCGTGGGCGACATCCGCCGCGCCGCGCTGACAGACCGTCCTCGTGCCGACCTGTATTTCCCGCTCGCGGGCGTCAGCACGACGTTGTTCCTGAGGACGACCGGCGATCCGCTCGCGGCATTGCCGGCCGTGCGCACCGCACTGCGCACCGTCGAGCCGTCGGCGGTGGTGCATGGCGCGCGCAGCTTCGATGACATTGCCGCTGCCTCGATCGCGATCACGCGCCTGGCGATGCGGCTGCTCGCGGGATTCGCGGTGGTCGCGCTGTTGCTGGCGGCGGTCGGCATCTACGGGGTGATGGCCTACAGCGTCCACCGCCGCACGCGAGAAATCGGGACCCGGGTGGCGCTCGGCGCGGAGCGCGGCGACATCATGCGGTTGATCCTGCGGGAAGGCGGCGCCATCACGCTGGCCGGCGTCGTGATTGGGCTGGCCGCCGGACTGCTCGCGGCACGGTCGCTGGCGGCGGTGCTGTACGGTGTGCCGCCGGCCGATCCGCTATCGCTCGCCGCGGCGGCGCTGGTGCTGGCGGTGACCGGAATGGCGGCGTGTTACGTGCCGGCGCGGCGCGCCGCCCGCGTCGACCCCTCGCGCACGCTCGCGGCGGACTAGCCGCCAGCTCGCGCTGGCCGCATGTCAGACTGCGGGTGAATGTTGGTCGCGGCGGAGCATGGCGACATGCCGAGACCGAGTGCCGTTTCGGGCTGTCGCAGGTCGAGGCGCGCGGCCGAATCGCCGGCGGCAACCAATTGCTGCAAGAACTCAGCAGTCAGGCGTTGAATGGCGGCGAACTTGTCCGCCACGCTGACGCGCACCGCGCTCTCGCCGGCGACCGGTGGTGTGAGCAGCGCGTAGCTCAAGAAGTCCGCATGCCTGATTTGTCGGATGGTGACGGTGATGCACTGCGCCGGCCACTTCTGCAGCTCGGATAGATCGAGGTATGCGTTGCCGGTCGTGTAGAGATGCAAGACCGGCGGGGTACTGGCGGCGGTCGTCGCCTTCGGCAGGGCCGACAGCACACGCGCCGCCGCCTGTTCGCCAATGGTGCCGTCGAGCGAGACGATGGCACGAATCGGCGTGCGATTGGCGAGCCCGACAGCCGCCAGCGCGCCGTTGCTCATCCCGATGACACCAATGCGCGCCCCGTCCACGAACGGCAGGGACGCGATCGAGCGGCTGGCGAACTCGAGATCATCGGACATCGCGCGAATGTCATCGATGCTCAATCGATACGCGCCGCCGGTGGCGCCCCGCGACATTACGCCGGCGACGACGAAGCCTCGAGCGGCCAGCGCCTCGGCCATCGCGACTTGCCCGAGCGGAGTGGAATGGGCAAACAGAATCGCAGGGTACTTGCCGGCTCGCGGCGGTGCATCCCGGCGGCCGCGCGCCGTCGCCGAGAGCGCGTCGGGAGCCGTGTCCTTAATCGCCTGTGCGGTGGCGTCCGCGAATGCCGTCGCGGGAGGATGTCCGAAACGCTGGTATGCGCCCAGGCGCGCCAAGTCGGCAAGCGTTGTGACCGTTCCTCCATTCGCAGCCGGATACCACAGCGTGATCGCGACCGGGCGGCCGCTTGATGGTCCCAGGTCCCCTTCAGCAGGCGCGTACGAACGTGACGCGTCCCACTCGACCGCGAATCGCCAGCCGACCCGGTCGGCGGTCCCTTGCGCCAGCAGACCGCCGGCGACCACGCTGAAGAGAACCGCCAGGAGCCGCATCCGAAGATTATTCTAGGTTCGCGCGGCTTGGTCGCGCTGTCGATTTCGTGCGTTCAGGCGAGCGGCGGCGTTCCATTTTGGCGCAGGTCTGAAGCCTGACGCGCTTCAGAACGGCTTGACGACAGACCGGACCGTCGCCGGTGCTCCGGCGGTCAGGTCTCCGGCCTTCACACCTCGGAACTTATTCTCGGCGTCAGCGCCTTCAGCCGCTGCTTTCGTCACGGCGGCCACGAGCTTCTGGTAGGCAGCGGCATTGGCGGCGGTCAGCTTCAGTTCGATGAGACCGTCGGACGCAATCGAATTGACCGAGTTCCCGCCGGTCAGGTTCGTGATCTGGTAACTCCCAGCGGGCAGAGCCTGTTGAATCAGGAGGACCGCCCGAGCGGCGGCGTGCAGGGCGCTGACGCGCCCGTAAGCGCCGGAACTATGGCCCCCAGGTCCCTGGAATTCGACGCGCAACCCGCGCGACTGCTGGGCGAAGACAGGCGTGCCGGCCGCGGCAACGCCGACGATGAATGCGAGCGAAAAAATCAGACGCTTCATGATCGAAAGCTCCAGGGTTATCGGACGACTTCTCGGGTCCGCTTGCCAATCGGGCCGATGGTTGGTGGCACGACCGTCCCGTCCGCAGCGTGAAACCCCGACACGATCAACGCGGCCGTGAGTACGCGGTGCATGCGGGCCACCTCTGTCGCAGGCGCGCCTCGTGTCCCCCACTCCCAGAACGCATGTCCGCCGGCGCCCGCGGCCGAGGACGCCAGGGTGAATTGATAGGTCGGGATGCCGGTGTTGGCCGGCACGTTATCGTTCAAGCTGCCGGATCCAGTGCCCACCATCGGCGACGTCAGGACCCCCAGTTGGATGCCCGATTGAAGACCCGCATGCACAGCCACGTTATCGACGCTGTCAGCCACGAACGCCGGCCGCAATCCGTACCACATCAGCTCCAGGGTGATCCCTTCCGGGGAGCCATCTTTGCGTCCATACCTGGCGTTCTCCGCCGACGCGCCCGCCTGGAACATGGGCTCGATGTTGTTGCGAATCTCATCGAGTGTTTCCTTGCGCGGTGAGCGCATGTCGACTTCCAGCGAGCAGCTCGGCACAACCGTGCCACCGGCCGGCGGTGGCTCGCAGCTCGCGCGGCCGACGGTGTAGGTGGTGCGCGGCGCGCCGTCCCGGAGTTCCGACGGGGTCTTGACGTCGGCAATCTTCGCGATCGCGGCGGCCATCGCCTCGGGCGCACTTGGACCCTTCCCGCCTCCGCGGGGCAGGGGCGCCTTGAACTTCATCTCGAAACGGTAGCTGCCGAGGAAATTGACGGTGCCACCACCCTCCAGGCCGAAGTTCGCGACGAAATTCAGCGGATTCGATCCGGTGCCGGCTTTCTGGTCGAAGCCGTAGAGCTGCTTCATGCCTGCCAGGTTGCCCTTGCCCTCCTCACCGGCGGTGCCGCAGATCCAGATGTCGTAAACCGGCTTGATGTTGTGTTTCTTCATCGCGGCCGCGAGCACGAATGCGTTTGAGGTGCTCGGCATCATGTCGCCGTAACCGGGCACGTAGATGCGCACCCCGCCGCCGGCTTCAGCTTCCTTCGCATTGGCGAAGACCTTGCTGGCCATGGCGTACTTGTCGTTCTCGACGATGCGGCCGCGAGCGTCGAATGACAGCTCGTCGGGGATGGCGGCCAGCTCCTCGGGCGTGGCGACCACTGGCTGTGCGTACGGCTGGAGCTTGATGCGGATGGACGGGTCACCCGTCTTCGGCAGTTCTTCGGGGTTGACGACGTCGATGTGCCCTTCGACGAGAACCTTGGGGAACTGGCCTTTGTAGTGCTGCGCGTCAGCACGACCCGAGTACGACCCCTTGATCACCACGCACGCGTTGTAGACCGGCAGGCCATCGACGATGTTCGTGTCGGAGGCTTCGATGATCCCGTCCGCGCGCGTCATCACTTCGGACCGGGCGAACCCCCATTCATCCACGAGCCGGCGATGAATCTCGGCCGCCTTCAGATGCTCCTGGCGCGACGGCGAGGGGATGCGAACGAGCTCGAGGAACTGATTCCATCGTGCTGTGGCCGCCGCATCCGTGCTCTGCTCCTTGAGCAACGTCAGGATCTGCGGATCGTTGGCGATCTTTTCCGCCGCTGTGGCCACCGACGGGGGAATCGTCGCGGGGGTCCCGGCCTGGGGCGGGCCAGCCTGTCCATCGAGCGCGACGACAGAGATCAGAACGAAGGTTGCTACTGGGAGAAGGGGACGCGTCATCGTGCCCAAGATTATGCATGATCAGCGACCATGCCATCGTTGAGGGTTGAGTTGAACTGGGAAACGAAACCGAGACGCTGGTTGCCCTTCGACTCGTTCGGTCCTCGGAAGCCTCGGACCTCACTCGCTCAGGGCATTCTCTCTGGAGATGGCTTGCCATGAGCGAACCTTGCGGTTCGCGTTAGCGAAGCGCAGGGTGAGTCGAATGGTGCGCCCAGCATGATTCGAACATGCGACCTCCTGGTTCGTAGCCCAAAGGGGAGGTAAGGCGTTTGTCGTGAGTGAGATCCGGCCTCATTTTACCTCGCCAAAGCTCGCCGCTACGTCTCAAAAAGAAGAGGAAGTGTCTTTAGTCGAACCTTGTGTTTGGGTTCATTTGGGCCGGAGATCGCCACTTGATTCCGTGCTTCGCCAGCAATATCGCCTGCTTCGCCTCCCAAAAGATGTGACAAAAGCCCATCCCCGGCCGAAGTCCGAGACTCGCCAACGTAGCGGTGGCCTCTTCGTCGGCTGCATCGATCAGGATCTTGAGCGTTGGGTCATCCTCTTGAGGATCGTGATTCACTTGTTTCGACTCCATGCGGGGCAAAGCAAGAACAGCGGTCTTGGGCACCAAACCTCCCAGGGGAGATGCGGGTGAGATGCGGCATTTGGGAGGCCCTTGGCAGGCTGGAGCGCGATAACCACCCTACCCACCCCTGCTGACGGGGTGCCCTAGCAGCCACTCGAAAAAGGGCGGCAGAATTCTGAGGCGCAATTTGGGTGGCTACAGCACCTGCCCGTCTGAGGTGGTGACTAAGCAGTGGCTCGGTGTCTTCCGATCAGGAACCACCAAGCGACTGCACCAACGAAGAGGAGCGCCGCGAACTGCCTTGATAGTCGGTGGAGGTCCATCGCCCAGCCAACGCCATATGGTTGGCCAGCGCCACCGAGGTATTTGTCCAGGAATGGATTTACGCCGGGTGTGACCACCCGATCAGTTGGAACCTCCCAAAAGAACCAGTAATTGGGGGGCGTGAAATAGTCACTGGCCGCGTTGTTCACTTGCTGCGCATAGCAACTCTTCGCGGCGGTGCCGCCTATGCACTCGCTCCAAGGCGCGTAGACGAGCATCGCAGCCGCCACAATCGCGATGCCGATGGCGAGTTGCCTGCTACGGATGTTCGTACGCTGCGCCGCCATCAACCTTGTTGCCTCCGAGTAGCTATTAGCAGCCAACCGATCAGCCCGGTGATCGCAAGGCCCGCGAATTGCCGCAGGAGGCGAGGGCGATTGATCCGCCAACCCCAATGCGAATCAGTTTGCTGTCGTCGAGAATACTCTTCGCTACTCAAGGCCCGCTTGGCGGTCATTTCAAGGAGACTGTTAGGATTGAACGGAGCCACTCTGTCTGGAGGCGTCTCCCAAAAGAACAGATACCTTGGTGGAATCGGTGACAACGGCGCCGAAAAATTTGCGACCTCGACCTGCTGCGCGTAGCAACTTTGCTCGGCCTGCAACTCGCACTCACTCCACGGCGCATAGACCATCATCCCTGCGCCAGCAATCATGACGACAAGAACCAACCGGCCGACTGAGACTGACGAAGAGTTTCCGTTCTTGGCCATCTAGATCTGATTCATCCCTGCTGAGAGACAACCCACTCGGCTGCGATCGATTGTTGCCCGGAGATCGCATTTGCTTGGGCAACCGCATCGTCGAGTGTCTTGGCGTTCCGGATCTCCAGCCCACGCCCAGCAGCCCGAATTGGGTCTGGTGGTTCGACAGAAACCAAGAAGTTGGTGTCGTCGGTCGCTACGATCTGACCGAGGTGCCCACCGGGGTAGCTATAGGTCCACGTCTTCAAGGGGTCTCCCGCGTCGAGAGTGCCGCGTCGAATGCGGCAACCAGTCAGGATTCAGCGACTGGCCGCGAATATAGCCCATCGGCTATGTTCTATCAATAAGCCATCTCCGACGATTCGGGGGTGTCAGACTTTCGGGCCTCCTTCGGTGCGCGGATACGAGCGCGGCGGGAGGAATTGGGACTCTCGCAAGAGGCCCTCGCGGAGAAAGCTGGTCTCCACTGGACGTTCGTTAGTGGTGTCGAGCGTGGAGTGAGAAATCCTGGCCTCAATACCATTGCCCGCTTGGCCGAAGCCCTCGGTTGGACCCCCAGTCAGGCTTTAGAGGGCATCTCAAGCAAGGTCGCACCAAAGAAGCCACGCAAGACCTCGCATTAGCCCTCACGGCCATCCGTTGCCCAAAATATTTCACTGGGCCTGTTACAAACCGCCTAGCCCACGCTTATACATAGCGGGGCCATTGCTTCAACCACCTCGAACCTGAGGAACCAAGTCGTTGATTGGATTTGTAAAATTTGCAGAGGGGGTGTTACAAAATGCGATCTCGCGCCTTTTAGTAATAGAGGCTCGTTGAGACGCCCCCGCCCTGCCTCAGCAACTTTATTTTCGTGGGAGCGTAACAAAACGCGATCTCGCGCCTATCCATAGATGGAGCCTTTGTCTGGTAACAAACGACCTTGTCCGCTTTTACCCTGGGAGGGCTTGCGTCAGGCCAAGTTTGTTTTCCACTGGCAGGCTGACAAACGGCCCTCTCGCGCCTATTAGCTAGTAGCGAACGGATCTAGGTCGATGTTTCAGCGATTGCTGGAGGGCAGGGGTTTGGGGAACTCTTGGCGATGTTATCCGTCTAGAAACTGCGAGGACCCTTGAAGCGTGTTGCTGGCGGGTAAGCGGCCCAGGCGGAAACAGGTTTTCATCGGTCTGAAAATAAAGTTCGACCAGTCGGCGTTCTTGGGCGCTTTCTCTCGTCTAAGAATCTAACGGCCCAAACGGTGTGTGCATCGACTTAGCCTCTGCACCGCTCAAGGGATGACCAAACAGAGTAAGTAACGCGAGTCAAAGCCCGTAGTGTCGGTGGATTCACCGATAATCGGGCAGGGCTTCTAAAGCCCTTAGTGTCTCTGCGCTAGCAGTCCTGCTAGCGCAAATCACCGCCAATCAATTCGACCTTTGGGCGCAGTCGCCCACTGAGCCACAGCTGTGTCTGCTGACACGCAGCTGTGGTTTTCCATTTGTCAGCGGTTTAGTGAGTGAAAGATGAAGAGAAAAACTAAAGCAAGTACCACAGATAGAAACCCGAAACGTGAAAGGAGGGCTTGGGTCCAAATCGCTAGGGAGAGGTTCAAGGAAGCATCGAGGAGAGGGACTGATCGGGGTCAGTTCGCTGTCCTCGCCCCTTGTCGAGTGGCAACCTACACACTGCACAAAACAGAGCAGGAGGCGGAAGGGAAAGCATCTGTCCAGTGTGGTGGGCAGTGCTCGGCACAGGGCCGTGCAAGCCGACACCGGATCGTGGATCTAGCAATGGAGGTGAACCATGACAGTTAGGAACCTCTCCTTTGCTTGGGCAGAGGACTTAGCCAAGCTGCCTCCACCCGAGTGGCTTGTGGATGGAATTCTCCCTAGTCAGGGATTCGTTGCGCTGTGCAGCGAACCTGGTGTGGGGAAAACATTCCTGGCTATCGACTGGGCGCTGAGCATCGCGAGTGGCGTGGAATGGTGCGGACGGAAGGTCACGCAGGGGCCAGTCGTGTATGTCATTGCCGAGGGCGGTGCTGGCATCGGCCAACGCTTCGAGGCGTGGAAGGTGGCGAAGGGGGCGTTTCCGGACAAGTCCGCTCTTGCCGTCACCGAGCCGATCCAGCTACACGCAATGGGCGAATCGACCAGCCTGATTCGTCTGATTCGCGAGATGAAGATTGAGCCCCGATTGGTCGTATTCGACACTCTGGCGAAGTGCTTCGCTGGCGGTGAAGAAAACAGTGCCAAGGACATGGGCCTGTGGGTGGACGGGGCGTTCCAGCTTCAGAAGGAGTTTGGGGCCACTGTCTTGGCTCTGCACCACCTGACGAAGCACACGGGGGAGGTTCGGGGCAGCGGTGCCTTGAAGGGTGCTGCCGATGCCGTTGTTAGGCTCAAGAGGAATGCAGCAGGCATCATCACCGTGGAGTGCGAGAAGCAAAAGGACGCTGGGCCTTTTGAGCCTTTCACTCTAGAAACCAAAGTGGTGCCTGCGGCGGGTTCGCTTGTCCTGGTGGCTACAGGGGCCAAGGCCGACGCTGGCCGAACCTGGGGCATCTTTGGGTTGGATACCCTCAAGGCCTTGGCTACGTTCCAAGAGGGGGCCAAGAGCAAGGAATGGAGGCTGAAGACGGGGCTAAAGGAACGGACGTTCCATCACCACCGAAATAGCCTCATCGAGAACAAGTTGGTGACTGAGGAAGGAGGAATCTACGTGCTCACCGAAGCTGGCAAGACTGCCACTGCCAATGCAATGCCATTGGCTGCGGTTGCATGATAACCAAGAGACTGCCGCCATTGCCACACCCCGTAGGGGTGGCAGTGGCAGGCAGACTGGCCAAACTCCCCACTTCTTCGAGTTTAGTCTTCCCTTACGGCGATTGCTTTAGTGCCTTTGCCATGAATCACGATTGTTAACTCGCGATTCCTATATGCGAGAACTGACAGAAACGCCATAAGCCCTACCATCAACACTCCGTTGATGTAGAGAACTGCGGTTGGCAACAGGCTGGCGAAGGATGACGGCACGGTGCGAAGTTCGACGCTTCCGTTTCCATCATCGTGGAAGGCCGCAACATACGGCGAGAACAGCCCTAAAACTCTGAAACCAGACCCCCAGGTCCGAACTCGCAATTGGGTGCCGGGCTGGAGGTCTCCGAGTAATAGATGTTGGTTCGGTTGTGTCGTCGGGGCTCCGTTGATGGACGCGCTGACATCCGAAGTGAAATACAGACGCACGTTCTTGGCAAGTCGTGACCCAGTGTTGCTGACGACGAGGTCCGTGAATGCGCGGCCTGCAACTACGACCTCCGAGTCTTCCATGGGAGGGTCTGGTTCGTAGTAAACGACAAGAGTGCCGCTTACATCGACCGCAGGTTGGCGCTCAAGATACTTGGTCAACAGGACCGTCGCGACGACACTTACCAAGGCGACCCCAATGGCCTGAAATGTTCTGCGTGCCATGGGGTCGAACACTATCACGGCTGAGGCTTGTGGCTCTCTCGCTTCCTGCCGCTCGTCCAGTGTTGGCTTGTCGCACGTTTGCGAATTTGCTTTCGGTTCCCAGACTTCAGAATGCTGGCACATCTTCGCTCGTCGCTCAACGGCCACGAACCGCGCCCAGCAGCGAGATCCGAGGATGAGCCGCGCTCAGGTCTTCTGTCAGGAGGTGCAAGTATCGCATCGTGGTTGTGATCTGCGTGTGGCCTAGCGTCCGAGACAGGCGAACGACATCACCCCCTCTGCGAAGGTATTCAGTGGCGAATGTATGTCGGAGTCGGTGGAACCCAACAGGCTCAAGCCCAAGACGTTTCTGAAGAAGATAGAAGGCCCTCAGCGCATTGCGTTGATCCCACGGCCCGCCTTCGTGGACGGGGAACATCAGAGTTTCGTTTGCCGAGATCCCGAACCTGCCGCGCTCGTCTCGATACCGAAACAGGATGCGTCTTAGGTCCACCGAGAAAGGGATACGGCGTTGCTTGTCGCCCTTTCCAACGACCGTCAATAGCAGGTCATCGAAGTGGAAGTCCTCGACCTTCGCATCAAGTAGCTCCTGAACACGACACCCGGTATCGAGCAGAGTGCAGGCTAGAGCGTGGATGCGCCACCATGCGAACGCCTTCTGGCCCTTCCTCGGGCCGTCTGCGTGTTTGAGGTTCACGGTCACTGCTGTAGGCGGTTTGAAGCTGACGATGGCGCTGATGGCCTCCATTTCGAGCGTGGCAATCAGCCGCTTCTCTGCCTTCAGCGGCTTCAGGTGGACCTTGGTAGGGAGGTCGCCCCGTTCATGAAGCCACCGGCAGAATGCGTTCAACGCCCGGAGCCAGGTGTTGCACGTCACAGGGCGAACGCCACGGTCGCGCAGGCCGTAGACGAACTGCTCTAGGCTCTCTCTGGTAAGAGACGTGCTGGTGGTGAGACAGGGGGTCGCAGAACGGTTGAAATACTTCCAGGCTGTCTCATACCACTCGATGGTCTGAGGGCTGACATTCCGAAGGTATTTGCGCTCTTTGAGAAACTGTTGGAAGAGAGTTTCGAGTTGGGTTGCCATGAAGCCAGAACATCCTTTCGGACCTTCGCTTCACGGCACCGTCCTCATAAGCCCTTCAGGATGAAGAACCTACTGTCGAATGGTGCGCCCAGCATGATTCGAACATGCGACCTCCTGGTTCGTAGCCAGACGCTCTATCCAGCTGAGCTATGGGCGCGACAGACTTTCAAGCTTAACACAGGAATATCGCCAGTTAAAACCGACGGGAGTTGAAGCCGGTCCCTACGTCTTCTTGCCGATGCGCTTGGCAATGTCGCGGACGACGCGCTCCCACACCTTCAGCGCCTTGTCGTAGCGCGCCGCGGCGGGAGTGTCGTCGGTGACCTTGGCATCCAGCCCGAAATCCTTCGGCTGAGGCATCGGCGGCAGGTGGACGACGACTCGATCGCTCATGAACCCATCCTAGAGCATTTTCGGACGCCCGAGTGTCCGCTTCACTTCACGTTCACTGGCAGAGACGACGAGACCGAGAACGACTGCAGGCCACCCACGGGCTTGCCGTCGCGCGTGCCACCTTGTTCCCATCCGACGAGCACCACGCGATCGGCACGTTCGGTGGCCTTCTCGGTCGTCACCCGGCCGTTCACTTGAACCGGTCCGCTGACCGTCACACCGACGGTGCCCATCGTGGTGACGGGAATCGATTCGCCCGATGGCGCCCGCCACCCGACGATCACCACCTGCGCGGGCCCGGTGGACTCGCCAGGACGTGCCGCAGTCTGAGCGTGCACGCCAGGCCAGGGTGTGAGCACAACGCACAAGTAGACCAGTGCGGTGGCGATCAGCGTGAGCACGGCTTTCGTGTAGCGGTCGATCATGGGGCCTCCGGGTTATTTGGACGCGGCAAAGGCGACCAAGGCCGTGTTCTCGCCCCGGCCGGTCGCGATCACGATGAACTGCCGGCCATCCGGCGCGAGATAGGTCATGGGTGTGGCGGTGGCCTGGCGGGGCAGCGCGTGCCGCCATACCTCGCGGCCCGTGGCCTTGTCGAACGCCGAGAGCGCCATGTCGTTGCCGCCGACGAACACGAGGCCGCCCCGTGTGACGATGGCGCCGGGAGGCCCGATCGCGCCGAGGCGATCCGGCAGCGTCACGCCCTTGAGTGCGGGCACGTTACGCACTTCGGGCGCATCGCCGAACGGCACCTTCCAGGCAATGTCACCGCGGTTGAGATCGATGGCGACCAGGTGCGCGTAGGGCGGCTTCAGGATCGGCACGCCGTCGACGAACCCGGGCTGGGTGCGGTTGACCCACTCCGCGTCCACTTCGCCGACGCGGTCGGCCGGCTGGCTGGACTCATTGAGCGGCCTGCCCACCGTAGCGCCGGGCGCGGAGGTGGGCTCCATCTTGAAGATGCCCGGGCTGCGCGTCGTCTTCACGAACAGGCGCCCGGTCTCGGGATCGAAGGCACCGCCGCCCCAGTTGGCGCCGCCCCACACGCCTGGCAGCACGACGGTGCCCTGCAGCGACGGCGGGGTGTAGATCGGACCAAGCCGGTACTTCTTCAACTCCGCCTGCGCCTTGGCCTTCAGCTCCGGCGTCGCATCAAACGCATCGTCAAGGGTGACGCCCTGCGATTCGAACGCGGGTGGCCTCGTGGGGAACGGCTGCGTCGGCCACGACGCTTCGCCGGGCACGTCGCTGCGCGGGACGGCGCGCTCTTCGATCGGCCACACGGGACGGCCGGTGACCCGATCGAACACGAACGCCCAGCCCTGCTTGGTCAATTGGACGACAGCGTCGATGCGCTTGCCGTCGACGGTGATGGTGACCAGGTTAGGCGCCGATGCCGGGTCGTAGTCCCACAAGCCGTGATGAACGATCTGGTAGTGCCACTTGCGGACGCCGGTGTTGGCGTCGAGGCAGACGATCGACTCGGCAAACAGGTTCTGTCCCGGCCGCCGGCCGCCGTAGTAATCGTTGCTTGGCGTGCTGACCGGCATGTACAGCAGGCCGCGCGCCTCGTCCACGCTCATGGGCGCCCACACGTTGGTGTGGCCGGTGAACTGCCACGAGCCGGCGTCCCAGGTGTTGTTGCCGAACTCGCCGCGCTGCGGAATGGTGTTGAACTTCCACACCAGCTTGCCGCTCCGGGCGTCGAACGCGCGCACGTCGCCCGGCGGATCGTTCTTGTAGGTCAGGCGATCGCCGACGCCGTTACCGACGATGATCAAATCCTTGAAGACGATGGGCGGGGAGGTGTTGGTGTAGTGCTTCTTGTTGATGGCCCAGACCAGGCCCTCACTCAGGTCCACCGTGCCGCGGTTGCCAAACGCAGATACGGGAACACCCGTCTTCCCGTCCAACTGGATCAGCTTGTAGCGCGCGTTGATGAAGATGCGGAGCGACCCGTTGGCAGAATCGCGCCAGGCCACCACGCCGCGATGCGCGAAGCCCTGGCCGTTGGGCGGCTGGCCGTCCTCGTAGGCCTTTGGATCGAACCGCCACAATTCCTTGCCGCTGCCGGCATCGAGCGCCGCGACCTGGTTGTAGGGCGTGCTCACGTAGAGCACGCCGTCGATCATCAGCGGCGTATTCTGGAACGCGCCGGGCCGTGTCCCGAACTCAGATAGCACTTTCTCGTTCGGTTGCCACTCCCACGCGACCCGCAACGCCGAGACGTTGGCGGCGGTGATCTGGTCGAGCGGTGAGTAGTGCGACGCCGCTTGGTCGCCTGCGTAATGTGGCCATTGCTGCCCGGACACCGATGCGTGGGAAAGACCGATAGCCAGCAGTAGCAGCGTCAAGCGTAGTCGCGTCATCCGGACATTCTAGGGCCACAGATGACACAGATAACGCAGATGTGCGCACGAACGCATTTTCGCCGCGAGGCCCGTGGGCGCCTGGTATTCCAGTGGCGCCCACGCTACGAAGCGCGAACCCGGAACCGAGAGAGGCGGTGCGCTTCTTGCCTCTCTCGGATCCGGGCTCGCGCTTCGTAGCTGGCGGCCTACGGCCGCCACGGGCCTGTGCATCTGCGTAATCGGCGTAATCTGCGGCCCCGTCGAATCGCTGGTGCGCCTACTTATCGGTGTTGGGTTTTACCACCATCGTCAGCACGAAGCTGACCACCGTCACAATCAGAGCCCCGACAAAGGCGGGGAAGAAGCCGTTGACGTGGAAGCCCAGGCCAAGGCCCTCCGACAGCGATCCCAGCAACATCAGGATCAACGCATTCAGCACGAACGTGAACAGCCCGAGCGTGAGGATCAGGAGGGGCAGCGACAGTAGAAGGAGGATCGGCCGGACCAGGGCGTTCAGCAGGCCGAAAACCAGGGCGACGACCAGGAAGCGGCCGGTATCGCCGACGAACGAGATGCCGGGAACCAGGGTGGTGGCGGCCCACAGGGCGCCGGCGTTAATGAGCAGCCGAAGCAGAAGGTACATGAAAGTCTCCCTTCCGCTCCGGCTGCAATTTCCGATCCTAGAAGCGCGAGGACCGAATCCATGTGTCCGAACGGGCCCAGCTCTTGGCCAGGTCGTCGTCCACTGCCGGATCGGACTTGCCCTGGGCCTTCAGCGCCTGCTGCAGGCCGAGCAGCGCCCAGCCGTTGTGCGGGTGCGCCTTGAGGTCTTCGCGATACGCGCGTTCGGCGTCGGCGGGCCGCTTGGCCTCGAGCAGCGCCGCGCCCAGCCAGTGGCGCGCCGCGAACGGCAGCGGCTCGGGCTCGTCGTACTCGAGTTCGTCATCCAGCTTGGCGGCTGCCTCGAACAACGTAATCGCCTCGTCCAGCTTGCCTTCCGTGCGCGCGATCTCGCCCTCGAGAATGCCGGCCATGATGCCGCCGAGCCGCGCCGCCGAGTGCTGGCGGAATTCCTGCTTCGAGGTCGACGCCGTCTTCTTCACCTTGGCGAGGTAGGCCTTGGCGAAATCGACGTCTCCCAGCTTGAGCTTGGCGTAGCCCTGCGAGAAGTCGAAGGCCGCGCCCGGGATGTCGCGCTCGGGCCGCTTGGTGATCTCGACGACCTCGTCGAAGCGGCCGAAGCGAATCAGCGTCAGCACCTGGTACATCGTGTCGCCGGTCCGCTTGGTGTAATCCTTGCCGGCTTGCGTCGCGATCGCGCCCTGGCCGTCCATGGACGCGGCAAACAGCAGCATGTGCAGGTTGTGGTCCGGATAGATGGCGAAGCCTTCACCGGAGTCGGCCTTCAGGTCCGAATGCCAGGCGTCGAGATTGGCGCGCACCGAGTCGGCCCAGCGGCCGACGACGTTCCAGGTGTGCGACGGCATGTGGTTGATGTGGCTGGCGCCCGGGATGGTCTTGCCCAGGAACTCGGCGCACGCCACCGCCTTGTCGGGCACCACCGTCGATTCCGTGGCATGCACGTACAGGTGGCAGGCGCCGGGATGCTTCGGGTCCTTGTTGAGGACCGTCTCGAGCACCGCGTGCAGGCGCTTGATGTTGGGCTGGTTGACGTCTCGGGTGCCGCGGCGCGGCTCGAGCAGGAACAGCGCGTCGCCGTACAGCGTGATGGCGTCGAGGTCATTCGGATACTGGTCCGCCACCTTCTTCATGGCATCGGCGTAGGCCTGGTCCTGTTCCCGGCGCGTCTTGGCGTCGAAGTTCTTGACGTAGCGAACGCTCAGCGCGTCGATGAACGCGCGCTCGTTCGGCGTCGCCGTGCCCTTCAGGCTCATCGCCTTCTGCATGGCGGCGTAGGCGAATGGCGACTGGTCGGCCGACATCGGGCCATTCAAGTACGAGCCCCACGCCCAGCCCTCGCCCCAGTAGCAGATGGCGCATTCCGGGTCGCGCTTCCACGCCTCGCGGAACGAGCGCACCGCGTCGAGGCGGGCGAACGCGTACATCATCTGGAAGCCCTGATCGAAAAATGCTTGCGCTTCCTTGTTCTTGGAGGAGATCGGACGATGGAACGGGCCGAGGCCGGTGGTGAAAAGCTTGATGGGCTCCTGGACGTATTTGGGAACCTCGCCCGGTTTATCGAGATGACTCTCTTGGGCCCAGCTCGGGGAGGAGCCGGCTATGAGACAACAAAGACACAGGGCCGCGAGACGACAGAAACGAACGGTCATCGAATCCTCCAGGCGCATAGAAACGGTGGGCGCTCATCATATCAACGAGCGGGGCGGGAATTTCCGCGCCATCCCGGGATTCTCCCCATGGCGGCGCTCTTTTCACTTCAAAACACGCCTGTTTTCGACGTCGGCCCGACGGCACGCGTCTCGCTTATGTGCTCTGTCAAAGCGGAGGCTTTATGCATTCACGATTGGTCGCATTCATCGGACTCGCGGGATTACTCGTTGCCACGCCGGCTGCAATAGCCGCCAATGACGGCTGTTGCCAGGACAAACCCATGACGTGTTGCCAGGACAAGGCCATGGCGGCTGATCACGCCTGTTGCGACATGCCGTGTTGCAAGGACCACAAAGCCCCAATGGCCCAGGCCGACAACAGCAACGCCAATCCCTTCTTCCAGGACTTCCAGACGGATCTGCCCGCGGCGCCCGCGGCGGCGGCGGTGGCCGAACCGGCACGCCAGGCCACCGTGGTGTGGTTCGGGCAGCCGGTTCGCATCGGCCAGAACATCCTGCAGGGGCGTTACGTGATCGAGCATGACAACGACCGCATGGCCGCCGGTGGACCGTGCACCTACATCTACAAGTTCGAGGACCAGAAGAACCCGGTCGTGGCGTTCCACTGTGTGCACCTGGATCGCGAACCCGGCGACGAGGGCACGGTGGTCCTGCACCGCGGCTCGGACGGCTTCCTGCACCTCGACGAGTTCCAGTTCCCTGGCGATCCTGCCGCCCACGGCATGCCGAACGTCCGCTGAACCTCCGCTTTCACAGGAGGCAAGGAGATCAGGAGAATAGATTCTCCTGATCTCCTTATCTCTTGTTTAATTGACGGATGGACCATGAGCACTTCATGCGCCTTGCGCTCGAGCAGGCGGCGCTGGCGCGCGCGCTGAACGAAGTGCCGGTCGGTGCCGTCCTCGTGCTCGAGGGCGTGGTCATTGGCGCCGGCTACAACCAGCCCATCACCGCCCACGACCCCACCGCTCATGCCGAAGTCATCGCGCTGCGCGCCGCGGCCGCGGCGCTCGGAAATTACCGTCTCACGGGTTCGACGATGTACGTGACGGTGGAACCGTGCCTGATGTGTGTCGGCGCCATGGTCCATGCGCGCGTGGGCACCGTCGTCTACGGCGCCACCGAACCGCGGTCCGGCGCCATCGTTTCCATGACCAGTGCGCACGAGTTCGGCGGGCTCAACCATCGACTGGCGGCAACGGGCGGCGTCCTCGAAGACGAGTGCCGTACGATCATCCAGAATTTCTTCAAGACCAAACGGTGATCGGCGAAAACTGATCGCTGGACGGTGCGCGCTGACCCCTAGCGGCGGTGCTCCTTCGTCTCGAACCGCCGATCGGGAATGAACCACAGCGCGGCGATGGCGGCGTACAGGGCCATCGAGATCCAGGGGGTGACGAAGGCCAGCCCGATGCCGGCGGCGTAGACGGCCAGCGGAATCTTGCCCTTCCAATCCGCGCCGACGCGCGCGGCGAACTCCGAGTCGCCGCCGTGTCCGGCAATCAGCGCGCGGACCAGCAGGAAGTAGGCAATCGCCGCCATCAACAGCACGCCCCCGTAGAGCGCCACCGGCAGCGGCGCAAAGTGGTTCTCGCCCATCCAGCCGGTGGCAAACGGCATCAGCGAAAGCCAGAACAGCAGGTGCAGGTTGCCCCATAACACCGCGCCGGTGACGTTCCTCACCGCGTTCAGCATGTGGTGGTGGTTGTTCCAGTAGATGCCGACGATGATGAAGCTGAGGACGTAGCTGATGAACACCGGCCACAACGGGGCAATCGAGTCGAGGTGCTCGCCGTGCGGCACCTTCATCTCGAGAACCATGATAGTGATGATGATGGCGATGACGCCGTCACTGAATGCCTCGAGCCTGCCTTTGCCCATTCGGCCGATAGTTTCTCACAGCAGGCCGGTGGTCGCGGCGGTCGTCTTCCTGCTGGCGGCTGCGGCCGCGGCGGCGCAATCCGCGCCGGTGCTGTCGATCATGGCGCCAGCGGAGCTGGCGTCCGCCAGGGCTCGGCTTGAATCGTTCGACCCCGTCTCGCTGGCGGGCATCGCCCGCGCCGTTAGCCTGTCAGACCCCGGCGCGCCGATCCAGGTGGTGCTGGCCGGCGAAGATAGTGACGCGGCGCGCAGCGTCAGTGAGTGGACCGCGGGCTACGCCCTCAGCAACGCCGGATTGGTGGTGCTGTTCCCCTCGCGCTCGCCGGTCTATCCGCACGACACGCTCGAGGAGGTACTGCGGCACGAAGTGGCGCACGTGCTGATTGCGCGCGCCGCATCCGGCCGGGAGGTGCCGCGCTGGTTTCACGAGGGCCTTGCCGTCGCCGTTGAACGGCCATGGGATCTCGAGGACCGCTCGCGTTTGGTGTGGGAACTGATGGCCGGTCCGCGTCTGAGGCTGCGCGAGATCGACGCGATGTTCGACGGTGTCCAGGCGGCACAGTCGCGCGCGTACTCATTGTCTGCGGCCTTCGTGCGCGATCTCATTCGCCAGCACGGTGCCGGCGCGCCCGCCGCCATCCTGAGGCTGGTTGGCGAGGACGTGCCGTTCGAACGCGCCGTCGCGACGATGGCGGGGCAACCGCTGGGCGCCGTCGTGGATGGTTTCTGGGAGCGCCAGCGGGTGTGGACCGTGTGGATGCCGATGCTGACCTCGGGTGAGGCCTTCTGGCTAGCGGTGATCGTGCTGGCGGCGCTCGCCGTGTGGCGCCGCCGCCGGCACAGCGCGGCGCTCCGGCGACGGTGGGAGGAAGAGGAGCGTCGCCGCGCCGCCGACGTTCATCCGACCGAGGGGATAAACTGACAGGAGACGGGAGAACGGCCATGTGCCAGCGCGTTCAGTGTCCGAAATGCGGAAAGCCTTCCTGGGT
>ERZ1292640.440-Hain-H43-02um-R1-440-length-33746-cov-6_pt1 | contig 33746 bp, 28 predicted proteins | sample MGYA00564404_ERZ1292640 | MGnify/ENA primary metagenome ERZ1292640 (study PRJEB36523, sample SAMEA6512636) | groundwater metagenome | collected 2019-01-08 | study: AquaDiva: Metagenomics assemblies of 32 groundwater samples | reverse complement strand
GGCCGGTGTCACCAATAAAGACATTGATCTCATCATTGTTGCCACCACCACGCCTGATATGATTTTCCCAAGTACGGCTTGTATTCTGCAAAACAAACTCGGTATCGAAAATTGTCCCGCATTTGACGTGCAGGCAGTCTGTAGCGGTTTTGTATATGCCCTGGCTACCGCTGATATGTTTGTTAGTTCGGGCAAATGTCGCAATGCCTTGGTAGTCGGTAGCGAAATCTACTCAAAAATACTCGATTGGAACGACCGCAGTACTTGTGTATTGTTTGGTGACGGCGCGGGGGCAGTCATACTTTCTCAAAGCGATCAGCCAGGTATTTTGTCTACTCATCTTCATGCCAGTGGCAGTTATAGTAATATTTTGTCCGTGCCCGGAAGTATCAGTGGAGGAAAAGTACAAGGCACCCCCTACATCAATATGGAAGGCACTACCGTTTTTAAATTTGCTGTCAAAGTGCTGGAAGAAGTCGTACAAGAAGCCGTAACTGAAAATAACCTGCAAACTGCGGACATTGATTGGTTGATTCCTCATCAGGCGAATATACGCATCATACAATCCACCGCAAAGAAACTGGGAATACCGATGGATAAAGTGGTCGTTGCGGTCGATAAACATGGCAACACATCTGCAGCCTCTATCCCGCTTGCTTTGGATATCGCGGTGCGTGATGGACGTATCCAACCGGGTCAACTGGTTTTACTGGAAGGCGTTGGAGGCGGTTTTACATGGGGGGCGGTTTTGCTGCGCTGGTAATTTATGAAATTTGCATTTGTATTTCCAGGTCAAGGGTCACAATCCGTTGGAATGATGAATGGGTACACCGACTTACCCATCGTCGAAGAAACCTTCAAAGAAGCATCCGATACTCTTAAGCAGGACTTCTGGTCAATGGTTAATTCCGGGCCTGCTGATGATCTCAACCTCACGATCAACACCCAGCCACTCATGTTAATAGCAGGTATCGCTGTGTATCGTGCATGGTCTGGTTTATCCGGTGCAAAACCGGCATTCTTGGCTGGACATAGCCTGGGTGAATACACTGCACTAGTCGCTGCAGAAGTATTAAGTTTTGCTGATGCCTTGGCACTTGTACGCTTCCGTGCGCAAGCCATGCAACATGCTGTGCCGGAAGGTATTGGTGGGATGGCTGCGATCTTAGGGCTGGATGATGCAATCATTCAAACAGTATGTCATGAAGTAACGGAGCGTGGTAATGGGGAATTGCTTGAGCCGGCTAACTTCAACTCGCCGGGTCAGGTAGTCATTGCGGGACATAAGAATGCGATCTTGCAAGGTATCGAAATGGCCAAATCCAAGGGGGCAAAACGTGCCATCATGTTACCCATGAGCATCCCTTCGCATTGTTCATTGATGAAACCTGCCGCCGAAAGTATGCGGCAACAACTGGAACACGTACAACTGCAATCACCCAGAATCCCAATTTTGCATAATGTCGATGTAAAACCACATTCTGATACAACGTCCATTAAGGAAATTCTGGTTCAACAACTTGTTAGTCCCATACAGTGGGTAGATACTATCCGAGCCTTTGCCACTGCCGGTATAACCCATGTAGTCGAATGCGGACCGGGAAAAATATTGGCCGGACTTAACAAACGCATAGATCAAAACTTACAGCAGCTATCACTGACTGATAGTGAAGCAATCAAACAAGCTGTTAATAGTTTAAGATGATAATAAGCATTTGCTACTCACAGTCATGGCTCTATTCACGGAGATATGATTTTGGAAAATAAAATAACTTTAGTTACAGGCGCCAGCCGCGGTATTGGACAAGCAATCGCACTTAAATTAGGTCAGCAGGGCGCGGTTGTGATTGGTACAGCAACTACTGAAAGTGGCGCCCATACAATTAATCAATATTTGGAAAAAGCAGGTATCAAAGGCGCGGGGCTCGCTTTGAATGTGAATGATACTGAGCAAATTAATAACACGATTCAAATCATTCGAGAAAAATTTGGTGAAATCGAGATATTAGTTAATAACGCCGGAATTACACGCGATAACTTGCTAATCCGCATGAAAGATGAGGAATGGGACGAAATTATAGAAACTGATCTAAAATCAGTATTCCGTTTAAGCCGCGCCGTTCTTCGTGCCATGATGAAAGCCCGATACGGGCGTATTATCAATATTTCTTCGGTTGTCGGCTCAATGGGGAACACGGGGCAAACAAACTATGCCGCCGCCAAAGCAGGCCTGTTTGGTTTTAGTAAGTCATTAGCACGTGAGGTGGGCAGTCGCAATATTACTGTGAATTGCGTTGCCCCAGGTTTTATTGATACTGACATGACCCGTTCACTGGCCAATGAACATCAGCAAAATTTGATTCAGCACGTTCCTTTAGGAAGATTAGGACGTCCTGAAGAAGTCGCCTCCGCAGTGGCATTCCTGGCTTCATCCGCTGCAGGCTATATTACAGGTATCACATTGCATGTTAATGGTGGAATGTATATGGACTAATATCATAACCAAACTAAACGATAGCAAATATTATTTTTAATGGTGTATTGCTTAATTAAAAAAGCATAAAATAATCAAAACCTCGTGATCTGTCGTTATGTTTCAGTTTTGCTAGCATTAAAAATTTGTTAGAATAGCAAGAGTTTTTCTTACCTGAGAAGGAAGCACCTAGATGGAAAATATTGAACAGCGTATTAAAAAGATTGTAGCTGAGCAACTTGGCGTTAATGAAGCAGAGGTCAAGAATGAATCATCTTTTGTCAATGATCTGGGAGCAGATTCACTTGATACGGTCGAACTGGTAATGGCATTGGAGGAAGAATTCGAATGCGAAATTCCAGATGAGCAAGCAGAAAAAATAAATACCGTTCAGGAAGCGATTGACTACGTCACTGCTAATACAAATTAGCATTTTGTTTTTTTAAGCCTAGTAATCGGAGTTATTTTGTCCAAACGTAGGGTAGTCATTACGGGGTTGGGTATTGTGTCGCCCGTTGGGAACACAGTATCCAGCGCATGGGAGAGTATTATCTCAGGGAAATCCGGTATTACCCGGATTACTCGTTTTGATGCATCAAGCTTCACCTCGCAAATCGCTGGTGAAGTAAAGGATTTTGATATTCAGCAATACCTCTCTGTCAAAGAAGCGCGCCGCATGGATACCTTTATCCATTACGGCATGGCTGCAGCAATACAGGCGGTGAAGGATGCGGGTATAGAAGATATTGCTCATCTTGATTCGGAACGGATCGGTGTCAATATCGGTTCAGGCATCGGCGGTTTACCCATGATTGAGCATACGGATACCGCATACCATGCGGGTGGTCCACGCAAAATATCACCTTTTTTTATTCCCAGTACGATCATCAATATGATCGCAGGCAATTTATCCATTATGTATGGTTATAAAGGACCCAACTTAGCCACTGTTACAGCTTGCACCACAGCCACTCACAGTATCGGCAATTCAGCCCGCATGATTGAATATGGCGATGCCGATGTCATGGTATGTGGCGGCGCAGAATCATGTGTCACGCCGCTTGCTATTGGCGGATTTGCTGCTGCGAAAGCGCTGTCAGTGAGCAATGATGATCCGGCATCGGCCAGCCGTCCTTGGGATAAAGATCGTGATGGTTTTGTACTGGGTGAAGGTGCCGGAATCCTGGTACTGGAAGAAATAGAGCACGCCAAACGGCGCGGTGCAAAAATTTATGCTGAGTTGGTTGGTTTTGGTATGAGTGCCGACGCATATCATATGACAGCGCCTTGCGACGATGGCGAAGGCGCTGCACGTTGCATGTCCAATGCACTTAAAAATGCCGGTGTTAATACCACAGAAGTGGATTACATTAATGCGCACGGCACATCAACCCCATTGGGTGATATCGCCGAAACGATTGCTGTCAAACGTTGCTTTGGAGATCACGCAAATAAACTGGCTGTCAACTCTACCAAATCAATGACAGGACATTTACTGGGTGCTGCCGGAGGCGTGGAAGCAATATTCTCTGTACTTGCAATACATTATCAAATTGCGCCACCCACCATTAACCTTGTCAATCAAGACCCGCAATGTGATCTGGACTATATTCCTAATAGGGCAAGAAATATGCCTATCAATATTGCATTATCAAATTCCTTCGGGTTTGGAGGAACTAACGGAACACTTGTTTTCCGTAAGATATAAAGCTTACTCCTTGGCGCATGCGTACGCTGAAACGCCTTCTTCTTTTGGTATCATCGGCAGCCATCCTATTAATTGGGTGGCTTTATCTTCATGTTCATTCAGATGTTACCCTTCCTGAGACGCCCTATGAATTTTCCATTCGGCCGGGTAGCAGCCTGAACCAAGTTTCACAGCAACTCGCTGATGCCGGGATTCTTCCCAGCAAATGGCCATTGATAGTGTTAGCACGTTATCTGAACTTAGAATCAGCAATCAAAGCGGGCGACTATCAGCTCACCGAGACTCTTTCCCAACGAGCACTGCTAGAATATCTGGTAAAAGGTGATGCAAAGCAAAACGAGATAAAATTCCTTGAAGGCTGGACTTTTACTCAACTCCGAAAAGTTTTAAATGAACATCCGGCAGTAGAGAATAATACAACTGATCTAAGCGAACAGGAGATTTTACAGTTAATCGGCGCAAGTGAAACACTTGCTGAAGGATTGTTTTTTCCGGACACCTATTATTTTATTAAAGGTAGCAGTGACATCGATATTCTGCAACGTGCCTATCAAACCATGCAGATTCATTTACAAACCAGTTGGTCATCCCGCAGGGAATCTTTGCCTTTGGCCACACCCTATGAGGCACTTATTCTTGCTTCTATCATTGAGAAAGAAACCGGCATCGAAAGTGATCGTGCCGAGATAGCCGGCGTTTTTATTAATCGGCTACGCAAAGGTATGCGATTACAAACAGACCCAACCATTATCTATGGTTTGGGTGAACAATTTGATGGAAATTTACGCAAAAAAGATCTGCTTGCAGATCAAGAATACAATACTTATACACGCGCGGGTTTACCGCCTACACCTATTGCCTTGCCAGGCTTAGCTTCCATTCGTGCAGCGCTTAATCCGGCCGACACCAGGTCGCTGTATTTTGTCGCAAAAGGGAATGGACAATCGCAGTTTTCCACCAATTTAGCAGACCATAATAAAGCGGTAAATAAATACCAAAAGCAACAAAAATAAAATCATGCCACCAATAACCAAGTATCAACCTTAACTGTGGAGCTACATGACTCAATTTTCGATTGTAGTGCCCACACTGAATGAATCCGAGAATATAGATTTACTCTTAACACGTTTATTTGCACTCGATTTTAGACCCGATAGTTTTGAAGTCATTTTCGTTGATGATGGCTCTACGGATGGCACACCTGACAAGGTAAGAACCTGGAAAAATCAAACGAATGTTCATCTGATTGAGCGGCAAGAAAAACCGGATCTGACAGCTTCAATACTGGCAGGAGTAGCTGCGGCCAGAAGCGATGTCATTGTCGTCATGGATGCGGATCTGAGCCACCCGCTGGAACGCTTACCGGCTATCGTCACACCCGTACTCAACAATAACTATGATGTGGTCGTCGGCAGCCGCTATGTTGCGGGCGGCAGCACGGAAAACTGGCCTGTGCACCGGCAGCTATTATCCCGCATAGGGGGTTGGATCGCACGCCCAATTTGTGATGTCAATGATGCTACATCGGGTTTCTTTGCATTCCGCCGTGAACTGGCTGCAAGTATCTCCAACCATGCACATGGCTACAAGATCCTGCTCGAGCTACTCATGGCCAATCAGGGCAAGCTTCGCGTCAAAGAAGTGCCCATTTGTTTCCGTGATCGCACTCACGGTACTTCCAAATTATCTTTCTCCCACCAGCAAGCCTACATACAGCGCCTAATCACATTGGCCGGCGGCACCGTCACACTCAACACAGCCGGTCGTTTTGCCATGGTTGGATTATTGGGTGTGGTCATTGATGCGTTTATCTTTCAATGGATGATAAGCCGTGACGCCGGACTTGCCCTGGCTCACTTCGCCAGTTTCTTTGTGGCCGCAACAGCCAACTATATTTTTAATTCAAAATGGGCATTCCGTGAACATCACGCGGGCTATCTGCATTGGCATCAATTCGGCCGTTTCCTGACTGTTGGCGCATTGGCGTTATTACTGCGCGGCGGTGTACTGGCTCTGCTGGTTTATGTCTGGCATGTCCCGCCCCTGCTGGCCATTTTTCCCGCCATCATTGCCACCGCAGCCGTAAACTACCTGGGTTCCGCATTTTATGTGTTTCCCAGTAAAAAAGATCTTCCATCGCTGGAAATACGCTGGCGCATGACGGCGATTGGTATTGTCATATTTATTCTATTGTTACGCCTGGTTTATTTCGGCCTGGCACAACTCATTCCAGATGAAGCTTACTACTGGCAATACGCCCAGCACATGGATCTCAGTTTCTATGATCACCCCCCTATGGTCGCTTGGCTAATCTGGCTGGGCACATCCATTTTAGGACACAATGAATTTGGCGTGCGCATCGGCGCGCTGCTCTGTGGTCTGGTCGCTATGGGCTATTTATACGCATTGGCGCAGAACCTGTACGACAAATCCACTGCGATGCGCGCCGTATTGTTATTAGCGATTCTGCCACTGGGATTTGCCACCGGGCTGGTGATGACACCCGATGCACCGCTCATTGCAGCTTGGGCTGCCACACTTTATTACATGGAACGTGCGTTAGTAACCGGCCAACATTCGGCCTGGCTCGGCATGGGAATCGCCTTTGGTCTGGGGCTACTATCTAAGTACACACTGGGATTACTGGGTATTGCAGCATTAGTATTTGTCATCATCGATCCGACCGCACGCCGCTGGATGACACGCCCCCACCCTTATCTGTCTGCCCTATTGGCATTATTGCTATTTTCACCGGTCATTATCTGGAACTATGAAAATGACTGGGCATCCTTTGCATTTCAGTCGAATCGCGTGCTGGCAGATAACTATGAATTCTCTGTCCATTACCTGCTCTCCCACATGATCATTCTGCTGACTCCGGTTGGCTTTCTCGCAGCCGCATTGGCTTTATTTGCCATCAAGAACGCTGAAGATCAACAGCTTGGGCGCAGGCGTCACTTATTTGTGCAGGTTTTTGCCGGCGTCCCATTGCTCATCTGCCTCATACTCAGTACTTTTGACCAACCACGTTTTCACTGGACTGGCCCAATCTGGCTTGCCCTATTGCCAACCATTGCCTGGATGATGGCTCAGACCGGCCATCTGAATATCTTGGCAAAACGCATACAGGCAGCCTGGCGATCAACTATTATTGCCTGCATCTTTGCGTATGCGTTTGTACTGCATTATGTTGTGTTGGGAATACCGGGTATCCCCTATCAGCTACTCACAGAACATTATTTCTGGCGTGAAACAGCCGCTGAAATCAAGCAGATTGCCGAAGAAGTCAGAGCACAAACCGGCAAGGAGCCCATTATCGCCGGTATGAGCAAGTGGTCTGTTGCCAGTGCTTTATATTTTTATACCCATGATGATGCAAAGCTGGACATTCGCTCGCGTAATATGTTTGGTGATAGCGGCGCTATGTATGAATTCTGGTTTCCCTCTCAGGCACCTACCAACCGCCCTGTCATTCAAGTCGGTATGAAACGCCGTCATCTGGAACAGACTCGAACAGGCGTTGATGTTAAAGCAATGCTCGATCAGCCTGGGGCCATTGAATATCGCGTCATTGAACGATATGGGACACCGGTACGGCGCGTATATTACCGTATTTCCCAAGGATTCAAGGGGAATAACTGATCTGGAAATTAGGTTCTTATTTGATCGAATAATCCGAAATCTGCCAAGTTTCGTCCTGTTGCTTTGCCAGCGTTACTGTCTCCAGCACCAATCCTTTTTTTGCGAAAGTTGTGTAAAACTGGAGCACAACATATTCCCCTTTAGGGAATCCCGCTAATTCCTTTGTAGAACCTGCAGTCGCAATATATCTGGCATTTACCGATCCACGCGGCGCCCTGATAGCGGCAATCGATTTAACCCATTCCGATTCGGGTGTTTTTGCTTTAAATAATGAGGATGATTTTTCCCAGCTCTGTTGATATTCTCCGCTATCAACCCACTCAAGCCAGGAACGTGCGCTACTCTCAACCTTCTCAAGAATAGTGCGCTCATCCGCATAAAGGGCACTTGTACAAAAAACCAACCCTAATGCTAATAATGCAACAAATTGTTTTATCATCTAATACCCTTATTATTGGAGATCAACAACCCTTGTATTCGGTAACTATTCCACCCATTTCAGGCATGGGTAAAAATATTTCCCACCAGCCAGATAGAAGATATTCCCAATAAAATCAATGTGACCTGCTGAATGGTTGCTCTAATTTCGGGACGTTTATGCAAGCCTGGAATCAAATCTGACATCGCTACATAAATCATGCTGGCCGAAGCCAGCCCCAATAGAGGCTGCACCAGAAAATTCATCTTGTGCAACATGAAATAAGCCAGTACCCCACCCACCAAAGTGGCAAAGCTGGATAACAAATTCATCAGAAATGCCATGCGGCGTGTATACCCTGAATTCAGGAGAATAATAAAATCTCCCGCTTCCTGTGGAATTTCATGGGCGATAATAGCAATGGATGTCACGATACCCAATTGCACATCCACCATGAATGCTGCAGCAATCAAAATACCATCCACAAAATTGTGAAAGGTATCGCCCACAATAATCATCATTCCGCTACGCCCATGATCATGCTGATGATGAGTTACAGTTGCTGCAAGGCTATGCAATGGATCATGCGCTTCACAATCTTCGATGTGGCAATGACGCCACAATACTAGTTTTTCCAGGATAAAAAAGATCAAAATTCCGATCAATACCGTGACGGTTACCTGCATTGGATCTTCAGAAAGTTCAAAGGCCTCCGGTAAAGTATTGAGAAAAGCAGCCCCTAATAAAGCGCCAATGGCATAGGAAACTAGCATTGAAAGCCACGATGCCCGCATATTGAGCGCCAGCATTGCCGCAAACAATAAACTCAACACCCCCCCGAGCAGGCTGGCAACAATAATCCAGGTAAGCGTCGACATAAAGTTAATTGAAAAACTGAAAGGCGGGATTATACGCTGTTGTAAAGCAATCGATTAATAAGTTAAGGGGCATTTACTCAAGCCAGATTAATGCGGCCATCCGCCCGGTTTCACCATCCCGGCGATAAGAAAAGAAACGGGCAGGATCGCTATAGGTGCAAATCCCTCCGCCGTAAATCTCTGTAATGCCAATACTTGCCAAACGCTGGCGGGCCAGCAAAAAAATATCCGCCAGCCATTTTTTCTCATGAGGCGTATTTTTGGGTACAAAAGCTTGTGCCGCCTGCTCGTCATGGCTGACAAAAACTTCATAAACATCTGCGCCCACTTCAAAGTGATCAGGGCCAATTGCTGGCCCAAGCCATACCATCAGTTTGCCGGGATCCACTTGCATCGCAGCTACAGATTGTTCAATAATCCCTCCGGCCAGTCCACGCCAACCCGCATGAACGATACCCACCGCCGTACCTGCTGCATCACACAGAAATACCGGCAGACAATCGGCCACCATAACCGCACAGACTGATCCTGGTCTGCGACTGAGAACGGCGTCCCCCTCTGGAACTGCTGCTGCCGTACTCTCAATCCAGACAGCCGAAGTACCATGTACTTGTTTTAACCATCTGGGTTCAGCCGGCAAATAGCGGCGCAATAAAGCCCGGTTGTACTCAACATCGGCTAAATCAGCCTTGACATGGGTTGCCAGATTGAAAGAAGCATAAATGCCATCGACGCCACTGCTGACTCCGCCATTACGTGTCGTAAATAGCGACTTCACGTTATTAGGAGCTGGCCAGTCAGGAACTATCCAATCACTCGTATATTTCACCAAAATCTTATTGCTCACAAAATATTGCTTTTATATTCACTCAAACTAATTAGCCCTTAAAACTAAAATTTCTGGGTTAAAATACCGGGCTTGGGTTTTTTACTGAATTCAGACTTGTTCCAATCAATTCTCAAATTGATTCATGCATTGATCAGCGATCCTGTAAATAAGCCCTAAGAGTTGACAACAAAAACGCCAGATATAGGTGCAATAAATGAATTATATAAAAAACTTAGTGAATTATACGCGCACATTTTTAATTTTTACGATTGCTACGGCAATGTTATTAGCTCCTGTTACCAGCAGCGCTTTGTCTGATGATGAAACAGAACTTCTCAAAGCAGCATTCTCTGGAAAATCCGAGACAATCAAGCAATTATTAGATAAAGGGCTTAATCCTGATCTGCAAAATGAAATGGGGTTTAGTGCACTTATCATCGCTTCCCAATATGGGCATGCGGATATTGTCAATCTATTGCTGGAGAAGAATGCGAATGTTGATCTGCAAAATACTGGTGGAGCGACCGCACTGATTGTTGCCGCAAAGAATGGTCATGATGACGTAGTGAATGCATTATTGGCGAAAAACGCCAAGGTTGATTTACAAACCAGCGATGATATTACGGCTCTTATGCTGGCCGCTCAGAAAGGACATGAAGGGATTGTAGATGCTTTATTATCAAAAGGAGCCAACGTCAATTTACAAACCAAAGAAAAAGTAACCGCCCTGATGATCGCAGCACTGGAAGGTAGAACCAGCATTGTTGAAAAATTGCTGGCAAAGAATGCTCTGATCAATACACAAGCCTCTGACAATACCACTGCACTCTATATGGCTGCCAGAAACGGGCATACAGCGATCGTTGAAACATTATTGGCAAAGAATGCACCCATTGATCTGTTGGCAGCTAACGATACCACTGCGCTGTATATTGCCGCACAAAATGGACATGCAGATGTTGTCAATGCATTATTGGCAAAAAGCGCCAAAGTCGATTTGAAGGATAAAAATGATGCGACAGCGCTCACTTTGGCTGCTCTGCTAGGTAATACTGAAGTCGTCAAAGTATTGGTCCAGCATGGCGCCAAAGTCGATCATAAAGCCACCAATGGTTTTACCGCGCTCATTCTGGCTGCACAGAATGGTCATACACCTATCATTGAAATATTACTGGAGAATGGCGCCAAAATTGACCTGCAAAATGATGACGGGGTTACTCCACTGATGTGGGCTGCTTTACATGATCATACTGACTCGGTCAAAGCATTACTGGCAAAAGGGGCAGACCCAAAGATCAAAAGCAAAACCGGAAAAACTGCGCTTGAAATTGCCAAGGATCCAGCCATCATAGAATTACTGCAAGCAGCGACTAATTAATCATGCGGAATATCCCGATGTAAGCCTATGCCAAGACAAACCAGTCATCACCATAAAGATTGCCTGATATTTGCTCACCGTGGCGCCCGCTCGGAAGCAATGGAAAATACCCGGGGTGCCTTTGATAAAGCATTGGGTTATGCCATTGATGGCATCGAAACTGATGTGCAGCTTAGCCGGGATGAAATAGCGGTACTTTGGCATGATCGCTTTCTCGATAAAATCGGGCTTGCTGATAAACACATTGATGACTTTGATTATCATCAGCTTAAGACACTGATTTCCTCAGAATCTGAAAGCGAAGGTATTATGACTTTGCAAGATTTTCTGGCCACTTACCGCGAGCGCTGCCGTTTATTAATTGAAGTCAAGAATCGTGACTGGGAGCCTGTTTCCCGTCACGAATTAAAAATTCGCCAGACACTCGATCTGATTGGTCAAAATCATGATCGGCACATTATTGTTTCCTCATTCAATCTTGCCAGTCTGGTGTATGCACATCAGTACAAGCCGGTGTTTCCCCTGATTTACAACTTTGAAACCGGACAAACGATTGCTGAGGCACGGCAAATACTCAGTTCACATCCTTTTCTTGATGGTCTTTGCTTGCCCATTGGGAATCTGGATCATGCCCTAGTGGATTTGTTACGCGATGAGGATAAATGTATCGCTGTTTATACTTGTAATAGTGATACGGAAATCAGCAAAGCGCTTAAATTGGGCGTTGACATTCTCATCAGCGATCTGCCCCGCAAAGCGTTGATGATGCGCGGCCAGTGATCAGAGATTTTGCATCGCTACAGAACCGGCACTTTGACCTCCTGGTTTGCGGTGGTGGTGTATATGGTGCCTGGACTGCTTATGATGCCGCCTTGCGTGGCCTGAAAGTAGTCATTGTTGAGCAAGGTGATTGGGCTAATGCCACTTCCTCCGCATCCAGCAAGTTGATTCATGGCGGCCTGCGTTACCTGGAGACCTACGATTTCAAACTGGTCAGTAAATCACTCAAAGAACGAAAAATGCTGTTACACACAGCCCCTCACCGCGTGTGGCCGCTGCGTTTTGGCGTACCCATTTATACACACCAGCGCATGAACAGGCTGCAACTAAAATTAGGATTAGCGTTGTATGATTTCCTGGCTGGCGATACTGATCCGGAAATGCGTCATAGCTATCTCAATCAGAGTCAATTCACCGAACACTTTCCTTTGCTCAACGAGCATGCGCTCAAAGGCGGTTTTACTTATACGGACGCGCAAACCGATGATGCCCGTCTGATACTGGAGTTAATTGCAGGAGCCATGGAAGCCGGTGCAAGCTGCATCAATTACTGCAGACTGCTCAGTTTACTGGAAACAAACGGAAAAGCTCATGGTGCAATCATTCGCGACCAACTCACCCGAACTGAGCAGAAAATCAGTGCCCAGCAAATCGTTTTCACTACCGGTCAATGGTTAGCAAAAGATGCGCAAAGCCGGGAGTGGTGCCGTCTATCCAAAGGAATTCATCTGGTCATGCCTGCCGCGTTAAAAGATGAAGCCTTATTACTGACAGCTCAGCCGGATGGCCGGGTATTTTTTATGATTCCCTGGTATGGTTTGACGCTGTTAGGCACAACGGATACAGATTTCAAAGGAAACCCAGAACAAGTTACTATCGACGATAGCGATATTACTTATCTGCTGGCGGCTGCCAATGATTACCTTAAAACCCCCTGGACTAGAACCGACATTCTAGGCTACTTTGCCGGAGTGCGGGTTTTGAGACAAAATACTCAACCCTCATCCCCCGGTTCACCTTCTGCGATCAGTCGCGATTGGGAATTAAAATCTGCTCCCAATGGAGTGCATTACGCTATTGGCGGAAAAATAACCTCATCGCGTCAGGATGCCGCCCATATTGTCGACACAGTGTGTTCACAACTCGGCATCTCCATGCCCTGCGCAACCCAAGGCAGATGGCTTCCATGGGCGCCGCAGGAAAACTTCCCGGCATGGTTTTCCTGCATGCAAAATCAAGCGGCGCGACTGGGAATTGATGCAGAAAGCGCAAAGTGGCTGCTGCATCGTCACGGCACACGGACACCTGAAATTTATCGCAGAATTGAAACAAAAGCCGATCTGGCACAACGGATCATTCCATCCCTGCCATTTATTTATGCTGATTTGATGCATTGCGCCGATGCTGAAATGGTTATCCATCTGGATGACCTGTTACGCCGCCGTCTGCCGCTACTCATCCTGGCCAGGCTGACTCAAAACGAGCTACGGCAAATCGCCCTGCGCGTAGCCAGCACTATGAACTGGGACGACGCCAGGATGCATCAGGAAGTTGAGCACTGCCACAGGTAATGGATAATCCACTAATCTCAGCGATTGCGCTTGATCTAGGCACAACATCCATTAAAGCCGCTTTAATGGATCGGCAGGGAAATCTCCAGCATGTCGTCACTCAACCCGCACCCACTATCGATATGCACCATGAGCGCTATGAAAGCAATGCATTGGATTATGTCGAGATTGCCGGACAAGTGCTTAAAAAATGCCTGATACAAACTGACAACAACCCTCCCTTGGGATTATGCAGCCAGCGCTCGTCTTTCCTGATCTGGGATAAAACCAGCGGCCAACCGGTCACTCCTTTGATTTCATGGCAGGATAATCGGGGCAAAAGCTGTTGCGATCGCCTGCATGCCTCGACAGATACCATCCACACACTGACAGGCCTGCGTCTGACCGCCTATTACTTCGCGCCCAAGCTCAGTGTTCTGCTGCGGGAAAATCCGGCATGGCGCGCAAGGCTTGTTAAGGGTGAATGGCTGACGGGCACACTGGACACTTTTCTGATCTGGCGCTGGACACACGGCCAATATTTTCTCACTGATGCCTCTATGGCTGCGCGCACCTTACTCATGGATATCCATCAGCAACAATGGTCAGCCCCTTTATGCAAGCTATTCAATATTCCACATTCTATTTTGCCGCAAATCAAACCTTCAATCGGATTGAATCTGCCATTGGATAATGGCATGACCTTGCAGGCCAGTGCCGGTGATCAATCAGCGGCACTCATCGCCAGTGTAACGGGCAATCAAACCGAAGCGTTAGTTAATCTGGGCACGGGTGGCTTTGTAATCCGCTCCCTTGCCAAGGATACACTTGCATTTGATGGCTATTTACAAACACTGGTTTACCAGGATGCTGATCATCAAGCACAATTTGCCATTGAGGGCACTCTCAATTCAATCGCCGCTGCCTTGGCTCCGTACCCTGTAAACGATTGTTGTATTGCAGATTTAGCTACAAACAACATCTTTTGCCTGGCTGAACTCAGTGGTCTGGGTGCTCCTTATTTTCGTAATGACTGGGGCATTCATTTTTCTCAATCGATTTCAGAGTTGACCCTACAGCAAACCACTGCACTCATGCTTGAAGCCATTATTTTCCGGATTGCACGTATTCTGGAAGATTTTCATCAACAATCACCGCTGACAAAAGTTTATCTTTCGGGCGGCCTGTCCGAGTTGCCCTGCCTACAGCAAGGTATCGCTCAGTGTGTCGCATTCCCGGTTTTTCATATGCAGCAAAAAGAAGCCAGCCTGCAAGGCATCGCACTACTCGCTTCCGGCATCAGAGTGAAAGATCATCAGTATGCTAAAAAAGTAGAAATCAAAAATGGGAACCATGCATTATTTGAGAAATATCAACGCTGGAAAAATTGGTTGGATGCTTTATTGAAAACTTGCAAGAACTCACCCAACAAAATTAAAAAATGTTGAATAGCAAAACCGATAACCGTTATATTCATATCACCTCAAAGCACTTCGACAGCTCCACAATCTCTGATCACAGAAATGAATTTATTTTAATAGGAACAAAAAGTATTTCCGCAGAAATTATCAATCCTGTAGAATCCGCCATTCAAATATTCAATCAATTCATTTTTATATAATTATATAATTTGACAAGAATTCATTGCATAACTGCATGATATAAAATGCATAGCGTAACGATATACTCTGTTACCTATGATGACTAGCATCTTAAAAAAAGGAAATCTTATGGCAACCACAAATATACCCGGCTATACCTATGGTAGCGCTGACCTTAAAAAATCCCCAGTCTCCCTCGATGATTTTGCCAAACTGAAGCAGGCTACTTTATTTGGTGATGATGATGTGCGTTACTTGAAAATGTCACACGACATACTCAAGGATCAAACTGAACAGATCCTGGATGTCTGGTATGGATTCGTCGGTTCAACACCATTCCTGCTGCACTATTTCACAAACGATGGCCAGCCCAATATGGATTATCTGGGCGCCGTTCGTAAACGCTTTGGTCAATGGATTTTAGATACGGCAAACGCCAACTATGATCAAAACTGGCTCAATTATCAATATGAAATTGGCCTGCGTCACCACAGCACCAAGAAAAACAAGACCGATAATGTCAAAGCCGTACCCATTATTCATGTGCATTACATATTTGCACTTCTAATTCCAATTACGACAACATTGCGCCCATTCCTGGAAAAAGGCGGTCATTCCCGTGATGATGTCGACCGCATGCAAGACGCATGGCGCAAGTCTGTACTCATGCAGGTAATTCTTTGGTCACAACCTTATATTAAAGAAGGCGAATTCTAATCTGCTGTGGAGAACGGCATCTGTAGTTCTCCACACATGCATAGACTTATTATGGCATGAAGTAATTTGAAATAGATCCTCTGTATTGCCAATTAATTTCATTTAATTGACCGTTATCCGGCAGATTCCAATAATGATGGCAGCGGTAATTTTTGCGCGTTGATATGAGAAATGCCCATCTATCGAATAAAAATAATATTCCCGATAGATGGGCATTTATGCTTCTATTTGTAAAAGACATTTTACTGACTCTGTCCTGTAAATCACTCACAGTGATGGAATAAGTTTTGATAGCGCTAAACAATCACTTATAACCAGCAAAACTTAAACCCCATACGGACATTAATAAAACTTTTTCAGTCTAGAAAACGCCGTAAACAATTGCTCCAATAACAATAAAAGCTGCTGTTGAAATGAAGAACAATCTCAGAACTTGTGCATCTGTTTCTCTTCTATTTGCTTCGCTCATAACTATAATCTCCTTAGTTTGATGTGTTTCTTTGATTAAAGATTCACTTACTTAACTTAAAGCCGACAAACATCGACCCCCCTACTTTCACGATCACAAGATTTTGTAATCGTGTAACTTTCTCTGTTCCTTGGATTTATTGTTATCGATCCTCAACTTAAGGAACTGAGTACATTATTTATTTCACAATAATCATACATTCTGATCATTACACTGGCAAATTCTAACTCACATTTACCAACAATGAAAGTGTTGAAATTACGCATATCTTATATTTACTTCAAGAATATACTAAGTTTCAGTAATTTAACCTATAAACGACCCCCTAAATCAACCCGCCCTGCAATAATTTCCATACACTGCTTTGATAGCCTTCTAATAACGGAATCCATTCATAACGTTAAAGGTGTCACATAACCCGTTAGTTCAAGATAACCACGCCCGGCAGGTTTATTATCTCTGGTGAGCGTCACAGCACCTTCCCAGTAGACCGCTCCCGTTGACTGACGTGAATCCAGTTCCTGATCATCCAAAAGTGGCGTAAGCTGCCACTCAATTTCACCGGTACGGATGTGCATGGCTACCGGATAAACTGCTTCGGTACGTGGTGATTGCCAGGTACGTGTGGGTGTAAATTTCACCTGTTCCGGCTTGAAAAATTTAACGTCACCCGATGCATCGCGTAAAGCAGCATAGGCCCAAACTTTACCCCCATTCTTGCGGCGGATCTGGAAAGCCATCAAGGATGACCCGTCATCCAGATTCACACCGGCCCAATCCCATCCATCCGCATCGGGATCAAGATAAGCAGTCGACCACTCATGATCAAGCCAGGCGCTGCCACTGACCGCAACGGGCTTATTGTGCCGGAGAACTGTGCCGGTTACCCTTAGATGCGGCTCGCTATAGTAGTAGCTCGCTTGTTCCGGTTGCGGGCCTTTACGCGAAAAACCTTCTTCCCCCTGCAACATCATCGCTTGTGTGGGTGTTAGCGATAGTTGCAAGCCAAAATCACTGGTGCGCATATCCACCAGGTAGCGCCCATCCTCATCACGCACAAGAGTCCAGTCATCCAGTTTCACATGGGTATTGCCTTGCCTGGCATAGGCCAGATTAAAACCTTCACGCGCAGTCTTCTCGGCATGCATCAATTTACCCACGGCGGGATCGGATAACGCCAGATGCGCGATAATCAGATACTTCGCTGCAAAACGGCTTGGATTTTCCTGATTATGGCCAGTGGCATAACGAAAGAAAGTCACCTGAAAACCCAGTGGGCCTTTATCCTCCGTTTCCAGCCAGCCAGTGATATACCACCATTCAATCCGAAAATCCTGATGTGATCCGTAATCCTGTGGAAAAGTTAGCGCCTTGCCGGGCACGACAGGCAACAATCTGGAAGAATCGGCCAGAGCGCTTACGGCAAATAAGCTTAAAAGCAGGATGATTGTTCTGACAAAAGAGAAAAAATAATACATGTCACCGCGTTTACCCATTTTCATTACCAATCCTCTCGCACCGCACGTATCACATTACCAGAAACTGCCCGCCGTCCGGCCAGCAATGCCGTCAGTACTGCTGAAACCAGCATAATCACAGCGATTATCGCCAACCAGCCCCACGGCAGATGCAGTTGCATCGTCCAATGGAAGGATTGCGGATTGACAATAAAAACCAGAATCAGACTGATCCCCCATCCCAACACAAAACCCAACACAAGTCCAAGTGCGGTCAGTAAACCGCCTTCAGCAGCCAGTATGGCAAAAATCTGCCGGCGCATGACACCGATATGCCGCAACATACCAAACTCTTTGGCACGCGCCAATGTCTGCGCTGAGAAACTGGCCGCCACACCGAGCAATCCAATGACCACAGCCACCAATTCCAATAAGTATGTCACGGCGAAACTACGATCAAAGATTTCCAGGCTTAATGCTCGTATATCACCTGATTTTGATATTTCCAGCGCACCACCAAAGGGCAATCGCCGCAAGTTTTCGATAGCTTCATCCAGAATCATTCCAGCCTGTAACCACAAAGCAACGGTATTGACACTCAAATCTCCTGTTAACTTCTGATAATCCGCCAGTTGCATCTGCACTGCGCCAAATTGACGGCCATAATCACGCCATACACCGGCAACCAGAAATTCATTTGAAGTTGCACCAATGGGTAATGACACTTTCTTCCCTACGCTATATCCATATAAATCAACCATAGCTTCAGATACCCAGATAGGCGGCGCCAGATCTTCCGGCAACGCCGCAGGTGCCATCATGTCATCCGTCATCGGTATCGTGTTACTGGGATCTGCTTGATCGATAGGGCGGGCAATCAACGTAATTTCCGGCCGGCTGGCATCAAGTATCAACTGCTGCGTACGAAAAAAATCCACACGATCAAAACCGGGCAGCTCGGCGATTGCCTTTTGCGCATCGGATTGAAAGCCGCCTTGATCTCCCAGTGAAGCGGCCCGCACATACAAATCAGCTGGCAAAACATGTCCTAACCAGTCATTAACCGATACACGGAAACTCGTCACCATGATGGCCATGGCGACCATCAAACTAAAACTCGCCAGTATTCCGCCCAGTGCGATAGCAGCTTGATTAGGCGCATTCGCCAGACGCGCCAATGCCAGGGTTGAAACAGCGCCGATCCGGGCATGACGCCATTTGGCCAGCAGGACAGAAAAAACCCATGCCGCAAAGCGCGGCATCAACGCAATACCGCCAATCAACAGTAGGGCGATGGCCAGATAGCCAAATACCGGCAGTTCAAAAATGGGAGGGAGTTGAGTGAACAATAGAGCCAAAGATAAACAAATCAGAGCAAACCAAGGTGGGGACAATTTTGACATGGCCGCATCTTCGCTGCCGGATCTCAAAGCCAGTGCAGGCTTGGCACGCGCTGCTTCCAATGCCGGCATGATACTCCCTGACATCGTAACCATCAGTCCGATCAAAAAGAATATCCATGCAGTCAGTGGATCAAAATAAATACTGGGCTTAATTCCCGGAAAAAAACTGCTGCCCAAATCACCGCCCAGAAACTGGATCGCCAGGACTGCAATAGCATAACCTAAACTCAATCCCAACACTGAGCCGATCACACCCAGAATCGCGCCTTCAGTGATCATTTGCCGCAACAGTTGCTGCCGTGTAAAACCCAGTACGCGCAACAATGCAAATTGCTGGCGCCGCCGGATAACAGAGAGCGCCTGCGTGGAAAACACCAGAAAGCTGCCGGTAAACAGCGCCACCAGAGCCAGCATATTCAAGTTGACGCGGTAAGCGCGCGACATATTGGCAACCCGCGTTTCCTGATCCGCCAATTCAGCAACCCAGTAAGATTCTCCCAGCTCTTCAGCCAGCTTGGCTTTAAACGCAGCATGATTGATGCCATCCTGCAGTTTCAATTCGACCCGTGACAACAAACCGAGCTGCTGGAAACGCCACTGCGCTGCGCCAATGTCCATCACCGCAATACGTTGCCCCATCCGTGCCCGCACCAAGCCGCCTGCGACGCGCAACGTAATGGTCTCCAGTCCCGCATGCAACTGCAGTAAATCGTCTTGTTCAACCTGCAACCATTCCATGGCAGCGGGTGATAGAAAAATAGTATCGCTTGCCAGACGATCCAGCGTTTTTCCCTCCGCAGGCAACCCCAGCAAATCGGGTGAAATCCGGGCTGCCCGGAACATGTCGATACCGATTATTTTCAGCTTGTGATCATTTCTGTTCTGCAGTTTATCCGGCACCGCAATATCCAACTCCAGCACCGGATTCGCTAACGCGACGCCCTCAGTATTTGCCAGCAGCGGATACAGCGATTCATCAAAAAACCCTTTCCTGCCATGCACCTGCAAATCCGACTGCCCGGAAAGGCTTTTGTTGGCGGCGGAAAATTCATTGAAAGCAGCCGTGTTGATCAAATGAATGGAAAACGCCATGGCAACGCCGATGGTAATCGCAATCAGCGCCACCATGACTTGCACCCAATGCGCACGCCATTCACCTAATAACAACCAACGGGACAAAGATGCAGTTTTCATTTGCCTCACTGTGCAGACACAGGATGCAAGCCATCCTTGGTCAAGTTCAATACCCTGTCCGCTGTCGCGGCGGCTGCATGCGAATGCGTCACGAGTATAGCCGTCGCGTCATTCGCTTTGATTTCGGCGCGGATCAACTGCAAAATCTCATGCGCGGTATCCGGGTCAAGATTACCCGTCGGCTCATCTGCCAGCACCAGTTTGGGCTGGTGAATCAATGCGCGCGCAATCGCCACCCGTTGCAACTCACCACCGGACAACTGGCGCGGAAAGTGATGTCCGCGACCCTGCAACCCGACCTGCTCCAGCATCTGCTCCACGCGATCCGTTGCGACGCCATTCAACAACAAAGGCAACGCGACATTCTGCGACAACGTCAAGTGCGGCAACACATGAAATGCCTGAAAGATAAAGCCAAACTGTTCGCGCCGCAATCGCGTCGCGGCATCGTCATCCAGCGACGAAATGGCAATACCGTTGATGCGGATCTCACCGGAATCCGGTGTATCCAACCCGGCAATCAGATTCAACAACGTCGACTTGCCCACCCCCGACTCACCCATGATCGCGACATACTCACCGGCATTCAGCGTGTAGCTCAAATTTGTCAATACCTTCCGCCCTTCGGCGTAGGCTTTAGTGATATTGCATAACTCCAGCCTATTCGATGACGCCACCGTATCTTTAGAATTCATTGAAACATAACCTTATTATTTGGATACCGGCATAAAAATTGGAGCAGTGTTTTAATAAACCGGTCAATTTGTGTTTAAATGTACCATGTAACAGAAATAATTTTTAAAAATAAAAGTAGAGGAGAAACTGATGGCACGAGCCAGCGCACGTCACATTTTGGTCAAAACCGAAGAACAATGTAACAACCTGAAAGCGGAAATTGAAAATGGCGCCGATTTTGGTGAATTGGCACAAGAACATTCACTCTGCCCATCCGGCAAACAAGGGGGTGAACTGGGTGAATTTGGCCGGGGGCAAATGGTTAAGGAATTCGATACGGTCGTTTTCAGTGCGCCGGTGGGTGAAGTGCAAGGTCCGGTCAAGACGCAATTTGGGTATCATTTACTGGAAGTGACCCAACGCAGCGATTAAAGAAAAGAATTGGCTAATGCTATATCTCTGAATGGAATCGATAAAACAGCAATCGATACTGATTCTTATTGTTTTCTTATGTAAATGTCGTATTTGCTAATTTGAATTGTCTGTCTGTCTCTTTGTTTTATCAAAAAAAAACAATAGGATAATTGATGCTGAAGAATGATATATGACATCTCAGCGGAATTATTGGACACATAATGTCGTATATATTACGTTCCCTAACATAGAGCGCTTTGTTAACAAAGGAAAAAGCCTTCAGTATATGAGAAATAGAGTAGGTTTATACAACAAAGAAAAAATGCTAATGTGCGGAGCGCAAGTTGTGCGCGCGTATAACACCGCAGGTGTTGATGCGGACACACAAGCCGCGCTCCGGAGTAAAAGCACTGTTTTCAAGGCTGGTTTTCCCGTAGTTGGCTTGACCAGGCGATTGTGCATTGACCCGCACTCCATGTCAGAGAACGCCGCATTGGAGGGAACACCGCTCACTTCGTTCACGGCTTCGCCCCTGAAGGGGTGTCCCTCAATTTAAACGTTATGCCTACTGACACCCGCATTGCCGACCGCGTTGTCGCACTGATCACAGAAGCCCGCGAGATACGCGATGGAATTTTTGACGATCATGTGTCTGAAACAGACGTTCGCGAATGCCGAGCTTGGATAACGTCCGCGCTCAATTTGGTCGGCGTTCTATGTCCAGACGAAACCAATCCGTACAGAAGACGCGCCGACGAAATTGCTCAACGAGATTCTGGCTATCTTCTGCCCGATGACGTATACGAATTTCGCTGTCTTCTCCAAGTACTGATGAAAGACATCGAGGCGGGCTTGCTGATGTCTATTGCCGACCGTGCCAGCGCGGAAACATTTGATGATTTCCTTGACCACGCAGACGCCTATCTTTCTGACGGCAGAAAACAAGAAGCTGGTGTAATCGCTGGCGTTGTGTTTGAAGACTGTCTGAGGCGTATCTGTAGAAAACATCAAGAATCTGAAAAGGACATCAACCTTGATACGTTGATTTCAACCCTTGTAAAGATTGGCGTCCTTACAGCAACAAAAGCAAAGCGCGCTAGAGCTGCTGCCCATGTTAGAACCAAGGCGACGCATGCGCAGTGGGACGAATTCGATCTTCACGATGTCCGCGCTTCGGTAGAAATTACTCGGGAACTAATTCTTCATGAACTCGACACGTAGGCATAACCCGGCGGTCCACCGACACGTTAGGTATCATGGCATCACTTCATAGCGGTAGCGGAAAAATGGAACAACTTACTTTAGTTGAAACTAAAGATGCACAGCGGCAGCCGACGAACGGGGATATGCCTTTTAGGCCCGTTTCCGAAGGCTTCCAACTGCAATATGAACACCAGAATGGGCGTTTGTATCAAGGCAATTCGTTTGACTGGCTGGAATCTCTTGATGACGCTAGCGTCGATCTTGTTTTTGCTGACCCACCTTACAATATCAAAAAAGCCGACTGGGATAATTTTGATAGCCAAGAAAAATACATTGAGTGGTCTATCAAGTGGATAAAGCAAGCCTCACGGGTGTTAAAACCTGCTGGGTCTTTGTATGTGTGTGGCTTCTCTGAAATTCTTGCTGATTTAAAGCACCCTGCCTCCAAATATTTCAAGTATTGCCGCTGGCTTATCTGGCACTACAAAAACAAGGCGAATTTGGGCAACGATTGGGGGCGGTCACACGAAAGCATCATCCATTTCCGTAAGTCTGATGCAGCCAAACTCAATATTGACGATGTACGCACACCTTATGGGGCGCACACGCTGAAATACCCATCCCATCCGCAGGCAGAGACAAGCGCCTATGGTAAGGGGGCAAATAAACAACGTGACAACTGGACGCCACACCCCAGAGGGGCAAAGCCAAAGGACGTGATGGACATTCCGACAACGTGTAACGGCATGGGAGAAAAAACGCCGCACCCTACGCAAAAGCCGGAAGAGTTGGTGCGTAAGTTTGTTCTGGCATCATCTAGTGAGGGCGATCTAGTCATTGACCCATTTTCCGGGTCAGGCACAACCGCAGTTGTGGCCGAGCAGCTTAACCGGCACTGGATGGCTTGCGATCTTGATCCGCAGTACAACCAATGGGCAATTGAAAGGCTTGAAAGCGTTCGACGTATGACGAAAGATGAATGGATAGCACACGACCGAAAAACAGCAGAACGAAGGGAATCTATCCGATGAGTCTTTCCGACTTAGTGAATCATGCCACTGACAAAGAACGGTTTCACACCGTCGAGCAGTACATTGATTTTTGCACACGTTACTTGGAATACGTCGATACCGGATTGCAGGCGCGCATCGTGTCGCAGAACGAAAGCCACTATCAATTTTTCCAATACCGGAAAGAGGGTAGTTTCAACATCACGCGCCCGCTGAATTCTCGCCTTATGTACGATGCCGAAGGCTTCGCCCAAGCGGCACAACAGTTCAGCATGACGCTTGAACAATTGCGAGATGGTCAGCGGCCATCGGACGATTTGCGAGAAAACCTGATTCGCACCATCTACACGCTTCAACAATCTATTGGTGCCGCATTAGATGGACTGCCTGCCGGGAAATCGAATCAAGCCAGAAAGGTGAATGGCGATTTATTTGAGCGGCTCATCCGGTTGCTGATCGTGTCGCTTAATGTGAACTGCGTATCAGGGACGATGCAAGTTCCGGTAAAAGATGTGGATGGAACAGAGCTTTTCAAATCCAGCTATCAGCACGATTTGTTGTTAAGCAAAGACGACGAACTGAAAATTATTGGCTCGGTGAAAACGTCCAGTAAAGACCGAATCGACAAGGTCTTCATGGACAAGTTTCTTTACAACCGCCTCACTGATACTGCCCTACCCCATATCGCCATTTTCTTGAATGATGTTCAACGGAAGAAAGCAAAGCGAGAAAATGAATATGGGATAAGCGCAACGTTTTTGCCCGGTCACTTTAAGGCGTATACGGTCAAGCTGAATCCATTGGACGGCGTGTATTACTGCGACATTCGCCCGAATATGGTTGAAGATGCTTTGCTTTCACAGCACATCAAAACCATCGACCACTTTTTCTATGCTGATCTTTGGGAGCTTCTTAATAGGCACGGCCAAAGCCTTGATGAGATTGCTATCGAACGGGAAGAAAATGGGGCTGAAGAAAATGATACCTAACTTAAATGTTAGGCAGCACGTAGGTTGGGCTGAGCGAAGAGATGCCCAACATTTAGATACATGAAGCTTAATTGCGTTGGGCTTCGTTTCTCAGTCCAACCTACGCATTTGAATTCACAGATATATGGACATCTCAGGCTATCTATCGGCTCCATCAACTGAAAGATGAACTGGAAGGACATTGGGCCATAGATGTAAGCAAAAACTGGCGAATTATTTTCCGTTTTGAAGACGTGATGCAACCGTTGTGAACTATGAGGATTATCACTGATGGCTATCCAGCCATATAACCCGCCGCACCCCGGCGAGTTGATCAAAAGAACGTACATTGATCCGTTTGATGATATTTCCGGCAATCAGATTGCCAAGCGTTTGGGCGTGGCCTTTAGCACCTTTAATCGCTTAATCAACGGTGTTTCCGATGTTTCACCTGAAATGGCTATCCGGCTTTCCAAGGTGCTTGGCAGATCCCCGGAAAGCTGGCTTTTGCTGCAGAACCATTATGATTTGTGGAAAGCGCGGCAGACGGTAAACACCGATGATTTAGAACCCATCAAATTTGAAGTGGCTTGAACAAGGCAAAGCGCAATTCTTATTGCGCCGAACGCAAGCAGATACCGGTCTTGCAGAAACCGGAGAAATTGGCCCATCATTACCGGCCCTTCAAGGTTGAGTGGTTCAAGTTCTCTTTCTCAATTTGATTAACCCTTCATGACCGATTATCCCCATAAAACTCAAACCCGCTGGCAAGCCTTAAAAAAAGCGATACAGTTTATCGCGCCCTATCAACGCCAGGTCATCTACAGTTTGCTGGCTTTATTCTTTACGGCGGCGATTACCTTGTCGATCGGACAGGGAATCCGCTTGCTCATTGACCAGGGGTTTGCCACCCAATCCAAAGAACTGTTGAGTCAATATGTCGTGATCTTTTTACTATTGGTGATTGCGTTGGCTGCCGGTACCTTCACCCGCTACTACTGGGTCACCTGGTTAGGTGAACGGGTGATTGCGGATATCCGCCGCAAGGTATTCAACCATCTCATTCATCTGCATCCAGGTTTTTTTGAGGAAAACCGCAGTCTCGAAATACAGTCGCGCCTGACCGCCGATATGACATTACTGCAAACCGTGATCGGGTCCTCCGTATCATTCGCATTGCGTAATTTGATCATGATGATCGGCGGCATTATCTGGTTATTCATCACCAATGCGAAACTGACCGCGCTGGTGATGATTTGCGTGCCGCTGGTGGTGATTCCCATTTTGATATTTGGCCGCCGGGTGCGCCATTTATCGCGCCAAAGCCAGGACAAAGTGGCTGCGGTCGGCGCTTATGTAGGTGAGGTGCTCGGGCAGATTAAAACGGTGCAAGCCTATAATCACCAATCCATCGACCAGCGCAAATTTCACGATCACGTCGAAGAGGCTTTTGCCGTCGCCAAGCAGCGCACACTGCAACGCGCCTTGCTTGTCACTATCGTCATCCTGCTGGTGCTGGGTGCCGTGGGTTTGATGCTGTGGGTGGGTGGCATCGATGTGATCGAAGGCCGTATCAGCGGGGGCGAACTGGCTGCTTTCGTTTTCTATAGCGTCATTGTAGGTTCCGCTGTCGCCTCTATTTCGGAAGTGATTGGCGAGTTACAGCGCGCTGCCGGGGCAGCCGGACGGACGATGGAATTATTACAGGCCCCTAATCTGATTCAATCGCCTGAGAGACCCCATCCATTGCCGAAAGTATCTGGAAATATCGGCATTGACCAATTGTGTTTTGCCTACCCTTCCCGCCCCGAGGTGCTTGCTATTGATCATCTAACCCTTCACATCCAGGCGGGAGAGACGCTGGCGCTGGTAGGCCCTTCCGGTGCGGGAAAATCAACACTGTTTGACCTGCTGCTGCGTTTCTTTGACAGCCAATCCGGTGGTATCAAGCTGGAAGGGTTTGATATCCGGCGCCTGGATACCTTTGCTTTGCGCCGCTGCTTTGCCTTGGTGTCGCAAAACCCGGCGTTATTTTATGGCACGATCAGCGACAATCTGCGCTATGCACGCCCCGATGCCACCGATGCCGAAGTGGAGGCTGCTGCCGATGCAGCCTACGCGCACGATTTTATCTGCAAGCTGCCGCAGGGTTATCAAACATTGTTGGGGGATTCAGGACTGGGACTGTCCGGCGGCCAGAAACAACGGCTGGCCATCGCCCGAGCTCTGTTAGCCGATGCGCCGATTCTTCTGCTGGATGAGGCTACCAGCGCGTTGGATGCGCAGAGTGAATTCTGGGTGCAACAGGCGCTCAAACGTCTGATGCTTAATCGAACAACACTGGTCATTGCCCATCGATTGGCCACCGTGCAATCAGCGGATCGTATTGCCGTGCTTAATCATGGACATCTGGATGCGTTGGGGACGCATGCTGAGTTACTCCAATCCAGTGAGTTATATGCGCGTTTGGCTGCGTTACAATTGCAACCGCAGTGACCCTTTCTTTATGTAGACCGGTCGGATGCCTGGCTATCAAGCCCTGCGCCAACCGATTGAATCACCCTCGATAACGTTTTGCATGCAGCATTCATGCCGGCTCCTATCTGCATGAGCGTGCTCAAATGAACTGTACGTTTAAGTAATAACATCGTCAATCGCAGAGGATTGACACCGCCATCTGGATATACCGCACCGAGCAGTGCGGCTGGTGGCGAAAATTGAACGGGATCGATGATGGCACGCACTGCAATAAAAGGAATACCCGCTGCGGCGGCTACTTCAGCAATCGCAGCACTTTCCATATCCACAGCGCAGGCGCCCGTTGCTTGCGCCAGAGCCCGTTTTGCTGTTTCACTCGTCAATGGCGCCGCACTGTTCGCTATTATGCCGTTGACTACGGTAATATCAGCCGGTAACAAATGTTGCAGCCGATTGCGCCATTGAGTAGTGATTGGCAATTGTTCACCGGCATGGATAGCGTCCGGCAGCACCAGATCACCCGGTTTCAAGCTGGTATCCAATGCACCGGCAACGCCGAAACTCACCAGCGCGGTGACTCCATGCTGATGCAGACCTGCTGCTGCTGTCTGTGCTGCCTGCGCACCCATGCCGCTTAGCCACAGCACTGCATGGTCGTTTACCTGCACCTTTTCGTTGAAGGGAATACGAGCCGATGAGATGCAACGGGCTTCAGCCCGCAAAGCCGTCACCAGGCCCGTCACACTCATGCTGTCATCCCCGGGTCAAAGCACGATAACGCGCCAGCGCCCACAATGGGAAAAATTTTGAATAACCGTGGTATCTCAGATAGAAAACGCGCGGAAAACCAGGCGCAGTGAACCAAGGCTCTTCCCACAGATGATCGCTCGACTGGGAACGTAATAAGTAGTTAATACCCCTACGCACAGATTCGCTATTGACTTCACCCGCAGCCATTAGACCCAGTATGGCCCAGGCCGTTTGAAATGCCGTGCTGGTTTCATCAAATTGACCTGCCAACTTGGGATCCAAATAAGAGTCGTTACTTTCACCCCAGCCGCCATCGGCTCTTTGCACAGACTTCAGCCACTGCACGGCACGCTGCATAGCAGGCTGATTCATATCTTGCTTTGCCAGTTGCATCGCCTCCAATACCGACCATGTGCCATAAATATAGTTGGTCCCCCAGCGCCCGAACCAGGCGCCGTTGGGTTCCTGCTCCCGCAGCAAGAAACTGATACCGCGCAGTACCGCATGCTGGTGATGCGGTTTGCCGTATTTTCCAAGAAAACCGATACAGCGCGCTGTCACGTCACTGGTGGGCGGATCAATCAACGCACCGTGATCCGCAAAAGGAATCTCATTGAGATAGTGAAACGTATTGTCGATGTTAAAAGCCGCAAACCCGCCATTGCGCGACTGCATGCCCGCCAGCCAGTTGGCTGCGCGTTCCAGCGTATTCTGATAACGCTGCGCATCGCCTTGATCCAATGCCCAGGCCACTGCGGCGGTATCATCGAGATCAGGATAATGTGGGTTGGCATACTGAAAAGCCCAGCCGCCACCCGGCAAATCCGGACAGTTATCGCGCCAATCACCCGGCTCATCCAGAATTTGCTGTTTGACTAACCAATCAAGCGCCTGTAACACTGGTTTCTGATCCGTCGTTGGATCTTCCTGTAATGCCAGGCTGGTCAACACAGTATCCCAGACCGGTGAAGTGCAAGGCTGGCACCAGGCGCGCTCTCCTTCATCGACCAGCAATCCCCGCAATGCATTACGACATTGCACCCGGCTGGGATGGTCATAGGCATAACCCAATAATGCCAACGCCTCATGCGCGTTGACCATGGCCGGAAAAATAGCGCCTATCCCGCACTCCCCATTCAACCGCTCAAGTGTCCAGCGTTCTGCATGACGCACTGCATATTGGCGTACCGGTTTGGGTATATACGGCTCTATGCGCGACAATATGTGCTCAACCAGCATAAAGAATCGTTTCAGAGGCGTTTCTGCCGGTGGAAAATAGTTCTTTTCTTCTTCGGGGGGAGTAATAAACAATTCGCGAATCTGTACTTTGCGTGGATTAACAGCACGCGCTTTCAGGGTACACAAAATAGACAAAGGCACCATCACTGTCCGTGACCAGTAGGAAACCTTGCTGAGATGGAAAGGAAACCATCGAGGCAGCAAAACCAGTTCCGAGGGTACGACAGGTATCCCGCGCCATGGAATCTGGTCATACATGGCCAGCAGGATGCGTGTAAAAACATTGGCCTTCGCCGCACCGCCACGTTCCAGAATAGCTGTACGTGCACGTACCATATGGGCGGCATCGGGGGAATCGCCCACCAGTTTCAGGGCGTAATAAGCTTTAATCGTGCAGCTGATATCAAAAGCGCCCCCATAATACAACGGCCATCCACCATGCTTAAGATCCTGCTTGTCGCGGATAAAACGAGCTATCCTGGTTTCTAATACGACATCCACTTCATCCATGAAGTGCATCATCAAAATATATTCGGCGGGAATTGTGCAGTCAGCTTCGAGTGGAAAACACCAGTGCCCGTCTTTATTCTGTAAAGACAACAGGGCTGAGTGGGCTTGCGTAAATTTCTGCTCCAGCTCACTGATGTTGATTTCCACCTGATTCAAATCAGATGTTGTATTAACTAAAGGCATTCCGTCTTTAAGAGCAAAATCACCTTGTTGCTGCGATTCGTTAGATATTCCTTGAAACCCGTCCATATATTCCTAAGCGCTATGTCTGTTACAAATTTTCCAATAGATATCAGTGTAAATTACCAATCCAGTCTGACCATACCTTATTTGCACATAAATATTTTTCCCAAAAACATTTAGAACTCACATAATCAATTACTTGATAGCTAAACCTCAATCATAATTTCCGCTTCTTTGAATCTTTTCCAAATGGGTTATCTTGAAAAGGCTCATAGTAAAGATCTAATGGCAAGTTACCATCATGAATCAGAAATTCACGCTGCTGTAAAGAAGCTTCGCGTACAAATAAATAGGGATCCAGTGCCGCTTCATCACGAATACGCATTGGACCGGACAAACGCGCCCGCTTGTCGATAGCACCCAGAACCGTCAGAGGGGCAGCAAATGATGATCCCACCGCCAGACCGGCATAAAAAAGCACATTAGTGAAAATACTGACCGGAATATTTGAAACATCACGTTCATTACTGGGGCCCAGGAACGGAATAAACAAATAAGAGCCCGTATTAACCCCCCATACACCTAACGTTTGACCAAAATCTTCATCATGCTTCTGCAAGCCCATATGCGTTGCCATATCAAAAAGCCCAAACAAGCCTACCGACGAATTGACAAAAAAACGGAGGCTATCCTGCATGCCTTGCCGAACCTTACCTTGCAGGAAATCATTCAGAATAACATTGGGATAAGACAGATTATCGTAGAAATTTCCAATGGACCGCTGCGCGCCGCCGGGCACATAATCAATATAAACGTTTACAACGGGCTCAAACACCATGCGATCAACACGATCAGTGAAATTATAAGATGCCCGATTAACTTTTTCGTGCGGATCAACCGGATCCAGATTCTGATCACTGGGTTTGGATGTCGTTGCGCAGCCTTGGAGGATGACAGCACACAAAGAAAGCGCGATAATAATTAATCGGTTATGACTTATTATCAAATTTCTATCTCTCAAGATTCTGGTGCTCTCGTTCATTTACTAGTAAAACAATCAGTTTTGAGAAAAACATAATAACCGTAAGAAACCATTAATCTTCAAACTTCTTTCAGCATGGGTAAGCGGCACGCTATCAACCTGTTATTCAGTAACCATTCAATTTCATCCATCAATTAAAACCGCAATCCAGGTAAGCCGGTGTCTTGGCATTCAGAAAATCAAGGATCATTCGCGTTGGCGGTGTAATCATGCGATCCCCTGAACCAACACAAGTAACGTAGGCACCCAATCACAACAGGCAATCCTTTCTCTGCGTGCCTTGAATGCCTCTGAAACTTTGAGCGGCAGTAAGGGTCAGGCATCTCATTTAACCTACGTTCCACAGCCGCATCTACCAGCTTGTTCCTACGCGCATTTCCGGTCAAAATAGATTCGGTCGAAGTATACACTACTACCTCAACATCATGCTTTGCAACCTCAGTAAAAATAGTCCGGGTCCCTTCAAAATTAATGAGATTCAAATCACTTTTTTTCTGCATCCGTAAGTTTGGATAGCCGCCAAATGATAGAGTCCCCGAACTCCTTTTAACGCTTTACGAACCACATAGCATCACAAATTGAGCCACAAACCGCTTCCACATTTGCAGGCAAGAAGGGTACTCAGGCAATTCCGGAACCCTCACAGTATCACCCTTCTCCAGCAACTGCCTGACTAAATGTGACCTTATGAATCCACCACCAGTCACTAAAGAGCGTCGGTTGCTCATAATAATCTCCACTTGCGCAGCCAGAAAGTACTTCTGCAATCAGAAATGTTTTATAAACAGATTGTTCAGATCAGGATTTGACCCGTTTTGACTTGATATGCTGACAAAAAGTGACTGACTCTATAACCAGACATAAAATTAATAGCTCTCCGTTTTTTATACCCAAAAGAGGCAACAGGCACGCTTTGCTGACATATTTAGCATGATTAAAATTACGGCTATTTTAGCTTTCTCTTTCTCCATGCACAATTTCTACTAATTTTAAAGCCTGCAGCTCCATCTCAATAACAAAATCATCAACCTTTGCACGAAAATGGCGATAAAAAATCATGCTGGGAATTGCCACGAGTATGCCAAATGCCGCATTATACAAAGCCACAGAAATTCCATAAGCAAGCTGCGTTGGATTGCTGCCGGTAGGGGAGTTCGAACCAAAGATCTCAATCATACCCACCAGCGTGCCAAACAAACCCATCAGAGGACTCAATGCGGCAATAGTCCCCAAAGTTGTCAGATAACGGCTCAGGTCATGCGCAATCACACGGCCTGATTCTTCAATCGATTCCTTCATGACTTCGCGCGTGCTTTTTACATTTTTAAGTCCGGCAGCAAGAATCTTTCCCAAAGGAGAATGTTTCTGTAAGCGCGAAATCATCTCAGGGCTTGCGCCACTTTTTTTATATTCATTTAATACCCTGGGTAATAACTCTTTTGGAGAAATAACACTTAACCGTAATGTCCACATACGTTCACCGATGATGCCCATGGCAACTATGGAAGCAATAATGATCGGCCAGATTGGCCAGCCAGCCGCTTGAATTAAAGATAACACGCGATAATCTCCTCAGTAACTATGGATCCGGGAGTCTGACGGGCTCCCAGGTATTATTCGGTAACTTACGATACTACCTGATTTGCTTATTTTATAGCCTACGCGACCAATTTGGCATGTTAATGTATCTTGATAGCGTATTTTCAGCAAGAAAGCAGCTAATTTTCTATCCATAATTTCTGTGAACAAATATGTAGTATAAGACGCATCCGAGTACTAAGTGACCCAATCCAAACAATTTTCCCAATTTGATTATTTATTAAAGAATTCACAATATTCTAATAAACAACAGATTACAGAAAAATACCGTCACCTGTATGTATTCTGGCGATAGAATAGGCAACCCCAGCAAGGCATGCAAATTATTTCAAAATACCAAAATGAATCTGCTTCCAATATCTAACAACGCGCATAAAGTGCTGACTGTCAGCGAGCTGAATCGCAGCACCCGGCAATTGCTGGAACAGAGCATCCCTTTACTCTGGGTAAAAGGTGAAATTTCCAATTTAAAATGTTATCAGTCGGGTCATTGGTACTTTTCTCTCAAGGATGCCAGCGCACAAGTCCGTTGCGTCCTCTTCAGCCACAAGAATCAATATATTGATTGGCAGCCTCAAGATGGCATGCAGGTAGAAGTGCTTGCACTGGTCACGCTCTATGAAGCTCGCGGTGATTTCCAGTTAAATGTTGAAACCATGCAGCGGGCTGGTTTAGGTGAGTTATTTGAGGCATTTGAACAGCTTAAATCCAGATTGGAGAAAGCCGGATTATTCAGCGCCGCGAATAAAAAATCCTTGCCATTGTTTCCCAAGCAAATCGGCATCATCACTTCTCCAGATACCGCGGCGCTACGTGACGTGCTATCCACCTTACAACGCCGCATGCCATCATTGCCTATCATTATCTATCCCGCTCCGGTGCAAGGGAAAACAGCGGCAAGCAGTATCGCCAAAGCAATTGAGATTGCTTGCCAGCATGCGGAATGTGATGTGTTGATACTTTGCCGTGGTGGCGGCAGCATTGAAGATTTATGGGCATTTAATGAAGAAATTGTCGCGCGGGCGATTGCCGCCAGTTCTATACCGGTCATCAGCGGTATTGGTCATGAAACAGATTTTACCATTGCAGATTTTGCCGCCGATGTCCGCGCACCCACACCAACTGGAGCGGCTGAACTGGCCGGCAGGGATTATAAAGAACTCCATCATCACCTGAAT
>ERZ1292640.439-Hain-H43-02um-R1-439-length-33879-cov-7_pt1 | contig 33879 bp, 34 predicted proteins | sample MGYA00564404_ERZ1292640 | MGnify/ENA primary metagenome ERZ1292640 (study PRJEB36523, sample SAMEA6512636) | groundwater metagenome | collected 2019-01-08 | study: AquaDiva: Metagenomics assemblies of 32 groundwater samples | reverse complement strand
GCCTTGCCTGCGCCTGCTGCCGATCGAGACCCGGCTGCAGACCCAGTCGCTGATGGAATGGCGCATGGTGCCCGAGAAGTGGACACGCATCGACCTCGACGTCAACGATCCGCTGCAGCTGGCGGTGGCGCTCGAGAAGGTGGCCGAGACCCTGCGCGTGACGCCGGACGAGGCGCGCGCGCTCGGCTTCTGGGACAGCCAGACGCCCGAAGACAATCCGCTCACCGATGCCGAAGGCATGGTGGAGGTGCCGCGCTGGCGCCACGCGCTGATCAACATTGCCCATCCCCTGCTCAAGCAGGGCCTGGTCATTCTGGACACGCCGGGCCTCAATGCCATCGGTGCCGAACCGGAGCTGACCGTCAGCCTGGTGCCGCAGGCCCATGCCGTGGTGTTCATCCTGGGCGCCGACACCGGGGTGACCAAGTCGGATCTGGCAATCTGGCGCGAGCACCTGATCACCGAGTCGACCGATGCCGATACCCGGCTGGTGGTGCTCAACAAGATCGATTCGCTGTGGGACGCCCTCAGTTCACCGGCGCAGATCCAGATGCAGATCGAGCGCCAGTGCGAGACCACGGCGGAGATCCTCGGCATTGCGCGCGAGCAGGTCTATCCCATCTCGGCGCAAAAGGGGCTGGTGGCCAAGGTCACCGACGACGAGGCCCTGCTGCAGTCGAGTTGCCTGCCGGCGCTGGAAGACGCGCTGGGCCGACGCATCATGGGGCGGCGCCAGCAGATCCTGGGTGCGGCCGTGGCGGCGGGCATCGCCGATCTGCAGCTCGAGACCGGCCGCGTGCTCAACATCCGTCGGCGCGACCTGGCCGAGCAACTGCTCGAACTCAAGGGCCTGCGCGGCAAGAACACCACCGTCATCAAGCACATGCGTGCGCGTATCGCGCAGGAGCAGGCCGAGTTCGACCTCAGCGGCGCCAAGATCCACGCGGTGCGCTCGGTGCACCTCAAGCTGCTGCGCGATGTGTTCAGCCTGCTCGGCTCCACCACCTTGCGCCAGGAGATGACCCAGCTGACGCAGGCGCTGCAACACAAGGGGCTCAAGCTCGGCATCAAGAAGGCGTACGGCGATACCTTCGACCGTCTGCGTGAGAACCTGCGGCGCGTGCAGGCGCTGACCGGTGAAATCCAGTCCATGCTGGCGGCGACGTTCCGTCAGCTCAACGCCGAGCACGGTTTTTCCCTGCAGGCACCGACCGAGCCGCAGATGCTGGACTACCTCAACGACCTCGATCTGGTCGAACGCAGCCATCTGCAGTACCTCGGCATCGGCAATGCCTTCCGGCTGGCGCAGCCCGAGTTCGCCGACCGGCTGGTGCGTGCCCTCTCCACCCGTCTGCGCAGCGTGCACCAGACGGCGCTGGGCGACGTCGAGTTGTGGAGCAAGTCGGCCGCGGCCCAGCTCGACGCCCAGCTGCGCGAGCGGCGCCGCAATTTCAGCCGCCGTATCGAGGCGATTGACCGCATCCAGCAGGCGGCCGGCGGCCTGGATGAACGCATTGCGGAAATCCTGGCGCAGACCCAAGCCGTGGACCAGCTGGACGGCAAGCTGCAGGAGCTGACCAGCTACCTCGTCCGTGCCCCGGAAGCGGCGCCCGCGGCGGCCAGGGCCGTGCCGGAACTGGTGCAGGCCTGAACACGATGGCAATCGACTTGGCCACGCCGGTGGTGCGTTGGCAGCAAAGCCATGGTCGCAACGACCTGCCGTGGCAGGCCACGCGCGACCCCTACCGCGTCTGGCTGTCCGAGATCATGCTGCAGCAGACGCAGGTGGCCACGGTGCGGGACTACTTTGCCCGCTTTCTGCAGCGCTTCCCCGATGTGCAGTCGCTGGCGGCGGCGCATCTGGACGAGGTGCTGGCCCTGTGGAGCGGCCTGGGCTACTACAGCCGCGCGCGCAACCTGCATGCCTGTGCGGTGCAGGTGGTGACGCTGCACGGCGGCGCATTCCCGCGCAGCGCCGAGGTGCTGCAGACCCTGCCCGGCATCGGCCGCTCCACCGCTGCGGCGGTGGCTTCGATCTGCTTCGGCGAACGCGTGGCCATCCTCGACGGCAACGTCAAGCGGGTGCTGACGCGCGTGCTGGGCTTCGATGCCGATCTGGCCGTTGCGGCCAACGAGCGTGCACTGTGGGCGCAAGCCACCGGGCTGCTGCCCCAACGCGACTTGCAGCGCACCATGCCGCGCTACACCCAGGGCGTGATGGACTTGGGCGCCACCGTGTGCACGGCGCGCAAACCGGCTTGTCAGGCCTGTCCGGTCGCTGCGTTATGCGTGGCCCGGCGCGAAGGCAAACCGGAAAGCTACCCGGTGAAAACGCGCAAGCTCAAGCGCACGGCGCAGTCGCTCTGGCTGTTGTGGGCGCAGACGCGCGACGGCGCCGTCTGGTTGCGTCAACGACCGACGCCCGGCGTCTGGGCCGGCCTGTACTGCTTCGAGCTGTTCGACAGCCGTTCGGCGCTGGAGGCGGCGGTGCCGGCGAAATACCGGCTGGCATTGCAGGACGAGGCGGTGTTCACCCATGTGCTGACGCACAAGGACCTGCACCTGCACCCGGTGCGCGTGCAGTTGCCGGCACGCGCGCTGAATCCGGCTGGCGCCTGGCATGCGGCGGAGGTCTGGCCGCAGCTGGGGCTGCCGGCACCGGTGCGCAAGCTGCTCCACAAGGGTTGAGCAAGCAGCGTTCGGCCAGTGGCCGCTTGTGTCAACCCGCGTCGAGTTCGCGGTGCCGCTTGAGTGTGGTCCAGCGCGAGCTGAAACGTCGCGCCAGCTCCTCGACCAGATAGACCGAGCGGTGCTGCCCACCGGTGCAACCGATCGCCACTGTCACGTAGCTGCGGTGGTTGCGCGACATGGCGTCGAGCCAGTGATCAAGAAACTGAGAGATGTGTTCACGCATCAGATTGACATCGGGCTGCGCTTTCAGAAAGTCAATCACGGCTGCGTCCTTGCCGGTCAGCGGCCTGAGTTCCGGCTCGTAGTGCGGGTTGGGCAGCATGCGGATGTCGAACACGTAGTCGGCATCGACCGGGATGCCGCGTTTGAAGGCAAACGATTCGAACACCAGCGTGAGCTGGCTGCCCGGCACCGAGATCACGTCCTTGATGTAGCCCTGCAGCTGCGAAGGCCGGATCAGGCTGGTATCGATCACATGGGCCTGTTCGCGCAGGGCGCTGAGCAGCTCGCGTTCCAGCTCGATGGCATCGACCAGCGCGCGGGTCAGGTCCGGCGAGGTGGCCGCCGGCATGGCCTGCGACAGCGGATGCTTGCGCCGTGTCTCCGAGTAGCGCCGCACCAGCGTGTCGGTCGCCGCGTCGAGGAACAAGGGTGTGATGGTGACGCCTTGCCCGCGCAGTGTGGTGAGCAGAGCCGGCACCTGCGGTAGCGAGGTGGCGCTGCGCACGTCCATGGCAATCGCCACGCGGCTGGCCCGATGTTCCTGCTCCAGTGTGACGAAGGGCAGCAGCAGTTCGGGTGGCAGGTTGTCGACGCAGTAATAGCCGGCATCTTCCAGCGCATTGAGCGCCACCGACTTGCCGGAACCGGACATGCCGGTGATGAGGACGATTTCCATGGCCATCGTGAAACGTCCTTCTTGTCAGCCTTGCGACTGCAGCATTTCCTTGGCATGCGCCAGCGTCGTGCCCGACAGGCGCTCGCCACCGAGCATGCGCGCGATCTCGGCCACCCTCTGTTCGCCCTGCGCGGCTGCCACGCTGCTCAGCGTGGCCTGGCCCTGCCGCTGCTTGGCCACCACCAGATGATGGTCGGCGCAGGCGGCGACCTGGGGCAGGTGGGTCACGGCCAGCACCTGGCGGTCGCGGCCGAGTTGACGCATGAGCTTGCCCACCGTCTCGGCCACGGCGCCGCCGACGCCGGAATCGACCTCGTCGAAGATCAACGTCTGCGCCGTGCCGAGCTGGCTGGTGGTCACCGCAATCGCCAGTGCGATGCGCGAGAGTTCGCCGCCCGACGCCACCTTGCCCACCGGGCGCGGCGTGCTGCCGGCATGTCCTGCGACCAGAAAGGCCACCTCTTCCAGCCCGCTTTGCATGGGCTGGGCCGCTTTGTTCAAGGCTACTTCAAACAGACCGCCCTGCATGCCCAGGCCCTGCATGGCCAGGGTGATGGCCTTGGCCAGCTGCGGGGCGGTCTTGCTGCGCGCCTTGGAAATGGTTTTGGCCTCTTCCATGTAGGCACCCTGGGCCTGCTGTTCAGCCGCTTCCAGGCCGGCCAGGTCAGCGGCGGCATCGAGCCGGCTCAACTCTTCTTTCCAGGCGGCCAGGGTAGCGGTCAGTTCTTCCGGCGCTCGTTTGTAGCGGCGCGCCAGCGACACCCACTGCGTCAGGCGGGCATCGAGCTCGGCCAGGCGTTCGGGGTCCAGATCGGTGCGGCGCAGGTAGGTGCGCAAGGTGTGCACGCTGTCTTCCACCTGCGCCAGACTGGATGCCAAAATCTCCGTCAGCCCTTTGAAATCGGGTTCCAGATGCTCCTGATTTTGTAGCGACTGATGGGCGGCGCTCAAAGCCGATGCGGCGCTGCCTTCCTCGCCTTCCAAGGCATCCAATGCGCTCTGCGCGGCATCGAGCAGGGCCTGGGCGTGGGCCAGGCGGCTGTGGTCGGTGTTGAGCTCTTCCCATTCGCCGGTCTGGGGCGCCAGCTTGTCCACTTCGCCGATCTGCCAGCTCAGGCGTTCGCGTTCGCGCTGCAGCGAGTCCTGCGCATTGCGTGCCTCGGCCAGGCCGGTCTGGGTCTGGCGCCATTGCTGCCACAGCGTCGCGAGCCGGCTGGTGTCGATGCGGGCATAGGCGTCGAGCAGGCCGCGCACGGCGTCCGGCCGGGTCAGGCTCTGCCAGGCGTGCTGGCCGTGGATGTCGAGCAACTGCTCGCCGATCTCGCGCAGCTGGGTGGCGGTGGCCGGGCTGCCGTTGACCCAGGCGCGGCTCTTGCCCTGCGTGTCGACCGTGCGGCGCAGCAGCAGGCTGTCGCCGGGCTCGAAACCGGCCTCTTCCAGCCAGCCCTGCAAGGCCGTGGCGCCATCGAACTCGGCGCTGACTTCGGTGCGGCTGGCGCCTTCGCGGATGACGCCGGTGTCGGCGCGTGCGCCGGTCACCAGTTGCAACGCATCGATCAGGATCGACTTGCCGGCGCCGGTTTCGCCGGTGAGCACGGTGAAACCGCTCGCCAGGTCGAGCTCAAGTTCGCTGACGATGACGAAATCCCGCAGGACGATGCGTTTCAAACTCATGTCAGTGCTCCATCGCATGCGACCCGAATCGTGTCGCATGAAACGGTTTAACCGAGGAACGCCGTGGAGCCGGCTTTGCCGGGCCACTGGCGCGGGCTTGTCGGGCGTAGCGACACGTCGTGCGCGAAGCCTGGGGGTGTTCCATGTCAGGCCACCCCCTCGTTCCAGTGCAGCTTTTGCCGCAACGTATCGAAAAAGGTCCAGCCCCGGGGGTGCAGAAAACGCACCTGGTGTTCGGAGCGGGTCACGATGACGCGATCGCCGTGCTGCAGTGAGGCCAGCGACTGCATGTCGAAATTGGCGCTGGCATCGCGGCCGGCGACAATCTCGATGGCGATCTCGGAATCCTCGGCAATCACGACAGGACGGTTGGTCAGCGTATGCGGCGCAATCGGGGCCAGTACCCAGCCCGCGATCGAGGGATGCAGGATAGGGCCGCCGGCCGACAGCGAGTAGGCGGTGGAGCCGGTCGGGGTGGCGATGATCAGGCCGTCGGCGCGCTGGTTGGCGACGAAGTTGCCGTCGACCTCGACGCGCAACTCGACCATGCCGGAAGTGCCGCCGCGGTGCACCACCACGTCATTCATGGCCTGGGTATCGAAAATGCATTCGCTGCCGCGCATCACGCGTGCCTGCATCAGGCTGCGCAGGTCTTCCGCGTATTCGCCGCGCAGCATGGGGGTGAGCGTGGCCTCGACGCTGCCGAAGGGGATGTCGGTGATGAAGCCCAGACGCCCGTGGTTGATGCCGATCAGCGGCACCTTGTAACGCGCCAACTGGCGGCCGATGCCCAGCATCGTGCCGTCGCCACCCACCACCAGACCGAGGTTGCAATGCTGGCCAATGGCCTCCACATCCATCACCGGGTAGCCGGTGATGCCGGTGTTGTCGGCGGTCTGCGCTTCCAGCACCACCTGGCAATCCTGGGCCTGCAGGAAGCGGGCAATGTCCTCCAGTGCCGGGCGCGACGAGGCGCCGCTGCCACCGGTCTGCGCGGCCTGGTATTTCCCGATCAAAGCCACCTGCTGGAATTTCGATGTCATGCGCAAATTACAACATTAAATTCGGTCGCTTGAGGACACTCTGTCGTCAAACTGAAATCGACCGGGATCCGCTGTGGGTGGCGGACCGGTCTCGAGTGGCGCAAGGCTCATTTGGCTGAGGTCAGTCCGTGCCCTGACGCCCGACCCACAAGCGCTGAGGGCCGGGTCCTTTTGTCGCCAGCTTGTCGAAAGGGTTGCGCAGCCGGCATCGATCAATGGACAGGCAGCCGCAGCCGATGCAGTCGTCCAGCGTGTCGCGCAACTTCTTGAGTTGAGCCATGCGTTCGTCCAGATCGGCGCGCCAGGCGGAAGACAGCCGCTCCCAGTCCTCGCGTCCAGGCGCCGCTGTGGCGGGCAGGGTTGCCAATGCCGCCGCTATGTCAGACAGCGCAATGCCTACCCGCTGTGCCACGCGGATGAACGCGACGCGACGCAACACATCGCGCGCATAGCGGCGTTGATTGCCCTGGGTTCGCGAACTGCTGATCAGGCCCTTGGTTTCGTAGAAGTGCAGGGTCGATACAGGCACGCCGCTGCGACGCGCCACCTCGCCGACAGAGAGCGTTGGAAAAATTCCGGCTTGTTCCAGTGTGGTTTTCATCGAGCACCCCTTGACCTGAAGTTTACTTGAGGTTTTAGAGTGTCGTTTCCGCGGGCATGTCGCGCGCGGATTACAGGAGTTTTTCAGATGTCAACCAGACCTTCAACCAATCCTTCGGCTCCGGTGTTTCGGATCGATAAATTTGCGGTGCCAGCCGATGCGCTGCCTGCGTTCCTCGAACAAGTGCACCGGGTGCGGCAAACGCTGGGTGCTCTACCGGGATGTCAGCAGAACCTGGTTCTGACCCAGACCGGCGGTCCCGGGGAATTCAATGTGGTGACCCTTGTCGAGTGGGTGAATACCCAGGCCGTTGCTGCGGCCACGGCGGTCATGCAGAAGAAATACGAAGAAGAAGGTTTCGATCGGTCTGCCTTCATGCAGGCCCTGGGAGTGCGGGCCGATCTGGGGCTGTACAGCAAAGCCTGATCTGCGCTCGAACCTTGAGCCTCTGCTTCTGACCAACATCATTAGAATGAAGCCATGCTCGATGATCGTGCCAAGTTGTTGTTGAAAGCGCTGGTTGAGCGCTACATCGCCGAAGGGCAGCCTGTCGGCTCCCGGACGCTGTCGCGCGCGTCCGGGCTGGAACTGTCGCCAGCCACCATCCGCAACGTCATGGCCGATCTGGAGGACCTGGGGCTGATTGCCAGTCCTCACACCTCGGCCGGGCGCATTCCCACCGCACGCGGCTACCGGCTGTTTGTCGACACCATGCTGACGGTGCAGCAGGGGCAGTTTTCCGCGCACAGCCTGGCGCCCGACCAGCCGCAGAAGGTGATTTCCAGCGCGGCCAACCTGCTGTCCAGCCTGTCGCAGTTCGTCGGTGTGGTGATGGCGCCGCGGCGCGCCTCGGTGTTCCGGCACATCGAATTCCTGCGCCTGTCGGAGCGACGCATCCTGGTCATCCTGGTCTCGCCCGACGGCGACGTGCAAAACCGCGTGATCTTCACCGAGACGGACTATTCCCAGTCCCAGCTCGTCGAGGCGGCCAATTACCTCAACGCCCACTACCTGGGCCTGACCCTTGAGCAGGTGCGCGAAAAGTTGCAGGGCGAGGTCGAGACGCTGCGTTCCGAGATTGCCGCGCTGATGCAGGCGGCCGTTCATGTCGGTACCGAAGCGATGTCCGAGGCGCAGGAGGACGTGGTGATTGCCGGCGAGCGCAATCTGCTGTCGATCTCCGATTTTTCCAGCGACATGAGCCAGCTGCGGCGCGCCTTCGACCTGTTCGAGCAGAAGGCGCAGCTCATGCGCCTGCTCGACATTGCCGGCCAGGCCGACGGCGTGCGCATCTTCATCGGCGGCGAAAGCCAGGTGGTGCCGTTCGAGGAACTGTCGGTGGTGAGCGCCCCTTACGAGGTGGATGGCCAGGTGGTGGGTACGCTGGGCGTGATCGGCCCGACCCGCATGCCTTACGACCGCATGATCCAGATCGTGGACATCACCTCCAAACTGCTCGGCAACGCCCTGAGCCACAGCAAGTAGGCCCTTACAATCACCGCTTCGGTCGGGGCGTTAGCTCAGTTGGTTAGAGCAGGGGACTCATAATCCCTTGGTCGCTGGTTCGAGCCCAGCACGCCCTACCATTTAAATCAAGGACTTACGTTGATTTTGAGGTCTTACTCTAGGGATGACTGTCAACGAAGTGTCAACGCGGTTTTGATTCCTTCTTCTGCGCTGAAGAAGTACCGCGCTTCTTGGGCTTGGCCGCAGGAGCCAAGGGGTTGAAGAGGATCGCTTCCTGCAGATGTTCTGGCGCCAGGTGGGCGTACCGCATGGTCATGGCCAGGCTGGCGTGTCCCAGGATCTTGTTCAGCGTCAGGATGTTTCCGCCTCGCATCATGAAGTGGCTGGCGAAGGTGTGACGCAGCACGTGCGTGAGTTGGCCTTCGGGTAGCTCAATTTTTGCGCGCTCAATGGCTTCACGGAATGCTGAGTAAGCATTCGCGAAGAGGCGATTGCCTGTTTCCTTTAGGTCGTGGTGTGCGAGCAGCTCTTTTCTAAGCTCCTCACTGATCGGAACGGCGCGTACCTTGCCGCTCTTTGTTTTTGCGAACTGGATGACGTTACCGCGAAGCTGCGAGGTCTTTAGCATCTCGGCTTCGCCCCAACGTGCCCCCGTGGCTAGGCAGACTTTGGAGATCAGAAGAGTGTGTCGGTTGTTGGGACTAGCCAGCGCCTTCAGGAGTGTGTCGATCTGATCGAGTGTCAAGAACGAAAGCTCACGCTCCTGGATCTTGAACTGCCTGAGCTTGGCAAGGGGGTTATCTTTCTTCCAATGCCCAAGACTGCTCAGCTCATTGAAGACGGCTCGCAGATACGCATGCTCCCTGTTGAGGTTATTCAGGGTGATGCCGGCCGCAATGCGTTTGGTTCGGTACTCGGTGAAAGTGTCTACCGTGAACCTGTCTGCAACGGGGTCGCCCATGGCGGCAACCATCAACTTTAAGCGGCCATAGGTATTCGACGCCGCGCGAAGATTGACGCCGTGATGTTGGTGCCACAGGTCTACCAGCTCTGAGAGTTTTCGGGAGTCGCGACGTTCAGGTGCCCAGTCGGGCGATTGGGCAACCTGCGTCTTGAGCCAAGCGTCGTATTGCTTAGCTTCAGCTTGGGTGGTGAATGTCTTTCTGAATCGCTTGCCGCCGCGGCCGCCAGGCTGGCTGTCAACCAGCCACCCACCCTCAACCTTTTTTATTGCCATGTTTCTTTTGTGTACTTGGCGACTTCTTGATGGGATGAGCTTTGGGGGTGACCTCAGCTTTAGAACTTACCGGTCGAGTCTTAGTGAAACCCTTTTCAAGTTCTTTCCATTCAGCTTCTTTCTGAGCTACCCAAGCTGCAACGGATGCTGCGCTTGTCGGATTAACTTGGAGTGGTCCTGCTGATCCTGTGATAACCCATGCGGTGAAGTGAGGTCGCTCCCAGCAAACGACACAAACCATGTCGAGTGTTGGTGAAGCCAAGCCTAAGACAACCTTTGCCCAGTCATCAGGAGGAATTTTCTGGTCCGATTTCTCAGCCAGGTATTTGAAAAGAGCCTCGCCTTTGGGTGAGGCCCATTCACGAATCACCCAATTAAGGCGTTGCCCTACTGAGGTGCAGTCGTTAGTGGATGGCACAGGCGCTAGAAACGGAAAAGCACCTTGACTAGGGGCTTGCTGTCCGGTGAGTACCCAAATGGCGTCATGAGGATATTTTTTTGTAAGAAAAGCAAGCATCTGATCATTGATCAATTGCCTGCCGTAATAGAAATTTTTCCATTGTCCGGTGTTGATCCCACTCATTTCTTCAAGCATGGCAAATCTTCCACGCTCACCGAGCTGACTATCGATCAAGGAGCGAGCTCTCTCGCTAACTTCTCTGTCTTTGGCTGATCGGGTCAATTTCTGATCCTTACAAGTAGGAGGCGGTTAATGCTGATCAATGCTGCCAATTGCGATTGCAGTGCGATTTCAAAAAGGATATACTTTCTACACTAATTCGTAAACTTCTATATCCTGAATTATGAAGCCAATCAATTCTGGTGGCCCTGATGCGATTTCAATTGCGCCGCCTTTAATGACGGTTGAGAAGTTCGCGTTGTTGGTTGGTCTACCTATCGGCGTCTGTGAGGCGCAGGCCGATCGCCGTCTCTGGCCAATTGTGGTTGTCGGGAAAAGACGTTTCATTAATGTTGAGTTGGTACGCAAGCAGGCCTTAGAAGCAGAGTTCAAGAAGTGAGCTCAACTCAGCCAGCCCATTCAGGCCTGGCGCAGGCTCCAAGCACGGAGAGGCGGCTGAATACGCCTCGTGAGCGAACATTGATCGAGATCGGCGCCAGAATTGCGCATGAGCCAGCGCCGCCGAATGATTGGGTGTTTACGCACTCAATTTTGTGTCAAGTCGGCTTGCCGAGGTCACGGGTAGAAGGACGTGAATTCCTGCGACAGTGCGGTGATGCTTGGATCAGTATCCAAGCTGGAATCCTGGACGAGGGCAATGGCCCAGTCCATCAAGCTGTTCCCTATGGCGCGTTACCGCGCCTAGCTTTGGCGCTGATCAGCACTTATGCAGTCCGCAATAAAACTCGTGAAGTTCCTGTTGGCGACAGCGCCAGTGAGTTTCTAAGGATGCTCAATATGACAACAGGAGGCGGGCCGCGTGGGCAACTCACCACGTTGCGTAGGCAGATGCATGCCCTGGCCGCGTGTCGTCTTCAGATAGGCTTCAAAGGTCGAACGTTCAATGGCCAGCCAGTCGAACAATTCGATGCCTGGATTAGCAGGGATAGTCAGCAACGGGCATTGTGGCCTGGTGTGGTGCTCCTGTCAGAGGGATATTTCAAAGAACTTATAGACCATGGTGTCCCCCTTGATCGCCGAGCCCTTCTGGCATTAAAAGGTTCGGCGCTGGCACTCGACGTTTATGCATGGCTTGCGCACAGGTTACATCGCATAGAAGGCCGGCCAGCGATCCTGTACTGGAAGTCACTACGTGAGCAGTTCGCTCAGGAGTACCAGGGCAAAGACGCCGCCAAGGATTTCAGAAAGAAGTTTCTACCGGCGCTGCGAGCCGCCTTGGCTGTTTATCCGCAGGCTAAGGTAAAGCAAGTGACGGGTGGACTGATGTTGATGGCTTCATCGCCGCCAATTAGCGACAAAATTTGATTCATTCGATGAATCGGACCCCCTCTAACGCCCGCCAATGCGGGCATTTTTACTTGCTGGACTGTTAGGAAGTCTGGGGATTGTGAGAGTTATCAACGATGAATCGGACCCCTTTGTTCGATGAATCGGACCCCCATAATCATGGATTTTTCGATGAATCGGACCCCATTGGTTCGATGAATAAGACCCCCCCTAAACCTATAGGTTCCCTATAAGGATTCCTATATCTCTTGCCTATAGTTGGAGGCGCGACTTTTGTTAATAACAAGGCGCTTGAGCTGGGAGCCCGCCGGCTCCTATGCGCCTGCACCCTGCAGGCACTCCCACCCGGCATCCCCGAGGGCATGTACTCAATACCAGGCCCCCAGGAGACCGAGTTCGACTCCCAGGCTAGCGCCACTCCACGGAGGTTGGAGGCTTTGCCGCATGGCCGCTTTGCGGCCATCCAGGGCCGGGCTTGCTGGTCTACTGCTCTCGGCTTGGCAAGAAAAGGGGCGGTGGGGCGATTTTGAGGCTCTCCACGCGTGTTCTGAGGGCAGAGTAGGGGGAAGGGTGGGGGACGCTTACGAATCGCGTCAGAATGACCAACTGTAGAGCCTGAGGTCGATGCGGACCGGTAGTTCTTCAGCGTGCCAACACGCTTGGCCTAGTCCGGTAGTTAATCGGCGCGTGAGAGTCTATATAAATCAATGACTTACGAAATTTTTTCGGCCAAACAGGTAGTCGCGCGGTAGTTCTTCAGCGCAACTTTCCTTGATGTCGAAGATTGTGGACCTGAACCAGGACACTCTTTGCGCGATGTTTGTCGAGGCGATCTGACCGCCTTACAATGTGAATAATGTAAGGAATTTATTATGACTGAATCCACGATCACAGCCAAGGGGCAGACGACTGTTCCTGCTGAAATCCGGCATGCCATTGGTGGCGTGCCAGGCACACGGCTCGTTTGGCATGTACTGGCCGACGGGCTCCTGACAGTGCGCGTCAAGAACAAGTCCGCTGCCGATGTTAGGGGCATTGTCAAGGCGCCCAAAGGGCGAGTCTTGACCGTGGAAGAGATGCGCCCCTAATGATTACTGGATCGGTTGATACCAACGTCCTTGTGCGTCTGGTCGCACAGGATGACCCATTGCAGGCACAAGCCGTAGATCGTCTGTTTGCGCGTCACGCCAAGAGGGGTGAAATGCTCCTGGTCCCGGTGACCGTTGTGTTGGAACTGGAGTGGGTGCTGCGATCCAGGCTGAGTCAAACAAAAGTTCAGGTGCTGGAGATACTGGAAGCGCTTCTGACGGTTGTGGAGCTGAGCTTTGAGTCCGAGGATGCAGTCGAGCAGGCCTTGTATGACTACCACGAGGGCGGAGCGGATTTTGGGGAGTACCTACACCTGGCACTGGCACGCAAAGGGAGCGCCTTGCCGTTCTACACGTTCGACAAAAAAGCCACCAAAGCCACGGGCGCAAAGGCGATTTAATGACGACCGAGCAGATAAAGAAAACGCGGGCACCAGGCGCCGGAGTAAAAGCCGACTTCGGCGACTAGCTGCTCCTGACCGGGTACCGGTGCAGCATCCTCGAAATCAACGCCACATTGCTGACAGTCAAGCTTTAGACGCTTACGTAGAAGGCTTCTTTGGGGACGTGCCAAACTTGTAGGGAATTACTTTCCCCGCCTTCAAATCATTTAGTGATGCGCGCAGGAGTCTCTCAAAGCCTGGACTGCCTAACTCCATACCCACTGGAGCCATATTCTCCCAAGCCTGATCCTCTTTCGATCTCGGCGCGTCAGGATCGTATCGAGATGAGAAGCTTGCCCAGCCCTCCCTTTTTGCCAGACCTCTCCAATGCATTTTGTGGATGACCATGGGGCCGTCACGGAGTGATTTCTCATCTCTGTACCAAAGGCCATCTCTGAAATAATGCCTTGTTTTGCACTCCTTGCAGTCATACCAGCCTTCACGTGCTGGTGAGTGCAATTTGGCGTTGAACCAATGTGTCAGAGCTTTCATGGCGTTCACTCTAGCGTATGCGTTGTGTTGCTGACAACAGTCACAATTCTGGCGCTACTAAGCGCGACCCGCGCAGGGCGCGGAACAAGGCGGGGACCGCCGTCTACTGCTGGCCAGGTTGTGGTCAGGCCGCGCAGGGCGCGGAATAAGGTAAGAACAGCCGTGCCCTGTAAGCACGCTCTGCTTTGGCCGTGCAGAGCACGGCACCTCAGTGCCGTTTACCAAAATCAACGGGTTGAAGCTTATCGAAGACCGATGTTTTCCTCGACCACCGCTCCATCGTCACCTCTTGCTTCTGTTGGGCAATGAGCCGATCTTCTGACTCCGCCATCATCTTGAACATCATGAGCTTGGTTTGCTCGTTCTGAATCATGGCTTGCTCGGCCTGCATCCGAACCTGCAGATCTTGGATCTGCTTTGGATCTGTCGCATTGTCGATCTGGCCCATCAATGCCTGAATATTGTCAAGCCGGCGTTGTGCGGCCGCGTAGGCCTCATTTGCAAAGGCCTTGTCCTGAGCGGTTTTGCTCTGTGATCGGTTGCACCTGGCAATCTCTTCGCTAGTGCCAGTGTTGCACTGGTAGATAGCATTGGCATCACGAATAGCCTTGGCCGTCCCAGTTAAACCAGCGTAACCGCCAGCTTGGATCGCGCTGTATACCTGCTGCCAATCTGGCGGCAAGGTGTTCTTGAGTGCGGGGTTGTTCAAGAGTTGGCCAATGCCGCGGGCACCGTTCATGGAGCTATACAACTGCTGCTGATTTGTGATCTGGTCCTTCATGGACTGGATCTGCTGAGCCCAGGCTGCGACCTGTTGGACTTGCTGCGCCAGGCTAAGTGCATCAGTCACAGGGATTTGAGCGTGCGCTGGTGTGAAGGCCGCAATAAGGGACAGAGATGCAATCGCGAGCCAATGTTTGAGGATTTTCATGAGGATTTCCCTTCCCGAGCGGCAGTAGCGAATTTCTGCGCGTGATTGAGCAGATCCGCGAGGGTCGCTGTGCCAATGACGTATTGCGCCAAAATTTTCCTGTCGCTCTCATCGGGATAAAACCCTTCAATGGCTTGATTCGCGCTGGCCTGTAGCACATGCATTGCGCGATCGGCAGGGGTCGTAGGTTTGTCAACATCCATGATATTTATCTCCGTGAGTTATATCGATCCCTTGATGCCCGCCGATATGCAGGGACTCTGTGTCGAGTGCTCGAACCAATGCTGTTGTCATCGCCACGATTTCCAGAGCTGCTACTTTGGGCATCTTCAATGGAACCGCCGTTACCCTGATCGCGCCCGCCATCTCTGTCGCCATTACCGCGACCACCACCGCTATTGGGTGGTTGATTTTTCTGAAAAATGTCCGTAAGGAGAGCTGCTCCGCCTGTGAGGCCAGAAGCAATTTGCGGTAGGTATTTCTCTACTAAATTGGCCAAAATCAAAGCGGTCAATATGAACCCAGTTATGTCGCGAAGGGGGCTTGAGTTATCGTTTGATTTCATCGCTTCCAAATATTTGGAAGCGATAGTCAATGCCAGCGTCGCAGCAGCGGAAGAGAGTGCCATCAGCATTACAAAGTTGGCGACTTTATTTTTCCACTGATCAAAGAAATGTGCGATCGGTTTGAATGCCAACGTGCTGATGAATAGTGGGCCAAATGCCAGCACCATGGCCAATGCAACTTTTGACACGACGGCGATAAGGCCAAGTGCGCTAAGTAGGCTCACAAGAGCGCCCAGAAATCCAATGGCGGCCAGAATATCAACAGCACCTGAAGGCAGGTTCATGAATCCTTTCATCGCAATCTCGCCGATCACCTCAAGGCCGGCAATTAATAGTGTGTCCAATACGGAAAACACTCCGCCGTTTGATTGTCCTAAAGAAACAACCTCCACCAGGCCATCTGCTAGACCGTTAACGGCCGTGATGATTTGGCTTTGGTAGATCCCGCCGGAGATGGCGATGCCGAGGATCAGGGCGATTCTTATTGCGTTCTTTAGGAACACGTTGATCGGGTCTGAAACTTCATGCCGCATGACTGCATAGCCATACATCGTGACCCAGATGCTGAGCCCTGTGACAATAATCGGCGCAATACCGGCCGCAAGCGATGAAGAAACATCGACCACGAACGTGTTTAGTGCGCTGTCAATGGAGCCTGATAGGTAAGTGAATGGGCCGCTCATTTCTCTGAGGCCTCATTTTTCTTTCTTACCTCCTCTTTGAGCTGCTGGTCAAGACGATCGAAGACTGTGCTCGGTTGGGAGATCTCGGTCGCAAATCTTTTCCCGATGGCTTCGGCCTGACTTTCCTCTTTGCTTTTGCAAGCGCAGAGAGAGAGGAGCATTGTGGCGATGCCAATAAGAGCGAGGATATTTTTCATGATTTGGTTCCTGATTCCGAATCAATGTCTTGTGTTTTTCTGTAGCGATAGACTGACCACACAGCAAGAATGGAACTCAATACGGCGAGCCATTGAGTCATGAATAGCCTTGCAATGTCGGCGGGAAAAGTGGCCCAAGAATAGATATGAGCGCTGAACAAACCGATCGCCACAAGGGTTGAGACAAATCGAGTGACTCCCCATTTCGCAATGAAAAAGCGGATGTCTAATGGCCCGGTTCTAAATGCTGTGATGTAGGGTTGAAGAAGGATGTTCAAACATGCGATTTGAACGGCCAGCAATACGACGTGATGTACAGCCATGATGGGCGTCTTTCAATTGATTGGGAGAGGGGAGACGCCGCGGCAGGCCGGCGTGGTGCGGGACCCGAAGAACAGTCCCGCTTGTGTAGACGTAAAGTCCAGTGATTCCTGCGGTACACCTAGGCAGCAGGCGAAATCAGAATATTGATTTTTGGCTCGCATGTCAATCTGTCCTCTCACTTGAGAAGTACGGTTGCAATCAAGACCATTGCCGCGCCAACGACACTGGATGCAAAGCAAAGAACCAAGTTCTTCCAGGCACTGTGTTGAAGCGATGCAGCAACCTGTTGAACAGGTTTTGATATTGCCGAGTCCATTGAGGCTCTAATCACTTTAGGGATTTCCGACAGTACCCGCTTTATTGCTTCATCAAGCTCGCGCTTCGATGCAGCGGCATCCGCCGTAATGCGCCTTCGAGCGCTATTCGCGTCGGTATCTATTTGGGCGCGAACATTCTCAAACTGCGTTTGAGTGTGTTTCTTGACTTCATCACGGTATGCGTCGCCGGCCTTTTGAAGTAGGCCTATCAAGCCTGTAATTCGCTCTTCGGCCGCATCCACTTCGCGTGGAAGTGTCTCATTCAAAGAGAGAACTGCATCGTGCAGCTTGCCTATGTCGCCGAGCATTTCGGCGATCAGAGCATCCAATACCGTGGGTTCTCCCGCCATGGTTGAACTCACTTGAAAAGTGCCTTGAACGCAGCATCGAGGTCTTCAGCCACACCTATAGCTAGGCGCTTGATCCCGATGAGTTGGCTAATCCGGGTCTGCTCTTTAGTGGTTGTCGCAGCTTTCAGTTGTTCTTTCAGATCCGTGGCATCGTTCAGGATGTCACCGATGCTTCCCTCAACACCTTTCAGTTTCCCGTAGATCAGGCTTGCCGGAATCATGGCATCGGGTTTGAGGACAAAATTCTTTGCGCTCGCGTGATACTGGAAAAGACCAGGGAACGCCTTATCAGGGGTTTCATCCATTTCCACCATATTGAAGACCAGTCGGATCTTCTTAGCGGGAACGCCGATTTCCGAAAGAGCATCAATTGTGGAAATTGTGTCTCGCTGCTGTTTGGCCTTAGAAACCGTCGGGACCACGTAATAGTCAAAGTCTTCGTGACTGCCGCGGTACTGCTTCATACGATTGATGAAGTCTTCGACATTAGAGGCGCCAACGTCCACAACGCAGTCTTCCATGAGCAACATGGCCTCCATGAGCTCGCCAAACTGCTTTCCGCGGATCGCCTCGTCCTGAGATCCATCGGAGTTGATGCTTTCGACCGAGATAACCGGGGCGTTTCCCATGCGCGGGGCCAGGAGATGGCGGGCAACGGTTGATTTACCAACGTTTCCAGAGAAGTTGATGACGGCGACTTTCATTTCTGTTGATCCTTGATTCGTTTCAAAAGAGGGTTGGTGAGTTCAGGGGTAATGAACTGATCGGCCAGGCGTTCGCGCCTTTGTTTCTTGTCGAGGCCTTCCAGTCCTTCGGTGACAGCACGTTGCTGCGCTGCCGATGAGCTGGGATTTGGAGGCGTGAGGTGGTTGGATTGGTTCTGGCGTGTTCCTTTCTCTTGCGGGAAGGGTGATGGCGGTGTGGGCTTGTGCGCGCATTCCTGCGCAGCCTTACGGATGCGGTAAAGGAGCATTTCGAACGACTTAAGGGTCAGCTCAAAACCTTGGGCGTTTAGGGTCTCGACGATCTTTGAGTTCTTGAAACCAGCACGCTTTGCCGCTTCGATGTACGGATAGACCTCCCGCAGCTGGGCGACCTTTGAGCGGTCTTCCAACCCGTTTGCCAGCGTGACGAGCGCATCAATAACGGATTCCTTCTTCATGAGTGCTTTTGTTGTGCTCATTGAGAGATTTGTGAGTGCTTTGGAGAATTTTTGATTGGCGTATTAAATCGGATAAAAAGAATATACTATGAATTCTTTGAGATGTGGAGACATCAGTGAAAAATTTCAGAGAGCCAGCGCAATTAGGAGACTCGCGAAGCGCGTTGATAGGCACGTCCGCTATGTGTGCCTCGCTACGCGAGACCCCCATAGCCGTGCCCAAAGGCGTGCCGCCTTTGGAAACCTGCCAACCCGCCCAGAGCACGCTGTCGATCGCAGAGTCCTCCGGGCGTTTCACAGAGCCCGAGTCGTCCTGGACGGACCACTCAGCCACTGCTTTCCAGGGTGCGCGCAGGGCGCGTAAACAGGAGGCCCCTGGCCTCCCTCTTCCTGCCAAGCAGAACGGCTGTCATCGTCGCAGGGCGGCGGTTGCTGAAGGAGCCGGCGCATGACTGGCAGAGCTGTCAGGGCCGGCAAGAAAGCGAGAGACGGTCGTTTCCCGATCCGGCTCTCTGGTGAGGAGCGGGCTGACTTCGAGCGCAAGCGATTTGAGGCAGGCAGTCCATCACTGGCCGCCTACCTGCGTGATTGCATCCTGCAATCGCAGGTGGTAGCCAAGCCCAAGCCCAGTGCGGATCGCGCCCGAATGCTCTTCCTCATGAACAAGGCGAGCAACAACATCAATCAACTTGCTCACCAGGTGAACTCGGCGCACAAAGCAGGCACGGTCAATGAATCGACCTATAGGCGAATCCTGTTCGATCTCGATGTTCTCTCCACCTACATGAAAGCCACGGTCGGCCATGTTGATTAGGGTTCGAGGCGGCAGCGCCGGCATCAAGGAATACCTGGAGCGTGGCCAGAAAGACGGCCGAGACTTCACGCGGGAGCAACTGGACGAGCGGGTCATGCTGTCCGGTGATCTGGAGTTGACCGACACCATCATCAACGACATGCAGCGCGAAGGCGAGCGATACCTGCACGTCACCCTGGCCTTCAAGGAAGACGAACTGCCCAGGGAGATGATTCAGTCCATCACGGACGAATTCCGCGAATTCGCCATGTCGGCCTACGAGGCGGACGAATACAGCTTCTATGCGGAAGCTCACCTTCCCAAGATCAAGAGCTACATCAACAAGCGGACAGGCGAGGACGTAGAGCGCAAACCCCACATCCACATTGTCATCCCTAAGGTGAACATGCTCTCGGGGACCATGATCGATCCGATGTATCGGCCAGTCTTCGACAAGACGACTGGCCGGCTCTTGGTTCCGGAAGCGCAATTGCAGTGGCTGGAGGCCTTCCAGGAGCACGTCAACGCCAAGTACGGTTTGGCCAGCCCGAAAGACCACCGCCGCGTCGAGTTCACCGACGAAAGTGCCGTGATCGCCCGCTACAAGGGTGACATTTTCAACGGCGAGCGTGGAGAGCTGAAAAACCGTCTTTTGGACGAGGTGTTGAAGCGCGACATCCGCAGCTTCGAGCGCTTCACTGATCTTGTCGCCGAACAGGGCGAGGTGCGTGTACGTCGCGCTGGCCAGCCAGGCGCATACCTCAATGTCCGACCTGAGGGGGCGACCAAGGGAATGAACCTCAAGGAATGGGTGTTCACGCGGGAGTTCATTGAACTGCCAGCCAGCGAGAAGCAAAGCCGCCTTGCGGCCGAGGCCAAGAGCGCGTATGTCGAAGCAGGAAAGGGGAAGCCTACCCCTCAAGAGATTGCGGCGCGTCTAGAGCACTGGCATGTGGTGCGGGCGCGTGAACTGAAGTACCTCAATGCCGGTAGTCGCAAGGTCTACGGGACCTACCGCGAAGCAGATCCTGAGCGCCGCCGATCCATCCTAGATGAGCGTGAGGCTCGTTTTTATCAACGACACAGAAAGGACAGATCACATGACACTCAACGAGCCCGAGGTGACAAGCATCGGGAGTCCCACCCTCCAGGGCTTACCCGAGAGCCGCCGCCCGACGCGAGAAACCGCCTGCGAGGCCTGTCCGAACTCGATATGGTTCGCATCGACAGTGGAAGTGAAGTGCTACTGCCGCGTGATGTACCTGGTGAGCTGGAGCAGCAAGGACCCGACTCAGATCCAGGCCTGCGACGGTCTGTACGTCGAGTAGGGGAGGCGAATAACGTCGTTGGCCAGCTCAACCGGGACCTGGCCGAGCGGCAGGCCACAAAGAACGCCGAGCGCGATGAATTCGCACAAATCAAGGCGGAGCTGGAGGCCTCGCGCCTGCTGGCCAGGTTAAGCCATAGTCACGGCCTGACGCCCGATAAGTACCAAGTGGAAAAGGGGGCGGATGGCTCCGATCGGATCAAAGCCGGTTCGCGCCGTCTCAATGTGTCGGACTTCCTGACCAAGGAACTGCATTTGCCATGGAAGGAAGCCGCACCGATTCTGCGAGAGGCGTATGCCGAACAGCTTGGCCAGGAGCACGAACCCCAGAGCCGCAATACCCCGCGCCGTGAGCTGTGGGAAGCCTGGCGCGGGGGGCAACCCGAACGTACTAGGCAAAAGGGCCACGACTGGACGCAGCAACGTGAGAGCGAGAAGAGGCGTAGGGCGCAGATCCGATCCGCCTACCAGGCTAAGCGCAGGGCCATCTACAACGATAGGGCACTGAGACCGGCCGAGCGCAAAGCGGCCATGTCGATCGCCCGCATGGAGCGGGTGAGCCAGGACATGGTGTTGCGTACGGTCATGACGGTTGAGCGTCAGGAACTCAAAGAGCGATATAGCCGACCACGGAAGGAGCAGTACCGGGATTACCTGCTGGAGCTGGCCAGGGCCGGGGACGAGGGAGCCTTGGCTGAGCTGCGCCGTCAGCGGGACTCATTGCCCCTGGATGCCGGCGCAAATGAGATCGAGCGAGGCGGCAAGGTCAAGCAGGAGGTGCAGGCGGCGCCTACCGTGCGCAGCCTGAGCTACACGATAGACCGTAACGGAAGCGTGACCTATTACGCCGATCAGACCCGGCAACGTGCCTTGATCGTGGATTTAGGTCCTCGCGTACAGGTTAAGGATCGGGATCGCGAGGCTGTTGAGATGGGCTTGCGCCTGGCGCTTCAGAAGTTTGGCCCGAAGGTGAAGATCAAGGGCAGCGATGAGTTCAAGGAACAGATCATCGAGACGGCATTAAGAAACGGCCTGCAGGTGGAGTTTGCCGATCCAGCCATGAATAAGGAGTTGCAACGCCGGCGAGGAGAACGTCATGAGCTGGTGGCTCGTGGGAAGACGTTCATCGACCAGGCGCGCACTGAAGACGCGAAGAGACCTGAAATCCCGACTTCACAGCCAGTCACGCCAGTGCCAAAGCGACAGCCGCAAGAACGCTCCAGAGAGCGCGTTCCGAAACCGCCAGATCGCGAACGATGAATCAAGCGTTGAAACGATTAACCAAGTGTGAGAACACTCATCAATAGGAGTCCGAGTATGAAGAACCGAAAAATGAACGATCAGGTTGAACAATGCTACTGTTTGAATTTCTATGGACTGGAGGAACTTTGTGATGACCCGAAGCGCGATGAAACCAAGCAGGAAGTTCAGGCCGTCCTTACGTCTATAAGATCAGGCTATGCACTGAGTGCGCGTGATGGAGACCAGATCTATAAGATTGTTGATGAGCGTGGAAGACAGGTCAGGTTTAAGACTATTGCGATCGCTGTAGATAGGTTGTCAGATGTTCCTCATCTGTTTCCTGTGCTGGAAGTTCAGAACTATGGTTGTCGTGAAGTTATCTACTTGCAATGAGCTTTTCAAGAGCTGGGAGTGATTTATCGTTCATGTCCCAAAATGCAGCGAGACGCGGTTACTTCTTAATCAAGCACAAGATAGCTGTCATCCATCTCAGAATTGGGTTGAAACAGATTTATTCCAAGATATATCCTCCCTACTTCTTTAGGTGAGGAATCGAGTCTGGCGATCGCGGCGTTGAGACGCGAACATTGCTCGGCGTTGATATAGAAGCGATGATTATCTAGCCAGTTTCTAGAGTCGTGATAGTCATCGAGCGTTGCAGAAGCGAATGTCGCGACATGCTGTTCAAGCAACTTGCGGCTGACTAAACGTCTGAGCGGCGGAATAAGGTCAACAGTTCGATCATCCGAGACAACAATGGCGAATCTTCGTTGCAGACTAGCTTGTACGTACCGGACGCCAGAGTTGTATCGCGAGCCTCTTGATGGAGTGCACGCATCACTTGCTTCTCCATCCAAAATAACCCCTATCGCATGGCAATTCCCGTGTGGGTCAAGTAGTATGGTTCCATCTATGCCGCTGACGCTTTGAAGAAGGGTCTCTGATAAGCGGGTCGGCGTAATATTAGTCCCTTGCTTGCTCAGGCGATAGGCTTCTGCTGCTGCATCCTCCGCGACTACAAGCATGCTGCCGTGATCTTGGCGTACCTGGACCTGCAACAGATTCCACAAATGATCAGCATCTTCTGGAGAAGATGCTGGAAACAGCCGGCTGTAGTTTGCGGAGAAAGATGCCTTGTCAAAGTGCTCTTGAGGAAGTTTTGGGACAGCGTAATGGCTGCGGATCAGAACCTGACGTCCCCAGAGCAGCTCCCATTGATAATGGTCGATAAAAGCAACTGTGAACGCGTCTTGACGACTCGGATCGTACGATCTCTTTAGATTTCCGAGCCCTAAAATATGGCTGCTGTTAGCGACTAATCCAACTCCCGCCGTTGCCATTTGTAGAATCTTTCGGACCCATCGTGGTTCTCGAAACGGAATGGGTTGAGAAAATTTCGCCAGAAATTCAACAGCTTCGCTTTCAGGGTTAGCAAGAACGAGCTGCCCCACTCCTTTTCCGCCCTCATACATGAGCGATGACACGAGATTTAGTGTGTCGAATAGATCCGTATAAGTATATTGGCGCTCTATAGAGAGCCCGGGGGTATGTAGAAAGTCCTTGGCAGCTATCCGAACAATTTCCTCGGCATCCCTCATGCTGCCATGAGTAAATCGCCCAGGATCGGGACTCTCTAATTCCTTGGTCGCTGCTTTAAGTACTGCGCTCATTGCGGCATGTGTCAGGCTGCGGAATCCATATCCGCGCCGGTCATCTGAATTGACGCATGGGGGAAGAGGCGGAAATTGAGAAAAAGTCGCGCTGGGAATTTGAATTATCGGCGTCACGTAGTAATCGCCGACGAGACGAGGGGAGCCAGCGAATGAGATGACGTTTTCCTCTGCATCAAAGGATACAAGCGCTTTGGTGACCGATGTTCGAACAGAGTCACGACGCATCCATTCTGGCTTGTCTCGCATGCTCGCTTCATCTGAATAGAACATGTGTTGCAGGTCGTGATGCTCGTAAATCGATTCGACAGAGTCCAGAAGACCTTCAAAAATGGACAGCGGCCATTTCCCAGATTCAGGCTCAACGCACACTTGGTTTCTATTCATGCTGCCAGGACGGCGTGCGCCGACAAGAAGAACTTCCGCATTTGGCTCGGCGCCGAGCTCCTTTAAGGTATTCCGAGCCAAAATTTGAACGTGGATTCTGTAGCTATCTTGGTATCCCCACATGAAAAGATTGATGGTTCGGCCAGCCATTGCGATGGATCTCCCTTTGCTGCATTACTGTTCTGGCGTACGGGTCCAGGCTACCACCCCTTCCAGAGCCCGACGAGACCATGCAGATAGGTGTTGCAGTCTGCAGAATTCCAGGTCACATCTACGTTACCGTCAAGGAGTGGGTATTGCTCGTTGGCGCATAGAAATCTGGTCCGATCGGCTTCATGAAGCCAGTTGATGACATTGACCATCGAGTCCATGTATGAGGTGCCAAACTTATCATTTGGGACGTTGTACAGAAGTCCTTCGATATAGTAGGAAGGCGCTACACCAGCCTCTAAGGCGCCTTGCTCGATTAACTTTTGTCGGGCATTCTTGAAGATGCGAACAATGTGCTTAAACCACTCGCCGGTGGTTTGATTCTTTGAAATCAGGTTCGCACGATGCTGTTGAGGGTAATTCACGACCCGAGATCCATCAGCTTTGTGGAAGCTGATGCCGGTGACTTGTGTCTCGTTCCCCACGGATCTGAAATAGCTGTACTTGCGGTGCTGTGTCGCAATCAGTACGTCGGTCTTTCGGCGGTTGTGCAAAGGTTTGATCTTTACGGCTTTTGTCCCTGGTTCAACATCATTTCCAAAGCGGTTGTGTAGAACAGCTAGAACATCATCGCGGAAGTGACGATGCGTGTAGACGGCATCAGGATGTGTCGCCTTGAATGCTGCCTTTTGATCCTCCGGGAGATTATTGATGTCGTAGGTGAAAATGGAATCCAACCGCATTACGACATCGACATCACTTTCCTTCATGATGTTCGTTTCATTACCGTAAGAACCTTGCAAGAACACCTTGCACTTCTTGTCTGCATACCCGGCGTCAGGACTCTCAAGAGCTAGCTTTACTGTCGCGTAGGTGTCGGCCGACGTTTTTTGTGCGCCGATCTGCGCCATTGTTGTCAAGTCATCTTCTGGAATCGGCATAGTGACTCCCTCAGGACAAGAGTTCTATTAACTCTGCTTCGTGTTTGGCAAACGACTCTCCGCCACGTTGAAACAGAATGCCCAATTTTTTCATGTTAGTTTCCATGAGATCTGTTGCCATGTCAGGCGTCGCATAAGTGTCGTTGATGCGCACCATCGGCACGTCCTTGAACAGCAGGCTGGCCAAGGTCTCCATTGAGTGAGTGTTGATATCCAATGTCTTTTGCAGCAGCCGGACTAGGAAGAATCGGAAGATCAGCCACTTGTGCGCGTACCGAGGTGGCTCAGGATAGTTGCCGACCCCAATGCTGACGACGCGAAGTTGCGTTCGATCTACTTTTAGTGCCATTACGGCGTCTGCAATAGCGTAAAGCGTCGGGTTGTTCGCGCAATATCCACCATCCAGTACTTCAACCTCGCCGTCCTCGGTCTGGATCAGCTTTCGTCTGAAGAACGGGTATGCCGAGCAGGACGCGACAACGGCCTCGGCGATAGTGCAGCCGAATCCTGGCTTGAACGTTGCCTGCATGCCATGCGCCTGTGCAACATTCGCCTTGAAGATCATTGGTCGCTCTTCGCGCCATCGTGCAGCAACAATCCCAATCCCGGTCTTTACGGCATCAAACCTTAAGTCTCCGTACACTTCTTTAGCAAGGGCTTCTAGTGCCTTGGTGCGAGGGCCGGCAAAGTGCACGCCCATGATTTTGGGTACATGCTCGCTGTACAAGGCATGGATCTCATTGACTGATTTCCCGAGTGCCAAGAGCGACGCGATGATGGCACCCGTGCTAGTGCCAAAAATCAAGTCGAACTTGCTGGCCAACGGCTCACCGCCGAGCTGAGCTTCGAGCTTCTTCAAAACACCGAGCGAATAGAAACCTTTTGCTCCACCACCATCCAAAGTCAAGACGCGACATTTTCCTGCGGCCGATGATTCAGGGTGCATGTCAAACCTCTCGCTGGTGGTGTTTGTCAGGACGCAAGGAATACTTGCTTGGAGGACATCGCAGGTTTCTGAGATGCAAAGGGCTCTATGGTCACTAAGCGTGACCACCAGGAGCGATGGCTTTCCCGTTTATCGCGACGCACGCCGCTTCTTCATCGGAGAAGAGTACGATCAGCCAGAAAGAGGCCTCGCTGCTTTTCAGTTCAACGGCTACATCACTTGCCGGCTTCTGAAGCTTCGCCTTAACTAGATCTGGGAGCTCAGTGGAGGATCGAATCCGTTCTCTCATATACGCGAAGACCGGATCCACCTCTTCTTCCTCGTTGAAAATTAGCACCAAATCTTTTGTTTGAAAGTGCGAGACCGCGTCCCAATATGCCTTGAACAAACGATCGTCGATCAGGGCTTGGACGCGGTGTTCAAGAGCAGACATTGGGTTCCCTCCCTACTGAATTTTCTGGCGGGCGGTGCAATTTATGATCCTAGAGTCACCACCCGTGCAAAACCGTTTAGCGCTTGCGGTTTGATTGCGAAACGACAGATCCAGCCAAGCTGCGCGTGGTCGAACTAGTGTTCGTACTACGTAGAGCCTTCGAGGCGGCTGCTTCAACAGCAGAGCCCGTTTGACGGGCAGAACCTGCTTGAGCCAATGCCGAGCCCGCCAGTGTTTTGGCGGTCTGAGATGCGCCGCCACTGCGTAGCGTTTTGCCGGCCAGAGAGGCCATGGAGGACGAGGTCTGCTTGCTATTGCTTGCCATATCAACTCCTTTTGTGGGTGATCCTACGTTCCGCAGCCCATTCTAGCTATGGATAGGATGCGGACTGAATATAACAGCAGTATGTATATTTGTACAGAGTGGCTGTATAACCCATGCAACGTGTACTGGTGACCGATAAGCGGTGCTCGGAGTCTGGGTTATTTGTGTAAGAATCGTGGTCGAAATGTGGTTTATACATGTTTCTTTGTGGCATTCCACATAGCTTCTACTTCATCTCTCTCACTTAGGTGCACGTCATGCAAACTCAGACTCTTTCGAAGAAAGGGGATGCTTCGTCCTCTCCAGGTTTCGGCCTCTTCGATACTGCCGAGGACTACATGCAGTTTGGCTGGGGCGAGAAATTCGACGCCAAACGGGTTACCCAAGTCCTAAATTTGAAGAGGTCGGACGTTTCGAAGTTCAGCTCTGTGGCGGAATCATCCGTTCGCTATGACGATGCGATGCCAGCTGTTGTGCGAGAACGCATGGAAGAGATCGCTTCGACAGTCAATCTTGTGGCCAAGCAATTTGGTGGCGATCAGGAAAAAACGGTGGCATGGTTCAAAGCGAAAAACCCACTCTTAGGTGATGTGTCGCCGCGCGACATGATTCGCCTAGGTCGATATGGCAGGCTACGTCGATTTATCATTAGCGCGATGACAAGCCAGACCCCAAGCAGGGCTGGGGCATAAACAGAAACGCAATCTAGGGCATGAATTGACGCGACGGCGTAAGTTAACTCCTCCGATGCCGCCGGGAGCGGCTGGAACTCCTGCGCCTCGTAGCATCCTTGAGCTCGACCGCTTTTCGGAGGCAAGTGTTAACCGCTGGAACAGCATCTCAGCAGATCTGGACGAGCTTAACAACGTCTTTCAGTTCAATCTTGAGCCCGAGCGCCGTCGCCATCGAAAGGACCTGATCGACGCTTTGAGCAGAGAGCAGCCAGTTTCAGTTGATCTGAAAAACTGGGCGCGCATCGTCAGCTTTCGTTATAGCGGAGCCCCTTTGTCTGCGGCGGGAAGCCTCAGCTCCTATGGAGGGCGGTTTAATCCCGGTTTCGACTTGGAACCTGGGACCTTGGATCCTTTTCCGGCCTTGTACTTGGCCGAGAACTACGAGACGGCCTACCGCGAGAAATTTCAACGGGCTGTGGGCGATAAGGTGGATGGCCTGACTCCTGAGGAGCTTGCTTTAGGTGAAGGCGGCAGTCATTCCACAGTGATTCTCACGGGGCAGTTGAACAAGATCTTCGACATGACGCACCCGGATCATCTGCATGGTCTGGCCGTGATTCTGGGGAAAATCAAAATGCCGCAGCGGGCGGAGGTTTTGAAGAAGCGTTTGAAAATTCCGCCCAAAGATCTTCAGATGGTCACCACCAGTCGACAGCTCTTTGATGTATGTACGGTACAGAACTGGCGTGTGTTGCCTGTTCAATACGGCCTTCCGGCGCATGGCCACATTATTGGTGAGATGATCAAGGCCGCGGGATTCGAAGGAATCCTTTACAGTTCCACGAAGGCCGGTGGGCGTTGCATTGCTCTTTTTCCGGATCAGTTAGCGCCTGGCAGCCATGTTGAGCTTCTGGATGCTTCGCCTGATTTCGTGAAGCATCCGCGTCTGGATCTTGAAACTGCTGAGCACTTGGTTGGCTGGGATGCCTGGGGTTATGCGCCAGGTGGTCGGCGACCTAGCATGCAGTGACAGCGAGTTACATGGTCTGTGCGCATCAATTGAATGTAGCCAGATCAAGTCAACAAACTGTCAACGGCACTGCAAGGTAACGATCGGATAACGCGACCTAATGCTGGCTAAGCTGTTGATTTGCAAGTCAATGCAGGTCTATTGCGATCCAGTGCGACCCGCCGAGACGGACTCATAATCCCTTGGTCGCTGGTTCGAGCCCAGCACGCCCTACCATTTGCACTGCCTTTTTCTTGTGCAATGTGCGCCGGGCCAATGCCGGCGCGGCTTGCCCGAGTTGTCCTGCAGGTTGTCCACAATGTAGACCACAGGGACTGGGGGTAATGTGGCCGGTTTGCAGCCTGACTTCGGAAGGCTTCCAGGATCGTGCTATAATTTCATTTTTAGCGGCTGTAGCTCAGCTGGATAGAGTACTTGGCTACGAACCAAGGGGTCGTGGGTTCGATTCCTGCCAGCCGCACCAAATGAAAAGCCTGCAACTGAAAAGTTGCAGGCTTTTTTCTTGCACTCACCATGCTGGTTCGAGGGGAAACGCCATGAGCAAGGCCTTTACCAGGGAAGCCGAGGCTGCGGACGATGATGATGATCCGCAACTGCCCCCGCTGCCGAGCGGCGGCAAGAACTACATCACACCGCAAGGTTATGCCCGCCTGCGCGCGGAGCTGATGGACCTGATCGACAACGAGCGGCCCAAGGTGGTCGACATCGTGCATTGGGCTGCCAGCAATGGCGACCGCTCCGAAAACGGCGACTACCTCTACGGCAAGAAGCGCCTGCGCGAGATCGACCGGCGCATCCGTTTCCTCACCAAGCGGCTGGAGATTGCCGAGGTGGCCGACCCGAGCGTGCACCACGGCAGCGACCAGGTGTTCTTCGGCGCCACCGTCACCTATGCCGACCAGGCTGGCCTGGAGCGCACCATCACCATCCTGGGCATTGACGAGGCGGACAGCCTGCAGGCGCAGGTGAGCTGGATTTCGCCGATTGCGCGCGCACTGCTGAAAGCACGCGAAGGCGATGTGGTCAAGCTGGTCACGCCGCTGGGCGCGGAAGAGGTGGAGGTGCTGGCGGTGCGTTACCCGGCGCCGGCCGCCAGCTGAAGGCCAGGTTCAGGGGGCGTTCTTGCTGCGTTCGGCGCTCAGCACGGAGGGCGTGCGCCGCAGGTTGCGCAGCGCGGCTTCCAGGTGGCTGCGGTCGCGCACCCCGATGACAAAGTGCAGATCGGTGGTTTCCTGCGCCGCTTCCTGCCCCATGTCGATGTGGGCGATGTCCGCTTCCGACGCGGCCAAGGCCGAGGCCACGCGCGCCAATACGCCCTGGCCGTTGGTGACGGTGACCACGATGCCGGTTTCGAAGGTGCGTACCGGCTCGTCCGACCAGTCGACGCCGATGAAGCGCTCGCTGTCCTTGTTGCGCAGCTTGCGGGCGATGGCGCAGTCTTCGGCATGGACCACCAGGCCTTCGCCGCGCCCCAGGTAACCGACGATGCTGTCGCCCGGCACCGGACGGCAGCAGGGGGCAAACTGGACCGAGGCATTTTCGCTGCCGTCGATCGTCACTTCGCCCTGCATGGTGGATTCGTGGGCGGTGAAGCGTTCGCGCGTCAGCAGCAGGGCATCGGGTTTTTCGCCGGTTTCGGCCAGCAGCGCCACCATGCGCTTGGCCACGATGGAGGCGATGCGCTTGCCCAGGCCGACGTCGGTGAGCAGCTCCGCGCGGCTGCGGTTGCCGGTGAAGCGCAGCAGCTTGTCCCACAGGCCGGATCGGGCGGCCGCATCGTCATCGGTGGGGAATTTCTCGATGCCCTCGGCACGCAGGGCCTGCAATAGCAGTTTTTCGCCCAGCGCCTCGGACTCGGCCTGGGCCATGGTCTTGAGGTGGTGCCGGATCTTGGAGCGGGCACGCCCGGTGCGCACAAAGCTCAGCCAGGCTGGGTTGGGCGTAGAGACCGGCGCCGTGACGACCTCGACCACGTCGCCGCTCTTGAGCTCGGTACGCAGCGGCACCTGCTCGCCGTTGATGCGCGCCGCCATGGTGCGGTCGCCGATGTCACTGTGGATGGCATAGGCGAAGTCCACCACGGTGGCGCCGCGCGGCAGGGCCATGATCTTGCTCTTGGGCGTGAAGACGTAGACCGCTTCCGGGAACAGGTCGACCTTGACGTGGTCCCAGAACTCGGCGGCATCGCGCGTCTCGTTCTGGATGTCGAGCAGCGACTGCAGCCACTGGGCGCCCAGGCGGGCCGTGGTCGGGCTGTCGGGTTCCTTGGCCTTGTAGAGCCAGTGGGCCGCCACGCCGGACTCGGCCACCACGTGCATGGCCTCGGTGCGCAGCTGGAATTCCACGTTCACGCCCGACGGCCCCACCAGCGTGGTGTGCAGCGACTGGTAGCCGTTGAGCTTCGGAATGGCGATGTGGTCCTTGAACTTGCCCGGCAGCGGCTTGTAGAGCTGGTGCAGCGTGCCCAGGGCGGTGTAGCAGTCGCCCAGCGTGGGCACGATGACGCGAAAGCCATACATGTCGCTGATCTGGGCAAAGCTCAGGTGTTTCTGGTCCATCTTGCGGTAGATGGAATACAGCGTTTTCTCCCGTCCGGCGATGCGCACCGGCATGCTGGTGGTGGCAAAGGCGGTTTCCACCTCCTTTTGCACTTTCTGGACCAGGTCGCGCCGGCGCCCGCGCGACTTGGCAACCGCCTTGGCCAGGATGGCGTAGCGCCAGGGCTGCAGGTGGCGGAAGGCCAGGTCCTGCAGTTCGCGGTAGGTCTGGTTCAGGCCCAGGCGGTAGGCGATGGGGGCGTAGATTTCCAGCGTTTCGGACGAGATGCGGGCCCACTTCTCGCGCGGCACGTCGGACAGCGTACGCATGTTGTGGGTGCGGTCGGCCAGCTTGATGAGGATGACGCGCACATCGCGCGCCATGGCCAGCAGCATCTTGCGGAAGGATTCGGCCTGGCTCTCTTCGCGCGTGTTGAACTGCAGCTTGTCGAGTTTGGTCAGTCCGTCCACCAGTTCGGCCACGGGCGAGCCGAAGCGCTCGATCAGTTCGATCTTGGTGACGCCGCAGTCTTCCAGCGCATCGTGCAGCAGGGCGGCCATCAAGGCCTGGGCATCGAGTTTCCACTCGGCGCATTGCGCCGCCACCGCGATCGGGTGGGTGATGTAGGGTTCGCCGCTGTTGCGCAGCTGGCCCAGATGGGCCTCGTCGGCGAAGCGGTAGGCCTGGCGTACCTGTTCCAGGTCGGAGGGCGAGAGGTAGTCGAGTTTGGCGGTGAGCCCGGCAAAGCTGGCCGCCGCGGCATTGGCTGCGGCCGGGTTGGACGCAGCCATTTGCGCGCCTGCGGGCAGGCGCGCAGGCGTGGCGGTGGTGGATTTGAGCAGGCTACTCACCCCTTAAATATAGCTTGTGGCTGCTGTCTTCGCCGGTGCATAAAAAAAGCACCGCTGCGCGGTGCTTTTTCAACTGGCGAACCGTGTGTTCAGATCGGTACTTTCTTGAGCATTTCGATGCCGACCTTGCCGGCAGCGATCTCGCGCAGCGCGGTGACGCCGGGCTTGTTCTTGCTTTCGATCTTGGGCGTGTGGCCTTGGCTCAGCATGCGCGCACGGTAGGTCGCGGCCAGCACCAGCTGGAAGCGGTTGGGGATCTGCAGCAGGCAGTCTTCGACGGTAATACGGGCCATGAGAGTTTCTCCGGAAAGCTTGAGAAGTCGGCAGTTAAGGCAGATGCAGCGCCTGGAACGTTTCTGCACGGACGCGGCGCTGGGTGGGGTACTTGAGCCGCTGGGCGTGCACCACCGACTGGATGTCGGCAAGCGCGCGATCGAACAATTCGTTGATTATAACGAAATCGAACTTTTCGGCCTGCGCCATCTCAGTGGCGGCGTTCTTCAGCCGCAGCGCGATCACCTCCGGCGAATCCTCGCCCCGCTTCTCCAGCCGGGCGCGCAGCTCGTCCCAGCTCGGCGGCAGGATGAAGATGGTGACCGCATTGGGGAACTGCTTCTGGATCTGCACCGCCCCCTGGAAGTCGATCTCCAGCACGATGTCATTGCCCGCCAGGATCTTGTCCTCGATCGCCTGGCGCGAGGTGCCGTAGCGGTGGTTGTGCACATGGGCCCATTCGACGAAGGCGTTGGCCAGCACCATGGCGTCGAAGGCGGCGGGTGAGATGAAGAAATACTCGCGGCCGTTCTGCTCCTGGCCGCGCGGCGAGCGCGTGGTGTGCGAGACCGAGAGTTCGAGCAGCGGGTCGCGCTCCAGCAGGGCCTTGACCAGGCTGGACTTGCCGGCCCCACTGGGAGCGGCGATGACAAACAGGTTTCCGGGATGATGGTCCATGGGGTAGGCGGCTGCAGGAGATCGTCTTATTCTATGTTCTGCACCTGCTCGCGCATCTGCTCGATCAGCACCTTCATGTCGACCGAGATGTGGGTCAGTTCCAGCGCGGCGGATTTGGAACCTAGGGTGTTGGCCTCGCGGTGCAGCTCCTGGATCAGGAAGTCGAGCCGCTTGCCGATCTCGCCGCCTTTTTTGATCAGGCGTTCCAGTTCGGTCAGGTGCGAGTCCAGGCGCGTGATTTCCTCCGCCACGTCGATGCGGATGGCAAACGCCGTGGCTTCGGTCAGCGCCCGGTCCTGCGCTGCTTCGGGCAACGTGCTGCCGTCGGTCAGCGCCATGGCTTCCTTCCAGCGCTCCAGGAAACGCTGGCGCTGCTGCTCCACCAGTTGCGGCACCAGCGGCCCGGCTTGCTGCGCCAGGGTGCGCAGCTGGGCGATGCGCTCCAGCAGCATGCTCGCCAGTCGTTCGCCTTCGCGCTGGCGCGCGGCCAGCAGCGCCTTGAGGGCCTGCTCGGCCAGCGGCACGACGTCCTGGCTCCAGTCGCGTGTGCCGGTCTGCTCGTTGGCCGCCAGCCGCAGGATGTCGGCCACGCTCAGGGGCTGGGCCTGCGGCAGCCAGGCCTTGATGCTGTCCTGCACGGTGTTGAGCCGCTGCATCAGCCGGGGCGAGGGTTCGCTGACGGCGGTCGCCGAACCGCTTTCGATGAAGGCGCGCACTTCGACCTTGCCGCGCTTGAGCTTGCCGGTCAGCAGTTCGCGCAGCGCCGGCTCGAACGGCCGCAACTCCTCGGACAGGCGGAAAGTCAGGTCCAGAAAGCGGCTGTTGACCGAGCGGATTTCGATACCCAACTGGCTGGTCGCAGCGCTGCGCGACTCGGCTTCGGTGGGGGTGGTGGCTGCGCCGTGCTGGGCACTGGCATAGCCAGTCATGCTGTAAACTGGCATTGCGATGTCTTAATCTGTGGAATGTGCCCAAGAATAACCGGGTTGCGCCCGATCATCGAGTGCTCACCGCTCTGAATTATGTCAAAGCTCAAACCCGCCCCCTTGCCACCGGAAACCGTTCTTGGCGGTTACCGCATCCTCCGCAAGCTGGCTGCCGGTGGGTTTGGCGTGGTCTACCTGGCACTGGATCCGGAAGGCCAGCAGGTTGCCATCAAGGAATACCTGCCTGCCTCGTTGGTATCACGGGCGCCCGGCAAGCTGCTGCCCGAGGTGCCGCCGGAAAAACTCTCGCTGTACCGCCTGGGCCTCAAGAGCTTCTTCGAGGAGGGGCGCGCGCTGGCGCAGATCTCCCACCCCTCGGTGGTGAGCGTGCTCAACTTCTTCCGCGAGAACGAAACCGTCTACATGGTGATGAACTTCCTGGAAGGCGCTTCGCTGCAGGAATTCATCATCACCGCGCGCGACCTCAAGCAGCAGAAGGTGTTCCGTGAATCGACCATCCGTTCGCTGTTCGACGAGATCCTGCGCGGCCTGCGCATCGTGCACCAGCACAAGATGCTGCACCTGGACATCAAGCCGGCCAACA
>ERZ1292640.438-Hain-H43-02um-R1-438-length-33934-cov-6_pt1 | contig 33934 bp, 28 predicted proteins | sample MGYA00564404_ERZ1292640 | MGnify/ENA primary metagenome ERZ1292640 (study PRJEB36523, sample SAMEA6512636) | groundwater metagenome | collected 2019-01-08 | study: AquaDiva: Metagenomics assemblies of 32 groundwater samples | reverse complement strand
CATTGGGCATTCCCGGTTCCCGGTTCTCTGTTCGCCAGTTCTGCCCGACGTTAGGTTAACGCCTATGGGGGGGCCCCGTCATGGCGAGGAAAGTGCCGCGTCCGAGTGTGTGCTAGCATCCCTGGGCCATGATCGATTTCGACCTGAACGACGAGCATCGTCTCCTGGAGCAGACGGTGCGCGAGTGGGGCGCGCGCGAGGTGGCGCCCCGCATTCGCGAGCTCGATCGCGAGCACCGGTTCGATCCGAGCATCCTGTCGAGGATGGCGGAGCTCGGACTGCTGGGCTGCTCCGTGCCGGCCGAGCACGGCGGCGCCGGCATGGATTACATCAGCCTCGGGCTCATCAGCGAGGAGCTGGAGTACGTCGACACGTCGTTGCGCGTCATCATGTCGGTGCACGCGGGGCTGAACTGTCTGACGCTGCTCTCGTGGGGCACCGACGATCAGAAGCGGCGCTACCTGGTTCCACAGGCGCAGGGCCGGGCGATCGCGACCTACGGCTTGACGGAGCCGGCGGCGGGCAGCGACGTGCGCGGCATCCAGTCGGTCGCCGTGAAGAAGGGCGACCGCTACGTGTTGACCGGCGAGAAGATGTGGATCTCGCTCGCCGACGTGGCCGACAACTTCCTCGTCTTCGCCTGGAGCGATCTCGAGAAGAAAAAGCAGCGCGATCCGTCCGGCCTCTCGGCGTTCATCGTCGAGCGCCGCTTCACAGGATTCTCGAGCGGAACGCTCAAGGAGAAGTGGGGCATCCTCGCCGGCAACACGGGCTTCTTCAAGATGGACGCGGTCGAGGTGCCCGAGGAGAACGTGGTCGGGCGCCCGGGCGAAGGGTTCACGATCGCGATGTTCGCGCTGGATCAGGGGCGTTATACCGTCGCCGCGGGCGCCGCGGGGCTCATCCGCGCCTGCCGCGACGCGAGCGTGGCCTACGCGAAGGAGCGCCGGACCTTCGGCGTCGAGATCGGGCGGCACCAGCTCGTCAAGGAAATGATCGCGCAGATGGAGTCGGATTATCAGGCCGCGCGCCTGCTCTGGTTGCGGGCCGGGTTCCTGAAGAACGCGGGCCGGCGCAACACCCGGGAAACGGGTCTCGCCAAGTGGTTCGCGACGGTCGCTTCCGAGCGCGCGGCGGGCGACGCGGTCCAGGTCCACGGCGCCAACGGCTACTCCGACGAGTACCCGGTCGGCCGCTTCTACCGGAACTGCAAGGGCGCCGTGATCTACGAAGGCACCCGCGAGATCCACAAACTGATGCAGGCCGACTACCTGCTCGGCTACCGCGTGGATCGCCCGGCGCGCTGCGAGTTGCCGGCGTACGGGACCAGAGCGACATAGTACTGGCTGTCGATCGGGCGACCGGGCGATCGGATGGTCGGATGAAGCGAGCGGGTCATATCACCAGATCGCCCGATTCGGTGAGGCGCACTCATGGACACCGATCTCTCACTCGAGTTTCTCCGGGTCGTCGAGCACGCGGCGATCGCGTGCGCCCACACGATGGGACAGGGCGATCGTCACAAGTCCGATCAGGCGGCCGTCGAGGCGATGCGCCGCTGCATGGATGAGGTGCCGATCGACGGGACCATCGTCATCGGCGAAGGCGAGCGCGACGAGGCGCCGATGCTCTACATCGGCGAGAAAGTCGGGAAGGCGCACTCGGCGTCGGCGGCGCCCGGCGAGAAGTACACGCAGGTCGACATCGCGGTCGATCCCCTCGAGGGCACCAATCTCTGCGCGACGGGCGCGCCGAACGCGATTGCGGTGCTGGCCGCGGCGAGCCGGGGCGGTCTGCTGCACGCCCCCGACCTCTACATGGAGAAACTCGTGGTCGGCCCGACCTCGAAAGACTTCGTGGATCTCGACGCGCCGGTGGCGCACAACCTGAAGGCCATCGCGCGCGCGCTCGAGCGGACGGTCGAGGATCTCGTCGTGATCGTGCTCGATCGGCCGCGCCACGAGAAACTGATCGGTGAGATCCGCGCGACGGGTGCGCGCATCCGCCTGATCGGTGACGGCGATCTGTCGGCCGGTATCGCGGCGGCCGTCGTGGGCACGGGCGTGCATGCGGTGATGGGCACGGGCGGGGCGCCCGAGGGCGTCCTGACCGCGGCCGCGATGCGGTGCTTGAACGGCGAGATCTTCGCGCGGCTCGTCGTGAGCACGCCGGAACATCAGGAGCGGTGTCGCGCGATGGGGATCACCGACTTGAAGAAGGTCTACACGTCAGCCGATCTGGCCTCCGGAGACTCGATGACGTTCGCGGCCACGGGCGTCACCGACGGAAATCTCCTCAAGGGGGTGCGGTTCTTCGGTGACGGGACCCGGACCCATTCGGTGGTGATGCAGACCAATCCGTACCAGATCCGGTTCGTGGACACGATTCACGTCAGATCCGACCAGGAGGTGCGCATTCGCTTCTAGCGCACGCGGAATTTCAAGATTTCAGGATTTCATACGCAATTCAGCGAGTCATGTCGTCATCCCGCGGCTCGCGGTGGAACCGCCTGGCAGCGTCCGCCGCGAGCTTCGTCGCCTTCGCCGGCTTCACGCTGGTGATGCCGTTTCTCCCGCTGTACTTCCGCGAGCTGGGCGTGACCGACCTCGGCGCCATTGCACTCTGGTCTGGCGTCAGCCTCGGCATCACCCCGGCCATGACCGCCGTGCTCGCGCCGCTCTGGGGGCGGCTCGCGGATCGCTTCGGTCTGAAGATCATGGTCGAGCGATCGCTCGTCAGCTTCGTCATCATCATGGCGGCGACGGCTTACGCGACGCGTGCGTGGCACGTGTTCGCGCTGCGGACTATTCAGGGACTCTTCGCGGGCTTCGGCGCCCTGACCGTGACCATGGCCGCCGAGTCGGCGCCGCGTGACGAACTGGCGGCCTCGATCGGCCACGTGCAGATCGCGCAGCGGCTGGGGCCCGCCCTGGGACCGGTCATCGGCGGCCTCCTCGCGCAACTCGTGGGCCTGCGGCGGGCGTTCCTGGTGGCGGCGGCCTTCTACGCGATCGCGTTCCTGCTCGTGCTGTTTCTGTATCGCGACGAACCGTCCGCCGCGCGCCGCGCCGACGAACACGGTCCGTCCCGCGTCACGGTTCGCAGCGTGCTGCGCCTGCCGAACTTCCTGCTGCTCATGGCCGCCGTCTTCCTGCTGCAGTACCTCGACCGCACATTCGGTCCGATCCTGCCGCTCTACATCGCGCAACTCGGCACGCCGATCGCGCGCGTGCCGCTGGTCGCCGGCGCGATCTATTCGATCGCGGCAGGCGCCGCGGCCCTCGGGCACCACCAGAGCAGCCGCCTGCTGGCGCGCGCGCCGGCGCGCGGCGTCATCATCGCCAGCGTGGCCACCAGTGGGTGCGGCATGCTCATCGTGGGACTCGCCCCGACCGTGAGCCTGCTGATGGCGGGCACGGCGATCTTCGGGGTGGCGACCGGGGTGGCGATGACCGCCGTCTATGCCGCAGGCGGGGCGGTGATTCCGCCGGGGGCGCGCGGCGTGGGGTTCGGCGTGCTGACGACCGCATCGCTCAGCGGGATCGCGCTGAGTCCGGTCTTCAGTGGACTCCTGGGCGCCGCGAGCCTGCGAGGCGTGTTCCTGCTCAATGCGGTCGTGATGGGCGCGCTGACCTGGGGCGTGGCGAGGAAGATGGCGCCGCGCTAATCGAGTCATGCCTCGTCGCCTCATCATCGATCCGCACCGTCCCGATCCGGAGCGGTTGCGTGAGGTTGCCACGGCGCTCGCCGCCGGCGAGGTCGTCGCGTACCCGACGGACACGTTGTACGGGCTCGCGGTCGACCCACGCAATGCCGAGGCCGTGACGCGGCTGTTCGCCGTGAAGGGACGCGCGGGGGAGGCGGCCGTTCCGGTCATCGCGGCCGACCTCGACCAGGTGTTGGCGCAGGTCGGACGCATGACGGACGCGGATCTCCGGCTGGCCGCACGCTTCTGGCCCGGCCCGCTCAGCCTCGTCATCGAGGCGTGGCCGGCGCTCGCGCCGGGGGTGGCGAGCGCCGCGGGCACGGTCGCGGTGCGCGTGCCCGCGCTGGCGGTGGCGCGCGAGATGGCGCGGTCGGCCGGACATCCCATCACGGCGACGAGCGCGAATCTAACCGGGTGCGCTCCGGCCGTGACGGCCGACGAGGTCGCGCAGGCGCTGGGGGAGGCCGTGGCGATCGTGGTCGACGCGGGACCGGCAACGGGCGGACCGCCGTCGACGATCGTCCGCGTGCGAGCGGGCCGCGCGGAGCTCGTGCGGGCCGGGGCGATCCCGTGGAGCCGCGTGCTAGAATTGCTGCAGTGACGCCTGTCCGGTCATCGCGATTTCCCCCTTCATCTGAGCGAGAACGCGCCGCGCTCGTCGGTCTGATCAGAGGATCGGCTGGCGCCGACCCGGCGCAGGCGCTCGACGAGCTGGCCGGGCTCGCGTCGGCCGCGGGCGCGACGGTCGTGCTGCGGCTGCTGCAGGATCGCGCGAAGCCCGATCCGGCGAGCTTTCTCGGCCGCGGCAAGCTCGACGCGTTGCGCGCGGCATGCGAGGAAACCCGCGCCGACGTGGCCATCTTCGACAACGAGCTGACGCCGGCGCAGCTTCGCAACATCGAAGACGTCCTCGGCCGGAAGGTGATCGATCGCACGCAGCTCATTCTCGACATCTTCGCGCGGCGCGCCCGCACACGCGAGGGCAAGCTGCAGGTCGAGCTCGCCCAGCTCAAGTATCTGATGCCGCGGCTCGTCGGGCAGGGCGTCATGCTGTCGCGGCTCGGCGGCGGCATTGGCACGAGAGGGCCGGGGGAAACCAAGCTCGAGACCGATCGCCGGCGCATCCGCCACCGCCTCAGCGTCATCGGGCGCGAGATCGACGAGGTTCGGCGCCGCCGGGCGCAGTCGCGCGAGCGGCGCCACAACGCCGCGGTCCCGACGGTGACGCTCGTCGGCTACACCAACGCCGGCAAGAGCACGCTGTTCAATCGGCTGACCGGGAGCGAGGCGGTGGTCTCCGACGCGGTGTTTGTCACGCTCGACCCGCTCGTGCGCAAGGTCAATCTGCCCGACAACCGGCAGTTGCTCGTGTCGGATACGGTCGGGTTCATCGACAGGCTGCCGCACCTGCTCGTGGCGGCGTTCCGGGCGACGCTCGAGGAGGTCGCCGGATCCGATCTGCTGGTGCACGTGATCGACGCGGCGTGCGCGGATCGCGATCGACGGGCGGCCGCGGTCCGCCGCGTGCTCGTGGAGGCGGACGCGGAGCAGGTGCCGGCGGTGGACGTCTTCAACAAGTGCGACCTGCTCGATCCGATCGAGGTCGAACGGCTCCGGCTCGCGCATCCGGCGGCGGTGTTCGTGTCCGCGCGACGGGGAGACGGGCGGACCGATCTGATCGACGCCATGACCGCACGTCTGGCGCTCGACACGCGGCGCGTGTTTCTTGAATTCGATGCCGCAAGTGAAGCCGACCGGCGTCGGATCTCCAGCCTGTATCGCCACGCGCGCATCCTGAGGCATCTCACGACGGACGGCCGCATCTCGATCGAAGCCGACGTGCCGAAGCGTCTCCTCGAGCGGTTCGAGCAACTCGAGACCCCGACGCCATGACGCGATCCGTCTTTCGCCTGTGGCGGCCGACAGCGTTCGCGATCGCCCTTGCGGCGGCCGGCTGCGCGCCCCGGACCGCGCCGCCGCCCTCGGCCGCGCCACGCTTTCCCGATTTGGTGTTTCCGGCGGTTCCGGCCGGACTTGGCGATGCGGTCGTCAATGCGCTGCACCACGCCGCCTGGCGCGCGCTGCAGGCGGGAGATCTGCGCGGCGCGCAGCGGGACTTCACGGCGGCGGTGAGACGAGCGCCAGGATTCTATCCGGCCGAGGCAGGTCTGGGATACGTCGAGTTGGCGCACCAGCGGGACGCGCAAGCGCTCGCCCATTTCGACGCGGCGCTGCAGGTCGCGCGGGAGTACGCGCCGGCGCTCGCCGGTCGGGGTGATGCGCTGCTCGCGGCGGACCGGCTGTCGGATGCGCTGGCGAGTTTCGAGGCGGCGCTGACGGCGGATGCCGGTCTCACGGAGGTTCGGCGCCGCATCGAGGTGCTGCGGTTCCGGGCGCTGGAAGGCGAAGTGGGCGCGGCGCGCCCCCCCCCCACGACGCGCAGCAGTACGACCAGGCCCGCCAGGCCTACGAGCGCGCGATCCGGACCTCGCCGGATAGCGCCTTGCTGCATCGGGAGCTGGCGCTCGTCGAACGCGAGCTGGGCCGGCTCGATTCGGCGCTGGCGCACGCCAGACGCGCCGTCGAACTCGACGCGCGCGACGCGCGCGCGTACGCCACGCTGGGCGAAATCCACACGTCGCGTGGCGAGTTTGCCGAGGCGCTCGCCGCCTTCGAGCGCGCCGACGCGATCGAGCCAACCGAGGCCTTGAAGGATCGCATGGCGGAGGTCCGGGAACGCGGCGCGGCGGCGCGGCGGCCCGCGCAGTACCGGGCGATCGCGCGCGCGACCGAACTCATGCGCGGCGAGCTGGCGGCGCTCGTGGCCGTGCGACTGGACTCCCTGCTGAAACAGGCCCGCCGCAACGCCGCCGCGTTCATCACCGATACGCGCGGCCACTGGGCCTCGGCGTACATCCTGGCCGTGGCCCGGGCGGGGGTGATGGAGGTGTACCCCAACTACACCTTCCAGCCTTCGGCGGCCGTGCGGCGGGGTGAGCTGGCGTCGGTCGTCAGCCGGCTGCTCTCGATTCTCGCCTCGGCGCGACCGCCGCTGGCCGAGCGCTGGCGCAACCCGCAGTACGCCTTCAGCGATCTCGCGCCCGGCCATCTGAGTCATCCTGCCGCCGCGCTGGCCGTCACCTCGGGTGTGCTGCCGGCGCTCGCGGGCAACACGTTCCAGCTCTCGCGGATCGTGACGGGCGCGGAGGCCGTGGCGGCCGTCGAGCGGATCGAGAAACTCATCGGATCACGTCCGTGATGGAGTCCCTGACCGCGGCCAATCAGCTCACGATCCTCCGGATGATCCTCATTCCGGCGTTCGTGATCCTCGTCACGTACGACTATCCAGGCTGGGCCCTGCTGACGTTCGTGACGGCGGGGATCACCGACGCGTTCGACGGTCTCATCGCGCGCCGCACCGGCCAGAAAACGACGCTCGGCGCGTGGCTCGACCCCATGGCCGACAAGCTGCTGCTCGTGACGACCTTCGTCATGCTGACCTTGCCGGGGTTGGGTCAGGCCAACCGCCTGCCGATCTGGCTGACGGTGCTCGTCATCAGCCGCGACGTCGCCATCGTCCTGACGGTCGCCATCGTCAACCTGGCCGTCGGTCCGCGCACGTTCCGGCCGTCGTTGTTCGGGAAGGTGGCGACGGTCGTGTACATCCTCACCTGCGCGGTCACACTGCTGTTCAACTACCTGGGCCGGCCCTCGGTGGTGGTCGACGCCTTCGTCTACATGGCGCTGGCGATCACGCTCATCTCCGGTCTCCACTACGTGCTCCTGACGACCAGAATCGTGTCAGAGTCCTGACCCTGTCGGGCCGGGCCGATTCGACCGACACCTACGAGCGGGCGCCTTGACGGCGGGCGACGCCTGAGCTTGCCATAACTCTCGTGGCCCGTTATAGTTGCGGCTTCAGGGAGTGGACCATGCTGGACGCGTTCAAGAAGATCGGCGGTGGCGGCGGTACGAAGTCAGCCAAGGAGCAGGTCGACGCGCTGCAGGCGCTCATCGCCACGGCGCGCGAGGAGCGGTCGGCTCTGAGCACGATGCTCACGCAGGTGCAGCTCCACAGCGCCAAGCTGGCCCAGGCCGGCAAATCGCTGCAGCAGGTCGACGAGAAGGCGACCGTGGCGAACGCCCGCGTGAGCGAGGTCGGCGAGCGGCTCGGGAAGCTCGACAGACGGGCGCAGGATCTCGAAGCCATCGATAAGCGCATCGGCACGCTGCTCGAGGCGGTGGCGCAGGGCGAGCAGACCGCGGCGAAGCTGATGGCGCCCGACGGGGAGCTGCAGAAGCATCGCACGGCCGTGCAGCAGCTCTCGTCGCAGGCCATCCAGACGCGCGCGAGTCTCGAAGCGCTCAAGAAAGAGCAGGAAGCGCTCGACAGTCTGCGCGATCAACTCCGGCAGGCGCTCGGCGAGGTGAAGGAATCCACCGAGCGCTCGGTCGCCCTCAAGGGCGATCTTGAACAGCTTCGGTCAACGTCCGGCCAGCTTGCGCAGGACTACGGGCGGCTCAAGGACACCACGCGCGAGGCGCGCGAGCAGGCCAACGCCACGTCCGAGGCGGTCAAGGACGTCGAGAAGCGGCTGGGCCCGCTGGCCAAGCTGCAGGAGATGAGCAAGTCGACCGAGGAGCGCATGGCGGTGCTCAACGCGCTGGCCGAGCACGTGTCCCAGAAGGTGAAGGTGCTCGAGAACCAGAAGCACACGGTCGAGCACGCGGTGGTCGAGGCGAACCGGCTGAACGAGCTGGTCTGGAACATGGACGTCCAGATTCAGAAGCTCAACGAAGGCTCGCGGCAGGCGGCGCGCACCGAGGAGATGATCGAGCGCATCGAGAAGCTGGGGCGCGAGGTCGGCGGCCAGCTCGACACGGCGCTCAAGGCCAAGGACGGCTTCGCGCTCGACGTCTCACGGCTCGAGAAGGATCGCACGGCGCTCATGGAGTTCGTGCGCAAGCACGAGGAGCGGCTTGGTGTCGAGCGCAAGGACTTCGAGGCGTTCGATCAGCGCGTGCGCGCCCTGCAGACCTCGATCACCGAAGCGGAGAAGGGCATGGAGGCCCTGGCGGCGCGCGAGCGCAGCGTCGCCACCATCAGCCAGCGGGTCGACGGGATCGGCAAGCAGATGCAGGAGCTGTCGACGCAGGCCGACGAGCTGCAGAAGAAGCAGACCTCGCTCGATTCCCTGCAGGAAGGGCTCGCGCAGGTCGACGATCTCGCCAAGAAGACGGCGTGGCAGTTCGAGAGCCTCAAGGCGAGCCGCCAGGATCTGGACGCGCTCCGCAAGGAGATCCAGGAGTTCTACAAGTCGCACGCGGCCGCCGCGCAGCTCCGCGACAAGCTGGCGAGCGATCGCGCCGCGCTGGAGACCTTCGTCGACCGGCTCTCGACCTTCAGCGTCGGGGTGCCCGAACTCGAGGCCAAGATGGAGGCCATCACGAGCAAGCTGGGCCTCGTCGACGAGGGTACGCAGAAGGCCGCGAACCTGGTGGCCATGTCCGACGATTTGGATCGCCACATGTCGCGGCTCGCGTCGCATCAGCAGTTTGTGGAACGGGTCGAAGGGCGCCTGAACACGCTCGGCGCGCTCACCGCCGACGTGGATCGCAAGCTGGACGAGCAGATTGCCCGTCGCGGTGAGGTCGAAACGCTCAAGAGCGTGTGTGACGGCGTCGGCCTTCAGGTGACCGACGCGCAGCAGAAGCTCGAGGCCGTCAGCGCGCTCCAGCACAAGCTGCTGCCGCTCACGGCGCAGCATGCGGTGCTCAAAGGACAGTTGGAGAAACTGCACGAGCGCGTGCAGGCGGTGCAGAACGAAGAGGCGGAACTGGCCGACCGGGAAAAGCGATTGAGCGAAATGCTGGCGGCCAGCCGCACCCTGGGCGACGCGGCTGCGGAGCGGCAGAAGCAGGTGCAGGGACTGTCGGAGGAACTCGCCGGCTCGGCCAAGGTCAAGGACGAGCTGCTCGAGGAGCTGGCCCGGGTGCAGAGCCGCCAGCGCGACGTCTCGACGCAGATGGCCTCGGCCGAGGATCACCTGAAGCGGATCGAGGTGGCCGTGAAGCAGCTCGATCAGCGGCGCACCCAGATGGCGTTCGCCGACAAGAAGATCTCGGCGTTCGAAACGCGGCTGGCCGATCTGAAGCAGATGACCGACGAGGTCGAGCGGAAGATCCAGGCGCTCGCCGGCCGCGAGGCCGTCGTGGAAGCGGTCAAGCGCGAAGTGGACAGCGTGCACCAGATCAGCGCCCGCAGCAAGGCCGACCTCCAGCACGTCGAGGAGCACCGGGGGGCCGTCGCGACGCTCAAGAGCCAGGTGGACGAGCTGCTCGGCTACATCGGCGAGACCGAGACGCGGCTGGCGAGCATTGAGGGCCGGAAGAAGCTCGTGGACGAGGTTCAGCTCAAGACCAACGTCATCGTCAACATGCTCGAGGACGTGCGGATCAACCTCGAGACCGTGGGCGAGCAGAAGGTCGTGGTCGACCACGTCATGGACACGTTCACCAAGCTCGGCGAGATGGCGCGTGAGGCGCAGTCGACGCTCAGGGCCCTCCAGACCGAGCGCGAACTGGCTGAGCGCATCGAACGCAGCATCAAACAGCTCCGGGCCAGGACGGCCGGCGCCGAGGAAGGCAAGCGCACGGCTTGAGAACAGGGATACTGGGATTGCATATTTTGGGATTGCATATGCAATTCCCTACGGTGAGGGCCGGTTGAGCTTCTGGCGGAAGTACTCGATCGTCGACGTCAGTCCCTCTTCGAGTCCCACCTTCGGTTCCCACCCCAGCAGCGTGCGGGCCCGCGTGATGTCCGGCTGCCGGACCTTCGGATCGTCAGTCGGCAGCGGGCGGTAGACGAGGCGGCTCGCCGCGCCGGTCATGCTGAGGATCGTGCGCGCGATGGTCTCGACCGTCATCTCCTGCGGGTTGCCGATGTTCACCGGGTCGTTCACGCTCGAGCGCATCAGCCGGATGATGCCGTCGACGAGATCGCTGATGTAGCAGAAGCTGCGCGTCTGCGTCCCGGAGCCGAACACCGTGATGTCCTCGCCGCGCAGGGCCTGCGCGATGAACGTGGGCACGGCGCGCCCGTCGTTGATGCGCATGCGGGGCCCGTAGGTGTTGAAGATCCGCACGATCTTCGCGTCGAGCCCGTGGTAGCGGTGATAGGCGACCGTCATGGCCTCGGCGAAGCGCTTGGCCTCGTCGTACACGCCCCGCGGCCCGATGGGGTTGACGTTTCCCCAGTAGGTCTCCTTCTGCGGGTGCTCGAGCGGATCGCCGTACACCTCCGACGTGGAGGCCAGCACGAATCGCGCGCCCTTGGCCTTGGCGAGACCCAGCGCCTTGTGTGTGCCGAGCGCGCCGACCTTCAGCGTCGGAATGGGCAGTTCGAGGTAGTCGATCGGGCTGGCCGGACTGGCCCAGTGCAGCACGTAGTCGACCGGGCCGTCGACGTGAATGTAGTTCGTGACGTCGTGCTTGACGAACACGAAGTCGCGCCCGGCCAGGTGCGCGATGTTCTTGAGGTCGCCGGTCAGGAGGTTGTCGATGCCGACGACCGAGTAGCCGCGATCGAGCAGCGCCTCAGAGAGATGCGAGCCGATGAATCCGGCGGCTCCGGTGATGACGACGCGTGGGGGCATGTGGAGGGTCAAGACGCGGCCTTGTGAAAGCCGCGGACGAGGGTCAGCCACATGATCTTGATGTCGAGCTTGAGCGACCAGTTCTCGATGTAATAGAGGTCGTATTCGATCCGCTTCTCGATCGACGTGTTGCCCCGCCAGCCGTTGACCTGCGCCCAACCGGTGAGACCCGCCTTGACCTTGTGGCGGAGCATATACAGCGGGAAGCGCCGCTTGAACTTGGCGACGAATACCGGCCGTTCGGGCCGCGGTCCGACGATCGACATCTCGCCCTTGAGCACGTTCCAGAGCTGCGGGAACTCGTCCACGCTGAACCGGCGCAGCACCCGGCCGAGCGGGGTCCGGCGCGGGTCGTCCGCGACGGCCCACACGGGGCCCGTGTCGCGCTCGGCGTCGTCGTGCATGGATCGGAACTTGTAGATGATGAACGGCTTGCCGTCGAGCCCCATGCGCTCCTGGCGATAGAAGACCGAGCCCGGCGACGTCAGTCTGATCAAGGCCGCGACGATCGCCATCGGAATCGCCAGCACGGCGAGCGCCGCCAGGGAAATCCCGAGATCGATGGCGCGCTTCAACGCGGTGTTGAAGCCTTGCAGCGGCACGTCGTTGATGCTGATGACGGGCAGGCCGTCGAGGTCGTCCAGCCGGGCGCGCAGCGCGATGAACTGCAGAAGATCGGGCACGACCCGCACGTCGAGAATCTCTCGGCTGGTCGCTTCGAGCAGCCCCAACATCTTCATGTGTTCTTCGAGCGGCAGCGCGACGTAGAGCACGTCGATGCTCTCTCTTGGCACGATGTCGGCGATCTCATTCAACGTGCCGAGCAGCGGGAGACCCCGATAGCCGAGGTGGTCGTTGGCGGCGCGGTCGTCGATGAACCCGACGATCCTGAAGCCCAGATCCCGGTGCTCGAGCAGCTTGTCCGCGAGCACTCTCCCCAGATCGCCGGCGCCCGCAATCAGGACGCGCTTGAGACCGACCCCCGCACGCCAGCGCCGCTCCATGACCTCGCGCACGAATTCCCGCGTGCCGTAGGTGAGCGCGACGGTGAACACCAGGAACAGGCCCCACACGAGCTGGGAGATCTCATAGGCGCCGCGGTTCTTGAGTTCGGCCGGCACGTAGTACGCCTGGAAATACAGCGTGCCGACGATGCCGAGCACGACGGCGAGCACGCTGCCGACGAAGACCGCAAAGAAGTCGTCGACCCGCGAGCGGTCGCGCCGTACCCGATACAACCCCTGGACCTGAAAGGCGAGGGGAACCAGCAAACCGACGAAGGGCATCACGTTCAGGTACTGCTCGAGCGGAGGGACGCCTTTCGGAACAGGGAAGCCCGCGTAGAAGCGGGTGGCGTACGCGAGCAGGAACGCCGCCATCCCGAGGATGGCGTCGGAGGCGACGTAGAAGGCCACGAGGGGCCGGTTGTAGCGGCTCACCATACGCGATCGGAGGACATCAACTCGTCGACGGCCTGCGTGACGCCCGCCGCGAACCGGCCGGGCGAGAACCGCAACGCACGCTCGCGAATCACCACGCCGTCGAACCGCTGGCGCCAAAGGCGAGCGAGCCCGTCGGCGAACGCCTCGACCGTCGGTTCAGCCACGAGCACGCCCGTCTCACCATCGTCGATCGATTCGACCGCACCGCCGCGCGCCAGCGCGACGACCGGTCGTCCGCACGCCTGGGCCTCGACCGGCGCCATGCCGAAATCCTCTTCGCCCGGCAGGACGAGCGCCGCCGCGCGCTGATAGAGGGCGCGCAGCTCGTGAACGTCGACACGACCCAGGAATTCGACGCCCGGGCCCGCGAGCCGCTGGAGATGCGCGCGCTCCGGGCCGTCGCCAACAATTTTCAGGGAAGCGCCGACGGCCCGACAGGCGTGAATCGCGAGCTCCAGCCGCTTGTACGGCACCAACGCGGACACGATCAGCAAGAAGGAGTCAGCCCGGCTCCCGTCGGGACGGAAGAACTCCGTGTCGACTGGCGGATACACGACGGTCGCTTCGCGATTATAGTATCGCCGGATCCTGCCCGCAACATACCGGGAATTCGACAGAAAGCGGTCCACCCGGCCCGCCGTGCCGGCATCCCATCTGGCCATCGCCGCCATCGCCGGCCGCATGAGCCGGCTCGCCACCGGGCCGATCCGATCCGGGCCGAAGTAGGCGTCGAACTGGTCCCAGGCGTACCGCATGGGCGAATGGCAGTAGCACAAGTGCCGGGCGCGCCCCGGCCGGACGACCGCTTTCGCCGCGCAATGACTCGAGCTGACGATGAGATCGTACCCGTCGAGGTCGAATTGTTCGATGGCCGTGGGAAAGAGCGGGAGGTACTGCCGGTAGTAGCGCCGGGCGAACGGCAGCGAACGCACGAATGAGCTGCGGGGCCGGAGGCGATCGATGGCCGGCGACGCCGTGCCCCTGACGTACATCAGCGTGAACAGCGCGGCGTCGGGGAAGAGCGCGCACAACGCCTCGAGCACACGCTCGCCGCCGCGCATGCCCGTGAGCCAGTCGTGGATGAGGGCGACGCGCGGGCGTTGCCCCCGCAGGCCGGTCCCATCGGCCGGACGGTCAGGCATGTCCGCCGACCTCCTGGTAGATCTCGCGGATGCGCCGAACCGATCTTTCCCACGAGAACGCCCGCGCCCGGACGAGACCACGCGCGGCGAGATCGGCCCGTAGCGCGGGGTCCGTCAGGAGCCGCTCGATCGCGTCGGCGATCGACCCCGGGTCGTACGGATCGACCAGCAGCGCCGCGTCACCGACGACCTCGGGCAGCGACGAGACGTTGGAGGTGACGACGGGCGTGCCGCTGGCCATGGCCTCGAGCGGCGGAAGGCCGAATCCCTCATAGAGCGACGGAAACACGAACACGTCGGCAAGCCGATACAGGATCGCCAGCATCTGGTCGGGAACGAAGCCGAGAAACCTGACCTGCGTGTGCAGCTTGTGGTGATGCACGGTGTGGCGCAGCGTCGGGTACTTCGAGACCTCGTTGCCGATGATCAAGAGCTTGAGCTGGTCGAACCCGCGCTGTCGCACCAGGTGGAACGCGGCGATGAGCCGTTCCAGGTTCTTATGGGGCTTGATGTTGCCCGCGTAGAGCAGGAACGGGTCGTGAAGCTGGTAGCGCTCGCGCACGCGCGCCACCTCGTCCGCCGACGGGACGCGGTTGAAGCGGTCGTCGATCCCGTTGGGGATGACCTCCACTTTGGCCGCCGAGACGTTGAAGAAGCGCAGGATGTCCCGCTTGGACGTCTCGGAGACCGTGAGGATGCGGTCCGACCGGCGCACGGCCGCCCACAGCACCGTGCGCGCGTAGGCGTAGGCCAGCCGGTTCGGCAGATACTGCGGGAACATCAGGTGAATGCAGTCGTGAATCGTCACGACCGATCGACACGGCGTCAGAAGCGGCAGGACGTAGTGCGGCGCGTGAAACAACGTGATGCGCTCGCGCGTGAGAACGAGCGGGAGCCGGTACTGCTCGCGGACCGAGTAGGGCGGCGCCGATTCGGGCACGGCTCGCAGGTTGGCGCCGAGCTCCGCGACATACTCGCGGTCCTGCGGCCGGCACAGCACCACATAGTCGGTCGCCTGATCCTGCCGGGCGAGCTGGCGGAGCAGGTTCCGGACGTAGGTGCCGATGCCAAAGTCGTGCAGCTTGCGGGCGTCGATGGCGATGCGCACGGCGTGTCACCCGATCGGGTTGGGTCCAGATTGTACCGCAGAGTCGCGGCAGGGCCGGATCGGCGACGTCACCTCGGGAGCCTGCCGCGCACGCGCAGGTAGAGGCGGAGCCAGGGCGCCCACCGTGGGTGGTGCTTGGCGTAGAAGGCGAGCTGGCTGAGCCGATAGGCGGTCTCCGACGCCCCGGGCGCCGCCTGGCGGGACCGTCCGCGCAGGTGCACGACCTGCGCGACCGGCGTGAAGAGGACGCGGCGCCCGCGGGCGCGCAACGCCGCACAGAAGTCCACGTCCTCGGTGTACAGAAAGAACCGCTCGTCGAGCAGGCCCACCGCCTCGGCATCCGCGCGGCGGACGAGCAGACAGGCACCGCTGACCCAATCGGGGAAACCTTCGCGGGATGTTGCTCGCTCGACGTAGCGCACGATCGGAGCCGTCCGGCGCGCCACCAGACGCGTCAGGGTTTTCTGACGGAGTTCGGCGACCGGACCGATCATCGATCCGAACGACAACTCGGGGCGGCCGGCCTCGTCGACCAGTCGAGGGCCCGCGACCGCGGCGGCCGGCTCGGCCCGGAGGCGGGCGACGAGACGGTCGAGCGCACCGGGCGGGACGATCGTGTCGCTGTTGAGCAGCAGGACCAGCTCGGCGCCGCCCGCCCGAATGCCCGCGTTGCAGGCCGCCGCAAACCCGCGATTCCGGTCGAGCGCGATGAGACGCACGGCCGGCCAGCGGTCGCGAACAGCCTCGGCGCTGAGGTCGGGCGAGGCGTTGTCCACGACGACGATCTCGTGCGGTGTTTCCGGCGGCGCATCGGCGAGCGATTGCAGACAGCGCTCGAGATCCGCGCGGGCGTTGTAGCTCATGATGACGATGGACAGGACCGGGTTCCCGGTGCTGGGGGCTGGGAGCTGGGTGCTGCGTGCGCGGCTCGGGGTGCTGGGTGCTCGTTCCTCGTTCCCCGTCCCTCGTTCCTTGTGACCTGTCTCTCGGGCGGCCCGCTCGATCGCCGCGAGTGTGACCTCGGCGGTCTCGTCCCACGAGTAACGGGCGAGCACGGCCGGGGCGCGGTCCAGAATTCGCGTGCGTTCCCGATCGTCAGCGATCAACCGTTCGAGCGCGACGGCCACGGCTTCCACGTCACCGATGGGGGCAAACGCCGCCGCCGCGCCGTAGACCTCCCGCGCCACGGGCGTGTCGTACACGAGGATTGGCACCCCCGCCGAGAGCGCTTCGAGCGGCGTCATGCCAAAGCCTTCGTACTCCGACAGGAACGCGAACACCCGTGCCCGCGCGTAGAGCTCGCCAAGCTCCCGATCGCTGACGTACGCGCGGAACTCGACGCGGTCCCCGAGGCCGAGCGACGCCGCGAGCCCCGCGGGATCTTCGCGCGGATACGTCCGGTTCTCACCCGCGACGACCAGGCGCGCCGCCGGATGACCGCCGGCGAGCTTCGCAAACGCGCGGATCAGATCCGGGACGTGCCGCCGGTTGAAGATCGAGCCCGCGTAGAGCACGAGCGATTCGCGAAGGGACTCCGGTCCGGGCGCCGGCGCGTTTGTGGAGGCAAAGCCGTACCGCGTCACCTCGATGCGGCCCGGCGGAAGGCCGGTGTGAAAAGCAATCTCCTGGCGCGAGAACCCGGAGCAGGTCAGCACGGCGACCGAACGAGCGGCGGACCATCGCGTCAGCCAGCGGCGCCGCAGACCCGTGCGCCACGGAAACCACTCGGGATGCGCCATGTAGGACACATCATGGATGGCCACGACGGTCGGGACGCGTAGTCTCAGTGGGGCCGTGTACGCGGGCGCGAAGAACACCGCCAGGCGATCCCGCGCCGCCGCGGACGGCAGTTGGACCTGCTCCCACCAGGTGCCGCCGGAACCCTGGACTTCCCGGATCTCGCAGGCGCTCGCGACCGGATCGCGCGAGAAGGCTTCAGCTTCCCCGCGGCTGCGCGCGGGCACGTACAGGAAGAATCTCCGGCACGGCGCGTCCGGGCGCTGCGCCCAGCGGCGCAGGAGTTCACCGAGATAGCGGCCCACGCCGGTCGGTGCGCCGACGAGCTCACGCGCGTCCACGCCGATACGGAGCAGAGCAGGCTCAGGCATGGGAGAGCGATCGCCGGCGCTCGACCGCGAGCGCATAGGCCTCGCGGGCCGCCAAGGCCGCTGCGCGCCACGTGAATGCGCGTGCGCGTGCGACGCCCCGTGCGGCGAGCGTCCGGGCGAGATTCCGGTCACCAAGCAGGCGGTCCATGGCATCCGCGAGCGCATCGGCGCGCGGCTCGACCAGCAGGCCCGCATCGCCCACGACCTCGGGCAAGGCGCCGCGCGCGGCCGCGACGACCGGCACGCCAGCCGTCATGGCTTCGAGGGCAGGCAGGCCGAAGCCTTCGTGAAACGACGGGATCACGAGCAACACCGCCGATTCGTAGAGCGGGCGCCGCTCGTCCGGTGGCACGTAGCCGATGGCGCGAACACGACCCGCGAGCGGAGGTTCGTTCAGCCGCGCCAGCCATGGGGCGGCGGCTTCGGTGGCCCGGCCGCCAAGGACGAGCGCCGGCGCGTCCGGCCGCCTCGACAGCAGCGCGGCATAGGCCTCGAGCAGCGCGTCGACGTTCTTGCGGGGCTCGAGCGTGCCCAGAAACAGGAGGTGTTGGCCCTCGCGTTCGACGGGCCGCGGCTGCCACGGCGGTGCGCCGGGGGAACAGACCGTGATGCGGTCGCGCGCCACACCCAAGGTCCGCTCGACCTCGGCGGCGGTGAACCGGGAATTGACCAGGACGTGATCGGCGCGCCGGACGTGGGCTGCGGCAAACGCCGGATAGTCGCGCCGGATCTCCGCGCGGGTGCGCTCGGGGTGAGCGAGGAAGTCCAAATCATGCACGGTCACGACCTGAGCAGCCCGGCGCGCCGGCATCAGCAGGGGGTGCAGCGAATGGGCGACGTCGAAGCTTCGTCCGGTCAGGCGCTCGATCGACGGCCACTCCAGATTGTGCCAGGCGAAGTTCAGAACTCGTACCGGCACGCGCCGGTCGATCACGCCGGCCCCTGGGAGAGCGGTCGCGTCGAGACGGTCCTTCCAGGAGCTCGAGAACAGCGTGATCTCGTCGCCCGCCGGGGCCGGTCCCCCGGATTCAGCGACGAGCGCGCGGGCGAGTCCGTGAACGTACTCCCCGACACCCGACCGCGCTCTGAGCGCCGGCCGGTAGTCAATCAGGATGCGCACCGCCGAGCATCCTAACACAGGCTCCCGGCGGTCTTCCGGAACGGCTGGCGCCGGTGGAATGACGACAACCCCTTGTCTCTCAATACATTGACAGGATTTCGCTCAGCGTGATACCGTTACGAGTTTTACTGGCGCGGGGAGTCGGGACGCATGAAGATCGCGGTCATCGGGACGGGGTACGTCGGGCTCGTGGTCGGGGCCTGCTTCGCGGAGAACGGCAACGACGTCATTTGCGTCGACAACGACCAAACGAAGGTCCGGGGTCTGCAGCGCGGCCGCATCCCTATCTACGAGCCGGGTCTCGAGGAGCTCGTGCGGCGCAACCGCGCTGAGGGGCGCCTGACGTTCACGACGGCCCTCGACCGGGCGGTGCGGGCTTCGCAGATCGTCTTCATCGCGGTGGGCACGCCCATGGGCGAAGACGGGTCGGCCGACCTGCAGCACGTGCTCGACGTGGCGCGCGACGTCGCCCGCGCGATGAAGGGCTACACGGTCATCGTCGACAAGAGCACCGTGCCGGTGGGAACGGCCAACAAGGTCCGCGAGGTCGTCCGCCTGCAGACGACGCACCCGTTCAGCGTGGTGAGCAACCCGGAGTTCCTGAAGCAGGGCGCGGCGATCGAGGACTTCATGAAGCCGGATCGTGTGGTCATCGGCGCGGAGGATCCGCGGGCCACCGACATCATGAAGGAGCTGTACGCGCCGTTCACCCGCACGGGCGCGCCGATCATGATCATGGATTGCGCGAGCGCGGAACTGGCGAAATACGCCGCCAACGCCATGCTGGCGACGCGCGTGTCGTTCATGAACGAGATCGCGAACGTGTGCGACGCCCTGGGCGCGGATGTGGATCAGGTTCGGATGGCGGTCGCCTCGGATCGGCGGATCGGTTCGTCGTTTCTGTTTCCCGGCGTCGGCTACGGCGGGAGCTGCTTCCCGAAGGATGTCAAGGCGCTGCTGCGCTTCTCTCAGGATGCCCGGTACGAGTTCGGGATTCTGCGGGCGGTGGAGACCGTCAACGAGGCCCAGAAAGCCCGGATGTTGATGAAGCTGGACGCGCACTTCGGATCGCTCAAGGGACGGCACATCGGGGTCTGGGGACTGGCGTTCAAGCCGAAGACCGACGACATGCGCGAGGCCCCGTCGATCACGATCATCAACGGGCTCCTGGCGCGAGGCGCGAACGTGCACGCGTTCGACCCTGAGGCGGAGCAGGTCGCCCGCGGCATCTTCGGGAGTCGGATCGTCTACGCGCCCGGTTCGTACGACGCGGTGACCGGGGCCGATGCGCTGGTGATCGTGACGGAGTGGAGCGAGTTCCGGCGGCCCGACTTCGCGCGGATGAAGCGCCTCATGCGCGCGCCGGTGATTTTCGACGGCCGGAACATCTACAATCCGGCCACCATGCGGGCCCTGGGGTTCACGTATCACTCGGTTGGGCGGCCGTGAGCGCGGTCATCCTCGTCACGGGCGGGGCCGGGTATATCGGCTCCCACACCGTGAAGGCCCTGACGCGCGCCGGATACGAGCCTGTCGTCTACGACAATCTGTCGGCCGGCCATCGGGAGGCGGTGCAGACGGCCCGGTTGATCGAAGGCGACATCCACGACGGCCCGCGCCTGCGGCAGGTGATGCGGGCGCATCGGATCCGCGCGGTGCTGCACTTTGCCGCGTGGTTGTCGGTCGGTGATTCGGTCAAGGATCCCCGCGGGTACTACTGGAACAACGTCGTGGGGTCACTGTCGCTGCTGGAAGCGATGGCCGCCGAGGGCGTCGGGCAACTGGTGTTCTCGTCGAGCGCCGCGGTTTTCGGCGAGCCGCTGGAGACGCCGATGGCCGAGTCGCACGCGGCGCGCCCGACCAATCCGTACGGCGAGACGAAGCTGGCGGTCGAGCGGGCGCTGCCGCACTACGAGCGCGCCTACGGGCTGCGCGCGATCAGCTTGCGGTACTTCAACGCGGCCGGCGCGGACCCGGACGGCGAGCTTGGCGAGGATCACGACCCGGAGACCCACCTGGTGCCGCGTGCGATCGACGCGGCGCTGGGCGGCGAGCCGCTTTCGGTGTTCGGCGACGACTACCCGTCGCCCGACGGTACGTGCCTGCGCGACTACGTGCACGTCATGGACCTGGCCGACGCGCACGTGCTCGCGCTGGCCGCGCTCGAGCGGGGCGCGGCGACGACGGCCTACAACCTGGGCGCCGGCCGCGCGGTGTCGGTGCGGGAGGTGATCGCCGCGGTCGAACGGGTGGGCGGCCGGCCCGTGCCGTCGCGTGTGGTCGCGAGGCGCGCCGGCGATCCCGGGGTGCTGTACGCGTCGAGCGCCGCCATCGGGCGCGATCTCGGCTGGCAGCTGCGCCACGACGACCTGGACACGATCGTGCGGACGGCCTGGCGGTGGCGCCGGGCGCACCCGCAGGGCTATCGAACGGGAGCGAAGAGCTGATGTCACGCCTGCAGGGCGTGCTGATCGATCCGTTGCTGTCGGTGGTGATGCCCGTCTACAACGAGCGCACGACGATCGAGGAGATGATCTCGCGCGTGCTCGCGGTGCCACTGCGCATCGAGCTCGTCGTCGTCGACGACGGCTCGAAGGACGGGACGCGGGACATCCTGCAGCGTCTCCAGGCCGAGCGCGGGTTCACGCTGATCCTCCAGCCGCGCAATCAGGGGAAGGGCGCCGCGCTCCGCCGGGGCTTTGAGGACGCGACGGGCGATCTCGTCGTCATCCAGGACGCCGACCTCGAGTATTCGCCGGAAGAGTTCCCCGCGCTCATCGAACTCATCTGCCAGGGGCGCGCCGACGTCGTGTACGGCTCACGGTTTCTCGGGCGGCACCGCGTCTTCCTGTTCACGCATTACGCAGGCAACCGGCTCCTCACGTTCATCACCAACGTGCTCTACAACACCATGCTCACCGACATGGAGACCTGCTACAAGGTGATGCGCGCGGAGGTGCTGCGGTCCTTCGAGCTCAGATCGGACGGGTTCGGGATCGAGCCGGAGATCACGGCGAAGATCTTCAAGCGCAAGTACCGGGTCTACGAAGTGCCCATCACCTACGACGGGCGCGGATACGAGGAAGGCAAGAAGATCACCTGGCGCGACGGCGTGGTGGCGCTCTGGGTGCTGCTCAAGTACCGGTTCACCGAGTGAACAACTTCCTCCGGCTGCTCGGCTACGCGAAACCGTATCGCGGCCGCTTCATCGCGGCGCTCGCGGCGATGCTCGTCTACGCGGCGGCCGACGCGGGCCTGATCTACCAGGTCAAGTACGTCATCGACGACGTCCTGGGCAACCAGAGCGGACTCGGCCTGGTGTCGGCGGCCATCCTGGCGTTGTACCTCGTCAAGGGTGTTGGCACGTACTTCGCCACCTACCTGATGACCGACGTCGGGCAGCGCGTGGTGAAGGACCTTCGGGACCAACTCTTCCGGCACATTCTGGATCAGTCCGCCGGGTTCTTCCGCCGCAGGACGACCGGGCAGTTGATGTCCCTCGTCACGAATGACGTCAATCAGATCCAGCATGGGGTGTCCGAGACGGTCGGCGATCTGCTGCGAGAGTCCCTCGCGCTCGTCGGCTACTCCGCGCTCCTGTTCATCCTCGACGCGCGCCTGGCGGTCGTATGTCTCACGGGCGCGCCGCTGATTCTCTACCCCCTGGTGCGGTTGGGCCAACGCATCCGGAGCATGACGCGGCGCAGTCAGGAAGCCTTGGAGCAGATCTCGCATCTGACGGCCGAGTCGTTCACCGGTCATCGCATCGTGAAAGCTTTCGGCACCGAAGCGAAGGAGGCTCAGCGCTTCCGTGGGGCGTCGCAGGCGCTGTATCGCATCAATCTGAAGGTGACGAGCGCGCTGGCCGTGCTGCCCCCGCTCATGGAGCTGCTCGGTGGGTTCGGCATCATCGCCGCGGTGTGGTACGGCAGCCGCAAGATCGGCGCGGGCGAGCTGACGACCGGCGAATTCATGACCTTCATCATGTCGGCGTTCATGATGTACGGGCCGGCACGTAAGCTCAGTCGGGTGAATGCCACGCTGCAGCAGGCGATCGGCGCCGCGCAACGCATCTTCGAGATGCTCGACACGCACACCGAAGTGCACGATCGCCCGGCCGCGGCGACCTTGCCGCCCTTGCGGTCGAGCCTCGAGTTCCGACACGTCACGTTCGCGTACGACGATGTGCCGGGTCACGAGATCCTGCGGGACGTCTCGTTCAGCGTGCGAGCCGGGCAGGTCGTCGCCCTGGTCGGCATGAGCGGCGCGGGAAAGACCACGCTCGTGAATCTGGTGCCGCGCTTCTACGACGTCACCGGCGGGGCCATCCTGATCGACGGCGTCGACATCCGCGACGTGACCCTCCGGTCGCTCCGAGCCCAGATCGGGATGGTGACCCAGGAGACGGTGCTGTTCGACGATACGGTCGCCAGCAACATCGCCTACGGCGTGACGGGCGCGACCCACGAGGAGATCGAGGCGGCCGCGCGGGCGGCGCACGCGCATGAGTTCATCGTGACGATGGCCGAGCGGTACCAGACGCGCATCGGCGAGCGCGGACAGCGTCTGTCGGGCGGCCAGCGGCAGCGGCTGGCCATCGCGCGGGCGCTGCTCAAGAACCCGCCGATCCTCATTCTGGACGAGGCCACCTCGTCGCTCGACTCCGAGTCGGAGCAGCTCGTGCAGGATGCGCTGGCGAACCTGATGCTGAACCGGACGGCGTTCGTCATCGCGCACCGGCTGTCGACCGTGCGGCGCGCCGACGCGATCGTCGCGCTCGCGCGCGGCCGTATCGCCGAAATCGGCCGGCACGAGGAACTGCTGGCCCGTCCCACGGGCGTGTACAAGAAGCTCTATCAGTTGCAGGCCTTCGAGGCCCCGGGCGCCGCGCGGCGCGAGCCACAGGTCGATCAGCCCGTCGAAGACCAGTCCGGACGCGCGGCGGGTAAAGAGCTGAGCCGATGATCAAATCGATGACCGGGTTCGCGTCGGGCACGCGCGCGAGCGACGTGGCGACGATCGGCGTGACGGTCCGCAGCGTCAACCATCGCTATCTCGACCTGCAGCTTCGCCTGCCATCGGCGTTCGCGGAAGTCGAGCCGCGGTTGCGGGCGCTGGTGCAGCAGCGGGTGGCGCGGGGCCGGGTCGAGATCTCGGTGGCGGTCCAGGCGCGGCGCCAGCCGGCCGTGGAGGTCCAGCTCAACGAGCCGCTCGTCGACGCGCTGGCGTCAGCGCTCGACCGCGCGCGGGCGCGGGGCGTCGTGGCCGGGCCCATGACGCCGGGAGACCTGCTCCGGGTGCCGCAGGCGCTGACGTTCAAGGAGCAGGCGGACGATCCGGACGACCCGCTGCGCGCGGAAATGGGGGCGGCCATCGAGGCCGCCGTGGTCGATGCGCTCGGCGAGCTCGAGGTCATGCGCGCGCGTGAGGGTGGGTTCCTGGGCGACGACCTCGAGGGCCGGCGCCGGACGCTGGCCGATCTCATCGAGCGGATCACGGCGGCGGCCGCGAGCGGCCAGGACGCGTTTCGCGCCGCGCTGGCGGCGCGCGTGCAGGAGCTGACCGGCGATCTGCGCCTCGACGCGGCCGCGGTGGCGCAGGAAGTCGTGCGCCTGGTGGCGCGGTCCGATATCACGGAGGAAGTCGTGCGGTTCCGCGGCCACCTGGATCACTGGCGCGCGCTCGCCGAGTCGCCCGAGTCCTGCGGGCGCAAGCTCGACTTCCTGCTGCAGGAGATGAGCCGCGAGATCAACACCATCGGCTCCAAGGCCGAAGGCGCGGGGCTGCCGGAACTCGTCGTGGACGCGAAGGCCGAACTCGAGCGGATGCGCGAACAGGTGCAGAATGTCGAGTGACTCCCCACAGGCCGGCGGCGGGGGAACGGGCGCCCGCCGCGGACTGCTGTTCATCGTGTCGGCGCCCTCGGGCGCCGGCAAGACCACGCTCGTGGAGCGGCTGGTGGATCGGCTGCCCGACCTCGTGAAGTCGCGCTCCTACACGTCGCGGCCGGCGCGCAAGGGGGAAACCGACGGGGTGGACTATAATTTCATTACGCGCGATCGGGTCGAGGGCATGGTCCGGGCCGGGGAGTTCCTGGAGCACGCGGACGTCTTCGGGAATCTCTACGGCACGTGTGCCGAAGACACCAATCGGCTCCTCGTGTCGGGGCAGGATGTCGTGCTCGTCATCGACGTGCAGGGCGCCCGGCAGGTGCGCGGGCGTGGTCTCGAGAACGTCGCGGTGTTCGTGCTGCCGCCCTCGTTCGAGGTGCTGGAACGCCGCCTCCGCGGGCGCAGCCAGGACACCGAAGAGGCGATCGGCCGGCGGCTCGAAAGGGCGCGTGAGGAAGTGGAGGCGTTCGCGGAGTACGACTACGTGGTGGTGAACGACGACGTGGAGCGCTGCGTGGATCGGTTGGGCGCGATCGTCGCGGCCGAACGCGCCCGGCTGCGATCCGTGAGGCGCGCGATCGAGCCGATTCTGGACAGTTTTCGGACGGTAGGGGAAGACCCGGCGCCCGAGCGCCGATGAGAAAAGGGAAGGGTTCCAGGACATGAGACGGCAGGAAATCGGAAACGCATTCGAGTTCGTCGCGGTGGCAAGCGCGCGGGCGAAGCAGCTCCTGAAAGGCTGTACGCCGCGCGTGGACACTCCGGATGCGACGGAGAAACCCGCGCGCATCGCTCAGCGTGAGGTGCTCGCCGGCGTCGTGAGAAAGATGGAGCCGGAACCCGCCAAGGAGTAGTCGTTGTCCCTGATCGCGCTCGGCGTCACCGGCGGGATCGGCGCCTACAAGGCGGTGGAGGTCGTGCGCGGGCTCCAGCACGCCGGTCATGACGTCGTGACCGTCATGACCCGCGCCGCGCGACGCTTCGTGGGGCCGCTGACGTTCGAGGCGATCACACGGCGCAGGGTCGTGACCGATCAGTTCGCGCCGGGCGCCAACGCCGACATCGAGCACATCGCGCTGGCGTCGGCGATCGAACTGCTGGTCGTGGCGCCGGCGACGGCGAACATCATCGGGAAGTTCGCCAACGGCATCGCGGACGACTTCCTGTCGAGTCTCTACCTGGCCACGCGCGCGCCCGTGATCATGGCGCCGGCCATGAACACCAACATGTGGGAGCACGAGGCCGTGCGGCGAAACCTGGCGACGCTCGCCGCGCGCGGCGTGCGGTTGGTGGACCCGGGCGAGGGCGACCTGGCGTGCGGTTGGGTGGGCAAGGGCCGTCTCGCGGAGCCAGACGAGATCGTGGCCGCCGCGCTCGACCTGCTGCGGCCGGCTGGCACGCTGGCCGGGACGTGCGTCCTGGTGACAGCCGGTCCCACCTACGAGGACCTCGATCCCGTCCGTTACGTCGGCAATCGATCGAGCGGCCGCATGGGCCTTGCCGTCGCCGCTGAGGCCACCCGGCGCGGAGCGCGCGTGGTCCTCGTGCGCGGGCCGACGCCGCTTGCGCCGCCGCCCGGCGTCGAAGTCGTTCGAGTCCGCAGCGCGGCCGACATGCACGCGGCCGTGATGGCGCACGCGTTGTCGGCGGATGCCGTCGTGATGGCGGCGGCGGTGGCCGACTACACGCCGGCGGAAGGCGCGAGCGCCGCGAAGGTCGCGAAGCAGGATGGACCACGCACGCTGTCGCTCGTCAGAACGCCGGACATTCTGGCGGAGCTCGGCGGCCGGCGGGGCGACGCGCGGCGCCCCGTGCTCGTGGGGTTCGCGGCGGAGACCGGCGAGCTGGTGGTCCGGGCGCGGCAGAAACTTCGCGCCAAACACGCCGACCTCATCGTGGCGAATGACGTGTCGAAGCCGGGCTCCGGCTTCGAGGTCGAGACCAATGAGGCGACGCTCGTGACGGCCGGCGGCGAGGAGGCCTTGCCGCTGCAGCCCAAGACGCGACTGGCCGCGACGATTCTCGATCGGGTCGAGACGCTGCTGGCCGCGCGCGGGGCCCTGGCGAACTCCTGACCGTCGCGACCCCATCGCACGGCGCGCTCACATGAACGAACGCTCCCAGCTTACCGAGCACCTCCGCTTCTTCGAGGAGATCGGCGTATCCGGCGTCAGCCGCGATCCCGCCTGGCGCGCGCGCCAGATGGAGGCGCGATCTGGACCGGAGCCGGCGCCGAGTGCGGCGCCGGTCGCGTCCGGCGAGGCGCTGCAGCTCATTCGCGCGGACCTTGGCGACTGCACGCGGTGTAAGCTGCACACACTCGGACGGCGTCAGATCGTGTTCGGGGTGGGCAACCCGGACGCAGACCTCATGTTCATCGGCGAGGCTCCCGGGCGGGATGAGGACATCCAGGGCATCCCATTCGTGGGCCGGGCCGGCCAGCTTCTGACGAAGATGATCGAAGCGATCGGCCTGACACGCAACGACGTGTACATCGCCAACGTCATCAAGTGCCGTCCGCCCGAGAATCGAAACCCCGAGCCGGACGAGGTGGCGAGCTGCGAGCCGTTCCTGTTCCGGCAGATCGACTCGATCGCGCCGAAGGTCGTCGTGGCGCTCGGCGCTGTCGCGGTGAAGGCGCTCCTGAAATCGGACGCCCCGATCTCGCGGCTGCGCGGTCGCGTGATCGATTACCGGGGCGCGAAGCTCGTGCCGACCTTTCATCCGGCGTTCCTGCTGCGAAGCCCCGACAAGAAGCGCGAGGCGTGGGACGATCTCAAGAAAGTGCGCGCGCTCCTGCGCGGTGACGCGTGAACGTCCCGATCGCTGACGGCTCTACCCGAGCGCTGACAGCCGAGGGCTGAACGCTGAGCGCCGAGAGCTCCCCCAATGTCCCGCCTCGTTCACGTCGCGCTTCCGGTCCCTTCGCTCGGCCTCCTCACGTATCGCGTGCCGGATGACCTGCCGCAACCCGTGCGTGGCGCACGCGTGCTCGTTCCGCTCGGCTCGCGCCTCATGACCGGTTGCGCCCTCGGTCCGGCGGATTTGCCGCGCGCGGACGGTGGGCGCGGCGCCGTGCCGGGCGAGAACGTGCGCGACATCGTCGACGTGCTCGACGGCGACGCGTTTCTGCCCGAGGAGATCGTTGATCTCTCGCTGTGGGTGTCGGAGTACTACATCTGCGCGCCCGGTGAGGCCCTGGCCGCCGCGATGCCGCCCAAGGCCTGGATCGAAAGCGAACGCCACGTCCAGATCACGAACGAAGGACTGGCGCGCGCGCGCGACACCAGCGGAATCCGCCGCACGGTGCTCGACGCACTCGCCCACGGTCGGATGGTGCGTCTCGAGAAGCTGGCTGTGGCGATCCGGCCGCCGTCGGGCGAACGCGGGCGCCGGACCGGCCGGCCGCACGGTGTGCACGCCGCGGTCACGGCGCTCGAACGACTCGGGCTCGTGCGGACTGAGCGGCCGCTTCGCGGCAGCGCGCAGGCGTTTCGTACCGTGCAGGTGGCCGCGTTGACCGCCGAGGGCCATGAGTTCGCGCGCGGCGCGCAACCACGCCGTCAGACGGATTGCGAGGCGCCGGCGATCCGGCTGGGCGAGCGGCAGCAGGCCGCGCTGGATCGACTGCGCGGAACCCCGATGGGGCTCGCGGTCTCGGAACTCGCGGCCGACGGCATCACGGCCGGCGCGATCAGGCGGCTGGCTGCGCGTGGACTCGTGCGGATCGTTCGCGTCCGCGTCGAGCGCGATCCATTCGAGGCGGCGACCGCCGTCGCGCCGGACCTCGCGCCGAGTGACAACAATCGTACCCTGACCAGCGAACAGGAAGACGCGCTGCGGCGGCTCGACGGGGCCGTGGCGTCGGGCACGTTCAGGACGGTGTTGTTGCACGGGGTGACCGGCAGCGGCAAGACCGAGGTCTACCTGCGCCTGGCGCGCGAGAGTCGCGCGGCCGGGCGGCGCGCCCTGATCCTGGTGCCGGAGATCGCGCTCACGCCGGCCGTGGCCACAGCGTTCCGCCGCGCCTTCGGCGCGCGCGTGGCGATCCAGCACAGCGGGTTGTCGGACGGCGAGCGGCACGATCAGTGGCACCGCATCCGGCGCGGCGACGTGGACATCGTGGTGGGGACGCGGTCGGCCGTCTTCGCGCCGCTCGACCGGGTCGGGTTGATCGTCGTGGACGAGGAGCACGACACCTCGTACAAACAGGAGGATCCCCCGCGCTACAACGGCCGCGACGTGGCCGTGATGCGCGGCAGGCAGGCGGGCGCGCTGGTCGTGCTCGGCTCGGCGACGCCGTCCATGGAGAGTCATCAGAACGCGCTCGACGGGAGGTACGAGCGCGTGGCGCTCGAACGCCGCGTGCTCGATCGGCCGCTCGCGGCGGTGCGCATCGTCGACATGCGGGAGGAATACGCGGCCCAGGGGCCCGAGACGATCCTGAGCCGGGCGCTGGTGGACGCGATCGGCGATCGCCTGGCCCGGCGAGAGCAGGCGCTCATCTTGCTCAATCGGCGCGGATTCGCGACGGCCGTCTTCTGCCGCCAGTGCGACGCGACGCTGGAGTGTCCCAACTGCAGCGTCTCCCTGACGGTGCATCGCGCGGAACGACGCGCGCGCTGCCACTACTGCAACTACGCGCTGCCCCTGCCGAAGTCCTGCGTCAACTGCGCGGGGCCCTACCTGGAGCTGGCGGGTTTCGGGACCGAACGTGTCGAGCGCGATCTCAGCGACAAGTTCCCGGGCGCGCGCGTCGCCCGGCTCGATCGCGACACCGTACGCCGGCGCGGGGCCATCGTCGGCGTGCTCGACCGGTTCGCCTCGCGCGAGATCGACGTGCTCGTGGGCACCCAGATGATCGCCAAGGGCCACGACTTTCCGCAGGTCACGCTCGTCGGCGTCGTGTCGGCAGACGTCGGCCTCGGCGTCGCCGACTTCCGGGCCGCCGAGCGCACCTTTCAGCTTCTCACGCAGGTGGCCGGACGAGCCGGGCGAGGCGACATCTGCGGGGAAGCCATCATTCAGACGCTCTACCCACGACACTACGGCATCCTCCATGCCTGCCGGCAGGACTACGTCGCTTTCTTTGAGGACGAGATCCGGTATCGGCGCGCGATGCGCTATCCGCCGGCGGTGGCGCTCGTCAACGTGATCGTGCGCGCGCCGAGCGCGGGCCAGGCGATGAGCGACGCGGCCGGTCTCGCGCAGCGGCTGCGCCGGCGCGCGTCGTCGTTCCGCGTGCTCGGCCCCGCACCCGCGCCGCTGGCGCGGCTGCGCGGCGAGCACCGGGCGCAGATGTTTCTCAAGGGCCGGAACCGCCGGACGATGCGTGAAGCCCTGCTCGCCGCGCTCGAGGTCCAACCGGATCTGCGACGGCGGATCACGATCGATGTGGATCCGGTCACCGTACTGTGAAGGAACGAGGAACGAGCCTGAAGCTCTTCAGGGGTTCGAGATCAACTGGTACGGCTCAATCGGCGCGGGCGTGAAGCAGAGAATGAAGATGATCGCCGAGACCAACGCGATCCAGCGACGCGTGGGGTCGAGCGGTAGGTGTTCGTCGATGACGCGCGGGTGGCGCGCGCCGACCGTGAACAGCATCACCAGCATCATGATCGTGACGACGAGCCAACTCGACGACACGAACGCGAGGGCGATTGCGGTGAGCACGGTCGCCAGCGACACCCGTGTGGCGCGTGGACCGAGCACGGCGTACGCGATGTGCCCGCCGTCGAGCTGACCGAACGGCATCAAGTTCAGGGCGGTCGCGATGAGGCCGAACCAGGCGGCGAACGCCATCGGATGGAGATTGATCGAAGCGTCGGCGGGCACCGGGCCCCAGACGAGCCAGGCGGCGAGCTTGAAGAGCAGCGGCTCGCCGAGCGACAGGCCTTCGAAGTTCTCGGGCAGCGGGGCGATGTTCGAGAGCCCGAGACCGACGAAGAGGGCCGGCACCAGCAGGACGAAGCCCGCGATCGGCCCGCCGACGCCGATGTCGAACAGGACGGCCTTGCTCGGGAACATCTCGCGGATTCTGATGAAGGCGCCGATCGTTCCGGTGAGCGGCAAGGGCGCTGGAAGGAAGTAGGGCAGCGTGGCATCCACACGATGGTACCGGCACATGAAATAATGTCCCAGTTCATGTGCGCCCAGGATGGCGAGCAGCGTGCCGCTGTACCAGAAGCCATTCAGGAACATCGCCAGATCGAAGCGTGGTGACCCAACGTCGAACGCGGCGAGAAACCCGTCGTAGTGGAACACGCCGACGACGGTCGTTGTCGCGAGCGTGGCGACGAGCAGCAGGGCGTGCACCCAGTAACGGTGCTGGAACCGCAGACGCACCGGAGGCGGACCAAGGGCGCCGTAGCCCAACCGGTCAAGCGGCGTGGCGTTGCCTGGATAGACGGGTTCGTCTGAAAGACGATCGGGAAACGATGATCGTTCGGAGGACAATAGAGAAGTGTCCGCGCGCGTCAGGCCTGGATGTTCTGCAGGTCCTTGCCTGGCTTGAAACGGATGGTGCGGCCCGGCGGGATCCGCACTTCCTTGCCGGTCCGCGGGTTACGTCCGATGCCGCGCTTGCGTGGCTTGACCTGGAAGACGCCGAAGCCGCGCAACTCGATTCGCTCGCCCCGCTGCATCGAGAGCCGCATCGCGTCGAAGACGGCGTCCACCGCCACCTCGGCTTTGACCTTGGTGACCTCGGCGACCTTCGCGACCTCGTTGACGATGTCAACCTTGATCATGCTTAGGCGCTCCTCAATATGCCTAAGTATCATAGAAATCTAGACTTACGCTGTCAAGCCTGTTCCTAACTGATTCCTTCTGATTGGACCCGATTATGGCGGAAAAACGCGGGGGCCGGGGTCCATCGGTGGTGCTCGTGGGCCGCCCCAATACGGGGAAATCGACCCTCTTCAACCGCATCACCGGGACGCGGAAGGCCATCGTGACGCCGATTCCCGGGACGACCCGGGATGTGCAGACCCAGCAGGCGGAATGGGGTGGCGCGGCGTTCCAGCTCGTCGACACCGGGGGCATGTTCGGGGCGAGCGACGACCCGCTCCGGGCCCTCGTCATCCAGCATGGGCGCCGTGCGCTCGAGTCAGCCGACGTGGTGGTGTTTGTGGTGGACGGGCGCGAAGGCCTCGTGCCGGCAGACGAAGAAATAGCGAAGACGCTCCGAACGATCGGGTTGCCGGTGATCCTCGCGGTCAACAAGCTGGAGGATCGCCGCGCGCGCGAGCGCGCGATGGAGTTCTACCAGTTCGGGTTCGATCCGGTCGTCGAAGTGGCCGCGGAGCACGGCATCGGCGTCAGCGACCTCCTGCAGGAAATCTACAACCGCCTCCCGGCCCACCGGCGTGAAGCCCGCCAGGCGCCCCTCGCCGAGGGGGAGGGCCGGCCGCGCGAAGTCAGCGTCGCGATCGTCGGACGTCCCAACGTCGGCAAGTCGTCGCTCGTGAACCGCCTGCTGCGTGAAGAGCGCGTGATGGTCAGCGAGATGCCCGGGACGACGCGCGATGCCATCGATACGCTCCTGCGCTGGCACCGCCGCGATTTCCGGATCGTCGACACGGCGGGTATCAGGCGGCCGGGGCGCGTGTCGCGAGGCGGGCAGGTCGAGACCGTCAGCGTCATGGTCGCGCGCCGGGCCATCGAGCGAGCCGATGTCGCGGTGCTGGTGATTGACGCGGTCGAAGGCGCCACCGATCAGGATGCCGCGATTGCGGGCGAGGCGGATCGGGCGGGCTGCGGCATCATCATCGCCGCGAACAAGTGGGACCTGTTGAAGGGGAAGGGCCCGGAGTTCGTCAGGGCCTTCGACGAGGATCTGCGGTTGAAGATGAAGTTCCTGGACTACGCGCCGAGGCTGCACCTCTCGGCCCGGACGGGCGAGCGCACCCCGAAGCTCCTCGAAACGATCGATCGCGTGGCCGAGTCGCGGCGGCACCGCATCGCGACCTCCGAGCTCAACCGGTTCATCGAAGCGGTCACGACCGTCCATCCGCCGGCGGGTGTGGGCCGGAGAGAAGTGAAAATCATGTACGCGGCGCAAACGGGCATCGAGCCGCCGATGATCGTGCTGTTCACGAATATCGCGACGAAGCTGCACTTTTCGTACGAGCGCTTCCTCATCAACCGGCTTCGCGAAGCGTTCGGGTTCGTGGGCACGCCGATTCGGCTGCACGTGCGTCGCCGCGGCCGGAAAGCGCGCTCATGACGCCACACGCTCCAGGCCCGTTTGATATACTTCCGGTGAGCCTCGAGCATCCATGCCTACGGTTGCGATCCCGAACCGGTCGTTGTTTAGGGCTCCCGAAGTCTGCCAGATCGTCGGCGTGCAGTCCTACGTGCTGCGGTCGTGGGAGCTGGAGTTTCCCGATTTGGGGGTTTCGCGGCGTGATGGCAGCCCGCGTGTGTATCGCCGGTCCGACGTGGAGCGCGTGCTGCGAATCAAGCACCTCGTCTTTGTCGAGGGTTTGACGCTGGCGGGCGCGCGGCGCCGACTGGGCGAGGAGGCGCGGCCGGCCGAGCCGGACGGCCCGCCGCTCGACGAGTTGCTCGGGCGGGACGCGCGCGAGCGATTGCAGCAGGTGCGGGACGGGCTTCGCGAAGTGCTGCAGATGCTGTCGCGCCGACCGCCGGGCGCGGGAAACGGGGAGCCGGCATTCGAGTTGCGTCTGGTGGGCGCCGGCGTTGCGACGCCGGCGAAGGTCGCCTCGGGTGCGCGGAGACGGGAACGCTCGGCGGCAGGTCACGCGGCGCGGGGGAAGAAGCCAGTGCGGCGAGCGCGGCGGTGAGCGCCCGCGCCGCCCGGAGAGGACATCGGCAGTACGCACGAAGCGGTCGCAGTGAAGTGTCGGGGCGTAGCGCAGCCTGGCTAGCGCACCAGACTGGGGGTCTGGGGGTCGTGGGTTCGAATCCCACCGCCCCGACCAATCTTCCTGCGAGCCTCGGCGTTCCCGTATACTGAACCAGCCAGCCCAGCGCCTCGCCGGTCAGGCCCTGCCATGACGCGTCCTCCTGTCCGCACGCCCGCAAGGCGATACCCACTCCCGTTTGCATCGCTCCCGCTCGCGCTTGCCGGGCTGTGCGGCGTGCTCATGGCGCAGACGCCGCAACCGGTCCAGCCGCAGCGACCGACATTCCGCACCGAAGCCAACCTCGTGCGGGTCGACGTCTTCGCGACGGCGGGCGAGCGCGTTGTGCTCGATCTGCGCCGGGACGAGTTCCAGGTCTTCGAAGACGGTGCGCAGCAGACGATCGAGTCGTTCGAGCACGTCATGGTGCGGCCGGCTGGTCCTCAGACCGAACGGGTCGAGCCGAACACGCAGCGCGAAAGCGACGCGATGGCGGCCGACCCGCACAACCGTGTCTTCGTCGTCTTCCTCGACACCAACCACGTCAGCCTCGACGGGTCTCACAACATTCAGGGACCTCTGGTCCGTCTCATCGATCGCATTCTCGGTCCGGACGATCTCATCGGCGTGATGACGCCGGAGATGTCCGCGTCGCAACTCACCCTGGCCCGCAAGACCGAGGTCATCGAGCGCGGCCTGCGAGAGAACTGGAGCTGGGGACGGCGCAACCGGCTCACGGCCCTCGATGCGGTCGAACAGAACTACACGATCTGCTATCCGCCGCAACTCGGGGAAGGCGGGACCTTTTCGGCCGTCGCCCGCGAGATGATTGCGCGGCGTCGCGAGAAGATGACGCTCGACGCGGTCCTCGATCTCGTGCGGCACCTCAACA
>ERZ1292640.436-Hain-H43-02um-R1-436-length-33974-cov-12_pt1 | contig 33974 bp, 32 predicted proteins | sample MGYA00564404_ERZ1292640 | MGnify/ENA primary metagenome ERZ1292640 (study PRJEB36523, sample SAMEA6512636) | groundwater metagenome | collected 2019-01-08 | study: AquaDiva: Metagenomics assemblies of 32 groundwater samples | reverse complement strand
AAAACTACAACCGATAATTTAGCCATTAATTTTCTCCCGTGTCATTGCGAGCCCGTGTATAAACGGGGACGGATCTGTTTTTCCCGCATTTAGGTCTAGAAAAATAGACCCGTCCCCTTGTTTTTAACTACCCATAAACTCCTTCAATGATCGAATAATATAATCTTTTTCTTCTCCGGTCAGCTCCGGATAAATAGGTAAAGTAAATATCTGCTTTGCCGCTCTTTCCGCTTCAGGAAAATCTCCATTTTTGTATCCGAGATATTTAAAACATTTTTGTAAATGTAGAGGCACCGGATAAAATACCCGCGAATCAATACCTTTTCCCTGTAAATAATCTAAAAACAGCTTATTTGAACCATTTGACCTTAGAACATATTGGTGATAAATATGGGTTGTATAATCCGGGACAAACGGCGCTTTTAACGGCAGGCCGGCTAGATTCCTATTGTAATACTGTGCCACCTCCTGCCTCTTCTTATTCCACCCATCCAGGTATTTCAACTTAACATCCAGAACTACTGCCTGAATCGTATCCAGCCGGTTATTACGCCCTAAAACTAAATGATAATATTTATTTTCATTTCCTTGATTACGTAGAATCTTTAATTTGTCCGCCAACACTTTGTTATTGGTAAGAATTAATCCAGCATCGCCAAATGCGCCGATGTTTTTCCCCGGATAAAAACTTACCGTGCCACAATCACCGAGTGTCCCGGCTTTTTTTCCTTTACCTTGCCTGCCGGCAGGCCCGCCTGCCGGACGGGCAGGCAGGTATTCTGCGCCGAAAGCTTGCGCGGCATCTTCAATAACTTTTAATTTAAATCTTGCCGCTAACTTCAAAATTCCTCCCATATCCGCGCACTGGCCGTAGAGATGCACCGGAATAATTGCCTTAATTTTATTCTTTCTGCTTAATATTTTCTCTATACTTTTAAGCGAAATATTGTAGGTATCGCAATCAATATCCGCAAAAACCGGACGCGCCCCGACAGCCGATACTGCGCCGGCTGTCGCATAATAGGTAAACGCCGGACAGATTACTCCATCTCCAGGCTCGATGCCCAACGCTAACAAAGCCAGGCTTATCGCGTCAGTGCCATTAGATACACCAACAGCATATTTTGCTCCGGAATATTCAACAACGTGCTGCTCAAATTTAGCTACCCCGCCTCCCAATACAAAACTCGTATTGTCAATTACTTCCTTAATCGCCAAATCGATTTCCTGACGAATCGGAGTAATCTGTTTTTTTAAATCTAGTGCTGAAATTTTCATTGCATTGTCATTGCGAGGCGCACAGCGCCGAAGCAATCTCCTTAACTTAATAACCTACTAGCCGACTCAAACACCGCGTCTACGCTTACGGATTTTAAACACTCCCTGTCCTTATCGCAAGATGGCAGCCTGAAATTATTATAGCAAGGCCGGCAAGCAATATCCCATTTTAAAACTACATGCTGGCTGCTAGGCGGAAACGGCCCGTAAACTAACTCACTTACCGGGCCAAATATCGAAACAGTTTTAACCCCTAAGGCTACCGCCAGATGCATTGGCCCGCCGTCATTAGTAATCAGCATATTGCAATTTTTAATTACTGCCGGTAAAATTTCCAAACCGGTCATGCCTGTCAAATCTATCGGCTTATTACGCATAACATGCGTCATGACTTCGGCAATCTTATGTTCTGACTCATCTCCTAAAATTACGATTTTTGCTTTGAATTCAGCAGCAAGCCTATCGGAGGCTTGGGCAAACTTTAACGTCGGCCAATGCTTATAGACAGCATCCTTCCCCCAGCTTCCTCCTGCGCCGGGAGCAATGCCGATGACCAGGTCATTTTCTTCAATTCCTGAGGCAGCCAACAAATCTTGCGCCTTCTGCCGGCTCTCTTCGGAAACATTCAGATATAAATTCTTATCCACCACAGGAATACTCAGAAATTTTAAAAGCTCTGAATAATATTCAACTACATGCTTATCCTGATAACCCGTCAAATCGATACGGCTGGTCAAAAATCTTCCCCTGCCCTTATAATTGAATCCGCTACGTTGCCTGATACCGATTATTTTGGCAAGTAAACTATAGCGGTGGTCGAGAGAAAAATCAAGGCAAATGTCAAAATTCTCTTTTTTTATCTGGTAAACTAGCTTCAGCGCGCTCCATATTCCCTTAAAGAATGACTCCTGATAAATCTTCTTAAGATCACCGCGAGATAAAGCAAAAACTTTGTTTATCCGGGGGTTACTTTCAAGGACCGGCTTAACCCGGAGATTTGACCAATAGCCGATGAAGCAGTCCGGATATTGAAGTTTGAGCGCTTCAATTACCGGCGTAGTAAACAGAACATCCCCGATACCAAAAGGATTAATAATTAAGAATTTCATAGACATTTGTCATCACAAAGCACCCGTCATTGCGAGTCCGCTGAAAGCGGGCGAAGCAATCTCTACCTTTTAAAATCATCCTCAAATCTCTCTATATCATCTTCTTCAAGATAATTACCGGTCTGTACTTCAACTATTCTTAAGGGCTGTTTAGTAGTATTCTCTAAACGATGCTTTTTACCTTTTGGGATATAAATACTTTGGTTACTATTAACCAGCGATGTCTTTCTCCCGTTTACAACCTTAGCTACGCCGCTTACCACCACCCAATGTTCAGCGCGCTTTCTATGCTGCTGCAGGCTTAAACGTTTATGAGGAGCTATCTCAATGAGCTTGATTTTAAAACCCATACCTTCCTGCAGGATCGTAAATGAACCCCAAGGCCGGCGCTCAGTCAAGTGCACCTGATGTTCTTTACGCTTGAGTAATTTTAATTTTTCCACCAGCTTTTTAACGTCTTGGGTTTTGTCCCTATCACAAACTAACAAAGCGTCAGGAGTGTCGGCAATCACTACGTTATTGATTCCAATGGTTGAAATAAGCCGGTTACCCCGGGAAAATACGCAAACCCCATGGCTATCTAAATTTAAAGTATCTCCATTAGCAATATTCCCATTTTTATCTTTCGGAAATATTTCAGATAAGACATCCCAACTGCCCAGGTCAGTCCAATAAAAATCCGCAGGAATAAGCGCAATGCGTTTGGAATACTCCATGATCCCATAATCAACGGAGATTGCTTTGATCGATGGCCAAACTTTAGGGATATCATTTACCGATTTGATTAACTCTAAACTTTTGTTTAAATCCGGCAGATACGCCTTAATTTCTTCAAGTAACACACTTGCCTTCCAAATAAACATCCCGCTATTCCAGAAGAATTTCTTATCCCTAAAATATTGCTTGGCTTTATTTAAACTCGGTTTCTCCAGGAATTTCTCGACTTTAATATAACCGTTTCCTTTCTTCCAGGCTTTGATATATCCATACCCTGTGGACGGCGCATTCGGTTTAATTCCTATCGTAACCAAAAAATTATTTCTAGCGCAAGCAACCGCCTTATTCAGCGTCCGCTTAAAATTATCAGTATTCTTAATATAATGATCCGAAGGCAAGACCATAAGTACGGCATCTTTATCGAGCCTGCTGATTAACCTTGCGCATAACCCCGCAGCCGGAGCGGTATTTTTTCCCTGCGGCTCCAATATGATATTTTTATCAGGAACGCGAAGTTTAGCGATTTGCGCTTTAACCTCGTAAAAATAGATACTATTCGTTACAATATAAATATGGGGAGGCTCAACTACCCCTTTTAAACGCTTAATCGTTGCCTGCAGTAAGCTGGCCTCACCGATAATCTTCATAAACTGCTTCGGTTCAAGCTCGCGAAAAAACGGCCAGAACCTGCTCCCCACTCCGCCTGCTAAGATAACCGCATAATTCATTCTTAATCTCCTACGATATACTATTTTCTATTTAATCGCCCTAATAATTAAATGCCTACCATAAAGTAACTCTTTAGATAACAAAATCTTATTTATTCTTCTAAAATCCATGCCCCCCCTTCTCAGGGAACGTCTTTCTTTTTGCCAAGATTGAAACTTAATAATAGGCAATAAAAACCACATCTCATGCCCCTCATATATACTTGTAAATATATTTTCAATCTTAAAACCAGCTACAGTTAATAAATACTCTAATTCATGGTATCTGTATGGAACAAGGTGCAAATTAAAAATAACTTCTTTAGGATTTTTTAACTGGTCTAATGGCGTTGCTCTAAAATATTCATAAACTCCTTCAATCAAAAAACGAAACCTAGATTTAAGGTTTAAAATATTAGGAGTTGATAAAATTAACGAGCCATTCTTTTTAAGAATACGATTTATTTCTGACATAACTGCATAGGGGCTCCTTAAGTGCTCTACAACTTCCATTAGCAATACATAATCAAAACAATCCGCAGGAAAAGGCATCTCCTTTGTTATATCGCAATGCTCAAATTTAATCGCATCCTTATATTTAAATCTTGCTAAATCAATATCACCTGCAATAACATCAAATCCTAAATCTTTTAGTCTTTTGGAATAATCTCCGTCTCCGCAGCCCAAATCTAGCACTTTTCCTTTCGGTAAGCCGGAAAAATTACTGATTACTGATTCAAGAAGAAAATTAATATTTTTTTTCTTTACCACATTGTCTCCTTACCGCTTCTAGCACTTCATCTACGCTTATATCATTAAGGCTGCTCTTTTCAATTACAATATGACCTTCTCCCCATGGCCCCCAGCGCCGTGCAGTCTTACCTGGCAAATCATTCCTGAACAACGCTAGTACCGGCGTGCCCACTGCCGCGGCTAAATGCATCGGCCCGCTATCACAGGAAATAAGTAGAGAACAGCGTTTTAATAAAGTAGCTAATTCTACTAAACTTGTCTTATTAATCAAATCTATAACCTCTAAGGGGACTGTCCTCGAAGGGGACTGTCCTCGATCTTCAACCCTTCCCACAAGCACAACTTTCACCTTCATCTCCTGCGTAATTCTTTGCGCTAGTTCTTTAAACCTCTCCATAGGCCATTGCTTAACCGGATCGCTGGTAAATGGATGTATTACTACAATTTTTTGCCCGATAAATTCTCTGAACAAACTATCATCAACTTTAATCTTAAGCGTTTTATCAAGCGTTTTTGCCCCAATCAACCCCACCAACTCCAAATTACAATCCACCTCATGCCTGTCACCAAGGTGTTTAGTGTCTTTCAATCTATGCGTCAACAGAATCCCCCATTTTCTATTATAACCAACACGCCTAGGAATCCCTGCCCAGAAAACAGCCCAATGCGCTTCTTTAGTGGGGTTTAAAACAACGCAGAGATCAAACTTTTGTTCTCTTAAGTTTCTCTTGAAAGCATTATCCCAGACCACGGCCTCATCAACACATTCCACCGCGGCTGCCAACTCACAAACCGCAGAATTTACCGCCAGGGTAAGCTTAGCTTGCGGATATTTTTCTTTCAAGGCACGCATTGCAGGAATATTCAGCAAAAACTCGCCAAACCTGTCGGTACGTATAAGAAGTATGTTTTTAATCATTTCCCTTAATAACCACTCCTAAGTAAAATAAAATTTAGATAATTTAATCACTACTCAAGTTAATATGGATCCTTCCTGCCCCTAAATAAATTATAGTAGCCTGAAAGCTTCAGCCAAAATGATAAGGGCTTAATCGCATCAGAGTTAGTCACTTTGACTCTTTTAAGTTCATAGGGATCGCTATTAAACCTGGCAAACCCGCGATTTGTAGTACAGGCGCCTTTATAACCAACGCCTTTAATAATTTCTTTTACTCTTTCGTTAAAACCTCCGGTAGGATAACAAAAATACTCTACTGGAACGCCCATTTCCTGCTCGATCTCTTTTTTTGACCCTTCCACCTCATCCAATATTATATTCTCATCTTTAGCCGTCCCGAGATAAAAATGTGTTTTAGTATGAGCGCCAAAAGATACGTTGTTCTTAGACATAATCCTGGCCTGATCCCAAATTAAGAACCTCTTATCATTCCCTATATAGCTACTTATTAGAAATATAGTTGCCGGAAAACCAAATTTCTTTAAAACAGGATAGGCATATTCAAAATTATCTTCATAGCCGTCATCAAAGGTAATCACAACTCTATTTGCCTCAAAGCGCTCTTTACTCCTTATGCTGCGCACCAGTTCATCTAAAGTTATTACTTTATAGCCTTTTTTCTTTATATACTCCATCTGCTTAGCAAAGTTCTCGGGGGTAACAAAATGACTGCCCTTTCCATAGTTAATGCTGTGATACGTCAAAATAGGTACGGTATACTTCGGGGCGAGCCAGGAAAAATAAAAAACTCCTAGTAAAATTACTGCTGCAAATAATGATAAAATTATTTTTTTCATGTTTACGAATTGTTATGTGGCTTCTTTACAAATCCGTTTAATGACAGGGAGATTCCTATCAAATACCAGAAAACCATCGCTACTCTGGCATTATAAAGACTGGTCTCGGTGAGGCCATTAATTAAGAAGGCAACCAAACCGGCAACTAAAGACAAGGAGATTGCTTTAAGATACTCATCATCAAGCTTAATATAACAACTGACCGCATTTTTAAAGATTAAAAACAAAAACCAGAAAAAAACAGCCAAACCTAATAACCCAATCTCGCCGGCCATCTGTAGATATATATCATGGGAATAAATAGTATCCGGAGTATGCGCATATTTCTCAGCGCTTTCGGTTTTGTATTTACCGTAATTTAACGAGAATGTATTCACTCCCACCCCTATGAACGGATGGTGCTTAATCATATTAATAGTATTATTGTAAATACTAATCCTGTCCTGATTGAGCATAAACACTATTGGATTATAATTTACCTCTTTTGCCCATTTTTTTATATCCTTAGGCATGACGAAAGGAAAAATTAAAATGACTGCAACCAAGGCAGAAATTAATAGTTTCTTTCTGCCGGCGATACATAAAAATAGAATAACCAAATATACGGCTAACCCAGCGCCGCGTGAAAAAGTCAAGAACATACCAACTAAGGCCAGAATAGTTAAGAAAGACATCAGCGCTTTATTTTTACCCTTAAAATAAAGAATAGCTAAACCCGCAACAAGCGGGATGAATGCAGACATGTAAATTCCTAAAAGATTCGGGTTAGGAAATGCAGCCGAAACGCGGGGAATACCTATGTTATGATGTAAAGCAATTCTGTGTATAAAATCGTAACCAAATAAAAACTGCCAAAGCGCATCGATTGCCGATAAACTAACGCCGCAACAAACCGAAAAAACAATTTTCTTTATATGCCCTTTATCCTTAATTGCCTGGCTACATACTGCAAAGATTAATAAATATTTCAGCAGCTTAACAATACCTTGAATACTTGAGTTATAGTTAACCGAGTTCACAAAAGAAAGCAACGAAATAATAATGAGGCAAGTGAAACTTAACAAGATTGTTTTATTTATTAATATCGGCTCTTTCTTTAACAGCTTCGATATTAAAAATGCCCCGGAGAACAGCCCAATAAAAGTATTGGCAATAGCAGGAGCAATCGCTACAGAAAAAGGCATAATAATTATCGACCAATAGATAATAAAATCTAAAACATGCAATATTCTCATAACGCTACCTCCAGAACCTATACTTAAACATCGTTAAAATAGCCCAAAAAGCGTCATTTATCCTGATTTTTTTCCCTTCCCTATAAGAACGCGGGTGATAGGAAACAGGTAATTCTTTAATTCTTAACCTTCTTCTCAATGCTTTACAGATAATCTCGAAATCCATATCAAAACCCATTGACTCTAATGCAAATGATTTATATGCCTCTCTGCGCGCAAGCTTATAACAAGTTGCGCAATCATTTAATTTTGCCCCATAGAGAAAGTTAAGCACGAAGGTTAGAAACTTATTTCCCGCTACATGCATTAATAACCCTTGGTGGCCTTCAAAGAAACGCGCCCCTGAAACCATATCATACTTAGCGTCTTTAATTTCCTCAAATAAACGCAGATAATCATTCGGGTCATATTCCAAATCGGCATCTTGTGTAACAATATATTCACCGCTGGCATTATCTAAGCCGGTTAAAAAAGATGCCCCTTTGCCGCGGTTAGTGCTATGATAAATAATTTTTAAATTATCATAATGCAGCCCGCTTAGAATTTTTTGCGTGCCATCAGTCGAGCAGTTATCGATTACAATGATTTCTTTATCTATGTTCACAGAATAAATTTTATCAATTACCTGTTTTATAGTCTTAGCCTCATTATAAACCGGAACGATTACAGATAAAAGTGGCATAGATTCTCCTCTGGATAAATACTTCTGTTAAAGATCTTCTTTGTACCACCCGTAAGTTATTCTTATGCATAATACTTGTTTTAATTTTCTGCATTTTTATAACAAAGAAGCCTCCAGCTCTTTGGCCTGAATAATAATCTCGGCAATATTGTAAACCATAATAAAAATTTCTCAAATCTGCGGTACTTTTTAAAAAAATAGGCTAATCTTACTTTAAATGTATACCTTGTACCCCTATTCTTATATTTCATTATATAATCATCTGCCAGCGATGAAAATACGATTCTTACCTTTTTAAATCCCCCCTCTTGAGCTCCTTTTTTCCATTCTAACAGGTTATAAGCGGTATCACCAAATCCTTTTTCTTCCATCTTCTTATAAACAGGGTGAATCCTTTCCCATACCCCCCTGCCTGCTTCATTAATTAAAACAAGCCTGCCTCCGGGCCGTAAAACCCGCCTGATCTCAGCAAATACTACTTTAAGATTCTTACTATGATGCAGGACCGCTGAACCAAACACGATATCAAAACTATTGTCTATAAAAGGCATGTGGTGCATATCGGAAAACAGCCTTTCAAAATATGCTTTTTCTACGTAAAGATCCGAAACCTTTAAATAATTGCTTATATCCAAAGCTATAACATTACATCCTTTTTGGGCAAATTTAAAAGAAGCGTAAGAAAAACAGGCGCCTATCTCAAGTATCTTTTCTTTACCGGAAAGCTGCAAATCCTCCATAGCTGAATAAAATCTTCCCGAAGCTTCAGCAGTGCTTTGAAAACTTCCACCCTTTTTAAAAAAGGATGAGCCGTCTCCTTCGGGAAAAGCAAGGAACTTATCGCTAAACTTGCGTATCACTTCATCTGTTATCTTAAATTTATTTCCGCTATCATCAGTAATATAATCATCATCGTCCATCGCTTTTCTCTCACGCAGGACTCCCTTATTGGCATTGTGCAAAAAATCAATTATCCCCCCTTCAATCTTATATTCAACGGCACAGCCTGAACAAAGAAGCTTACCGCTTCTTATCTCCAATGGATTAATATTTTCTTTACTGAGTTTCAGCGAGCCGTTTCCGCAACCCGGACACTTTAAAATTCCCAAAACTGCTTCTCTCATTCACCCTCTCTTAATCTATCCGTAGCTAATACCGATTACGCAGCATATTAATAGATCTGGTTATTTTCTTGATATTCTTCCGGAATCCCTTTCTTAGCGCCCCAATCTCTTCTTTTTTCTCGACACCCGCATAATCCCAGAAATATTTATAATTAAACGGCAATCTTATACCGCTGTTATTAATTGCTTTGCGCCAACGGTTGAGCGTTGATATATTATACTCCTTCGTATAATAATAAACCGAATCGGTCCTTACCCAGGTTCTCTCATCAAACTCTTTGTTTTTAACCATCTCGCGGTAGACCTTGGTTCCGGGTAAGATATAAAGCATCGAAGCCCCTGGGCCATGGGTTGATTTGATATTTTTATCTAAATAATCAACAGATTCTCTTATCGTCTCTTCTGTCTCCCCCGGCACACCAACGCAGAAGAATGCTCCGGTAGACATTTTGTCAGAATATTTTGCGCAAATATCAAAAGCATTTTTTACATCCTCCCGGGTGATCTTTTTCTCAATTGTTTTAAGAATTTTCTCCGACAGGCTTTCTACTCCCCAGGTTATATGCTTACATCCGGATTCAACTAACTTTACGATCATTTCCTCGCTCACCGGCCTGACACGGCAGGAAATTGCATATTCGATATTTTTTTCTTTTAAAATTTGCGCTAATCGGATTGTTCTTTCAATCCCTAAATTAAAAGTATCATCATAGAAGAAAAACCTCTTTGCACCCAAGCTTTTCAGGTAATCCACCTCTTCTCCAACCCTTTGAGGAGAATTCATCCTGACATTCTGCCCCCAAAAAGAAGAAGTTGAGCAAAAAGAACAGTTGACCGGGCATCCCCGGGAAGTAATCAGATAGGCAAATTCCGTATCCTTTATCCTGCCGGACGCATAAGAATAATCCGGCATCGATAAATCATCAAGATTAATCACCTTCTCTGTAACAGGATTTGCCTTAAAGCTCTTTTGGCCGTCTTTATAAACTAAACCGCTGATAAATTTGAAATCCTGGCCGGTTTCTATAGCATTGCATAATTTATAAAACGACTCCTCCCCATCTGACTGAATAATAAAATCAACATAATCGTAGAAATATTCATACATCTGGCCATACATCGTTGAAGGATGTACTCCTCCCAAGACCACAATGATATCCTTACTGATCTTCTTTATGTCTTTAATAACCTTATAAGCTCCCCAGCGGTTGAATGAATTAAAAGACACTCCCACGATATCCGGCTTAGCTTTTTTAACAGAACTAGAAAATGAATTCAGCCCCTTCTTGAACTCGCAGCCATTATAATCATAAATATCTACCTTATGTTTTCTTTTTAAGGATGCAGACAAATAACCTAAACCCAAAGGATAACCTTTAAGATTTAATTCATGCGATGGCGGGTAAGTAAGTGCTACCTTCACTTAAGCTGACTTCCTTTCTGTTTGCTGCAAACAGCGATAAAATCCAGGCAACTATCTAATTTTTTTTCTGACCAGAAAAAATAACGGCAATCGGCTTTTGTGAAATATCTTTTTACCGGGTCACTACCGGCAGGCAAGAAATTAAACAGGCCTATTTTCTTCAATCTCCTATTAAATTTCAAAGCAGCGCTTCTTCTTAAGCCTGAAATTTCCACTTTATTGAAGCAGCCTTCCAAGAGCTCCTTAAATTCACTTGCCAAATACTCTCTGACATGGAATTTATTAAAAGGAACCTTACTATTCGGAGAGGCGTCTTTGATATTGCAAGTAGAACAAACAAATACTCCGTCATCTTTCAATAAAGCTGAGATGTCTTTTAAGAGTTTATCCGTATCCCGGATATGCTCAATATTCTGAAAAGAACAAATGACATCGAATTTCCTGTTTAAACTGGGAAGGTTTTTAATATCCAAGACAACATACTCAAGCCCAGGCCTTAGGTATTTATTTTTGGCGTAATCGATGATGGCCGCGTTATAATCAATTCCAAGGACACTCTTGGCAAAACCCGCCAAAAAATTAGAGCCATATCCTTCTCCACAGCCGATATCCAAAACTTCTTTACCACCTACAAAATCTTTGGCATACTTATAGGCGCAAAAATGCCGGGCAATCATCAAGGGAGTTTCTTTTTCTAAAAGTATTCTTTCCCCGGTATTATCAATCTCTCTCATTTTATCGAAACCTCATATATATGCGCCATGGAATTATTAAACACCGGCTTAAACTCTGCCGGATTCGCCGCTGCCCAGTCGTCTTCAATAGGAAACTTATTAGGATCTTCGGATTCCCTGTTATTAAAAAACGGCTGGGCGACAAAAAGATAATCGATATTATCCCTCTTTAGATTCTCTCTCCAGGCGGAATAATCCTTGATCCTCCTGTATAATCCATCCGGATCATTATATGGGAGAATATCCTTTTTGTTGATGGAAACATATTTGACGCGGTTCTTAAGCCCTCTTCCGTAGAAGGGATAAAATTCCTGCCGTCCGATGTAAGCAACATTGGCGCCGCTGCCGGTTAATTCATCAAGAGCCTTCCAGGCCAATCCTATCGGGACCTGCCATTTTTCTTTTTTACTGAAACTTTTCGGATAACGGTTGAATTCGTCTTTATCATACTCGGCATTAAGAAATGTAAGCCCAAAAGAAAAAATTAAAAATAAACAGGCCAGAAACCATCTGAACTTTTTGCTTTTATAAAATATGCTTACTTGTTTCTTATACAAAACCAGCAATGTAAAAGAAACCACGGAAAGCAAGATCGATGAAACCAGTTCATAACCGTTTGCCAACTCAAAAGCAGCATAGATAATCGAAATAAACCCTGCTACGGTTAAATACCTTTCTCCCCATTTGAACCTGCTTACAAAAATAACCGCTATCAGCAAGCCTACGCTTAAATATGTAAAAACATACCTTACCGTATAAATATTAATGGCAAGCGTATACACTATCAGCATGATCAGCGGTGTCGAAAAAAGAAAGATGTATTCCGGATTAGGCTTAAACCTTCCTTTCCAATATTTATAAGTAATTAAAGGAACAAAACTGGCCGGCAAGATTAAAAGAAGAAATTGTAAGCCCAGCCCCTCTCTAAAAAACACTTTCCCTACATCCAGCCCCCAGGAAGCAACCTGCATTTTATATTCAGCGCTGCCGAGTAATCCTTGAAAAATAGTGTGGCCGAAAATCTTTATGTTTACGGGGAATAAAGGATTGCCCAGAAACAGGTAATTCTTGATAAATACGTAACCGCCAAGAAGGACTACCGGAAAAATAATCACACTTAAGAAACCCAGAGCCTTCCCAAAAGAAAGCCGCCTGCCCCTCATGCCTTTATATATCATAAAACATACCAGAGGCATAAAAGCTAAAAGCCAAACAAGATTAATGACCTTTGTGCCTACAAGAAGGCCGACAGTAATACCGAAAAGCAGGGCATTACCAAGCGTAAACTCCGCATTAAGTATCAAGAGCGCTTCAAAGATCAGGAGGAATAATACGGCACAAATAACATCAATCTCCGAGCCGAGCTTAAGTTGTTTAAAAAGATTCGGTATCAATGCCCAGAGGAATCCGCTTAACAAAGAAAGGCTTCGGCTTACCTCAAACTTTCTTAGGATTGAATAAACTGTAATTATTCCGATGATATAGAAAGGCGCCTCTCCGGCATCAGCAAGAAAAGCGTTCCTCAGAGGCAGCATAAGCCAGGTATAAAATAATTCGGCGTTTATCGGATAATAGGAAGCTGAGCTGGTCTCAAATCCTCCGGGATTAATAAACGGTATTGAACCGAATATCTGAAACGGGTTGGTCAAATTGCCATTGACAATCCAGGTAGCGGGAAAAGCCAGATGGCCCTGCATACTGCCCGGAGACTGTGTCGGAGTAATTAAATTGACATAAACCTTTACCAAGAAGAATGACAAAAACACCGAAAAAGCCAGAATCAGCAGATTGTTATTAAGGAAGAAACCGATATCCGGTTTCGGAAATCTAACATCCCTGTTATATGCACAGATAAAATAAGCAAAAATCAATATAACTATGTGCGTTAAAAAAACATTGCCGAAATAAAGCCTTCCGGTAATTCCCCAGAAAAGCTCAACCAAGACAATCTGAGCGAAAAACAATAAAAAACAAATCAAAATCGAACTAGCCAGCGGTTTTCGCCCAAAATACCTCTTGGTAAAAAACCAGGAACTCAAAGTTACCGCTATTGCTTCGATTATCAGATAAACCATCTGCATATATCTTCCTTTAACCTATTTTTTATTCTTATCCTTATTCATAAGATGCTGGTAATTCCTCAAAGCAAAATACAGAGTTCGGAAAAAACCTCTTCTTTCAGACTTTACGCAGACGATAAAATAGATGAATCCGAACCACAGGGTAAAAAGGATATTCCGGGGAAGCCTGATCAACAGCTTAATTATCCCGAATGTCCAGGGCCAAAGCACCGCTGTCTGAAAAAAATTCTGCAGGTTTTGTATTTGATTAATCTGCGGATGATTATTTAGATTTGACTTCGTGTAGAAAGAAGGTGAAAGACTGTCTATATTATAATCACTGTTTAAATAACCCGCATCTTTCGCATATTCCGTAAGCTTTGTCCCCGGGAAAGGGAGAAATATAGAGCACCAGGGATAATCCGTCTTGATATCAATATTGATTTTAACAGTGCTCAATGCTTCTTCCAGAGTTTCCCCCGGCAGTCCTAAAATATTAAAAGTCCTGAATTTTAAGCCCGACGCATGAAGCCTCTGGGCGGCCTTATAAATTTCATCATTAGTTAAATTTTTATTCAATATATTGCTTCGTATCTTCTCATCCCCCGACTCTATGCCAAAACATACCAGTATGCATCCGTAATCCGCTAAATATTGGGCGTATCTCTCATTGCGGCAGATCTCATCCGCCCTTACCAGGCAAATAAACGGTAAACCTACCTTCTCTTTGAATTTGGGTAAAAATTCATACAGCCAGTTGCTGTTTAAACCAAATACATCATCAACAAAGTATAAAACTTCCGCCTTGGCCGTATCGCGTAAATACTTCGATTCTTCGATAACCTTATCTACCTGCCTGAGGCGCACGTATTTGCCCTTATCGGCATAAAGCTTTCTCATCGAATCATTAAAACAGAATGTACAGTGCCAGGGGCAACCCCGGGAAGCAATGATGTTACGGACACTCAAATCTATCTTGCCGTTAAGATCGGAATAAAGCTGGCGGTCGGCAAACGGGTATACATCTAAATCGCTGTCTAAACACCTAACCTCATTCTTAAATATTTGCTTATTTCTGGAAACCCATAAATTCTTAACATCTAAATAATCCTGCTTCTTATCAAAACGATCCATCAGCTCCAGGCACGCTCTCTCTCCCTCACCCCGCACAATGATATCAACACCATCCTCCTGAACAAAATCCGGAAAATAGGTCGGATGGGGCCCGCCGAATATATTGCTCGTGCCATATTCTCTCTTAATCACTTGTGCCATATTCAGCGCCCAATGATGGCTTCCGCTCATTATTGAAAAAGCTACAAAGTCGGGCTTAAAAGAATCCAGAGTACTTCTAAAATCTTTAATGCCGCCTCCTACGCGCATCAAAACGCGATGGCCGTGCTCTTTCAGCATGGAAGAAATATACATCGGCCCGAGGAATTCATATTCAAGATCCTGCAAAAATAATACTTTAGCCATGTAATAAACGTTTGAGTAAAGTAGCCGCCCCCGCTATCAATAAAACTGCGGGCTTACCAATAAAATATTTTTCTTCTCTGAATATTAATTGCCCGTTGTTAATGAGCCTGTTTAACCTGTTTTCAACTATCGCTTCGGCATTATACCTGGATAAAATTTCATTCAAGGTAAGGCCGTCTTCGGATTGATATAGCTCGATCAGCATCCGTATCCTCCTGGCTGTCTCACTAAGCCCCACGAAATGAAAATAACAATACCCTAGAAGAACGTAGCTGATTATATTGATAAAAGCGGATGCCAGATCAAGCTGAAATTCGATGGTAACCAAACTGAAAAGCCCCACAAAAAAACCGAAAAATATGGAATTTAGCAGCCTTTTTTTTGCAGCCATACGAAAGTTTAAAACCTGAGCCAGGACGTTGATCAACAGGCAAATTATAGGCAAGAGGGCCTCAACCACCCTTTCCTCCTTTGATTATGTTCCGGTAAAATAAAAAAAGCTTTGCCATTATCATCCCCTTAGGTTTAAGCCTGTACTTACCATCCTTTAGGTAAACCATATTATCAGTGAGCATATCTTTTATGCGGGGCAGAATCAATAGGTCATTATTAGCTATCTGTTTAAGGCCGGTTTTATTCAACCCGGCTACGCCTGTTTCAAAAACTGCCCTGATAATTATCAAGGTCGGGCTATCAGCCTCAATAGCAGGATAAGATAATACGTAGGATACCGAAAGAACCGTATATAATAAAAACAATTGGAAAATTTCAAAAAAACTTATTCCGGGATAGAGGCTCCACTTAATCAATCCGGGACGCAGGATAATTACGGATATTCCCAAAACCAGGAAAAAAGAAAAAATCAAAAATAGTGCGTTGGTCCGCTTCTTCGGTAAATGTAGTCTCCAAATAACCAAGTGGATCAAAAAGGCCACTATAAACAGCAGTATCCCGTAGGCTAATACGCTCATGATTGAATATCCTGTTTTCTTTCCGCGGTTCTTGAGTCGATGTGGAAAATCTTATTTTCCTTGATGCTCCTTGTAAAATAAAAATCCTTAACCAACCGCAGATAACCCCGCATGACCTTAAGCAGCGATGGGAATGATACCGCCTTAGAAATACCCTCTTTCCTTACCCCCAGCCGATAAGGCACCTCCGCAAAAAGATAACCCTTCTTAACTATTCTTACAAGAATATCGGTTTGGAAAAAGAAGCTGGTACTCCTAAATTCTAACTCCCTAAGTAACGATTTCCTATAAAGAATCGTACCGTTGGTATAATTAAAATTGACCAAAAACGTAGTATTGATTATAAAACGATAAATAAAAGAAAGGCCATTCCTAAAAAGCGACCTGACCTGCTTGTTAAAAACGAACGGAATAACAATATCAACGTGTTCTAAGAGTTTAAAATACCTCAATATTTCCCATGGGTCTACTTCGTTATCGCCCGGCAAGAGGACTACTACTCCCCCTCTCGAATTATCCACCCCATTCCAGAAAGACGCTCCGATTCCAAGAGGCTTATCATTGTTGATAAGCCTGACCCTTTTATCATTGGCTATAAAAGCCGCTACCCTCTCTTGCGTCTTATCCCTGCTTCCGTCATTTATTACGATAATTTCACCGTCAATTCCCGACTCATCAAACGCGCTTAAGGCATTTTTTACAGCCAAAACAATATTGTCCTGCTCGTTTAATGCCGGCATTATTACGCTAACTTCTAGAGGATTTTTGTTCATATATCTTAGACCCTCATATAGCCGGCATCAGGAGAAATTATCCACTCCCTGACTAAACCGGAAAAATCTTCTTTGCTCTTATAAGGATCATAAGCCTTCATTTTGATTAACTTCATTAACGCCAGATCATCGCTTGAACAGCAATGCGAGGGCCCGAGAAATTTAAAATAATCGTTTACTCCGGTAGAGATAAACTTGACATTCAGCTTTTGCAAAACAACGTCATTTCTTATCTGTTCGAGAGCCCGATAGGCCAAAAAATTTACTATGGAATAAACAATCGGTATTAAACCGCTCATGCTCATACCGGCTGCGATCCCCACTGTTCCCTGCTCCATGATTCCGCAATTAATAATTCTTTCGGGAAACTCGCATTTTAACTTATCAATTGCTCCAAATCCCATATCACACACAAGAAGATAGTAACGTTTATCCTTACGGAAATACGGCAATAATAAATCTACGATCTCTTTGCGGTAATTATATCCGGCAGGCATAAGTCCTTCCCAATTTTAACTCTTCGGGAGTAGGTGTGCGAAAATGAAACTTCGGTATGCTTTCCATACATTTAAGGCCATAACCTTTGATTGTCTGGGCGATAATTACCTTAGGCACCTTTAAAGAAGGCCTTCCGGTATTCTTTAATATCCTGGCCAATTTGACCACATCATGGCCGTCGCAAATAACCGGCGACAACCCAAAACCTTTCAATCTCTTAATTTTATCCTTAGTTTTCCGGTCAAGGACATTTACGATAAAATCCATTGCCTGTAAACGATTATCATCAACGATAATCGTAAGGTTGTTTATCTCATGTTTAACCGCATACTGGATTGCTTCCCAGGTCGTGCCCTCCTGCATCTCCCCATCACCGATAACACAGAAAGTATGATATTTCTTATTTTGCAGCTTTGCTCCAAATGCCAGCCCCACTGCCATAGGCAAACCATGCCCTAAAGAACCGCAACCGGCTTCAAGCCCATAATCCAACCTGCGCTCCATACATCCCAAGAGAGTGCTTTTGGAAGAATAAAAACTACTCCATTCTTTTTTAGGCAACACTCCCTTATCCGCAAGAATCGCATAAAGCGCATAACAACCGTGTGCCTTAGAAAAAATAAGCCGGTCACGCTTATCCCAACAAGGATCGCTTGGTTTATAATTCATCGCATTATAATAAAGGGCTATCAGGATATCTACAGAGGACAGAGACGGGGCAATGTGCCCTGCGCCATTTTTAATCGACACCTCAATCACATCATGGCGGATTTGATCAGCTTTCTGTTGCAGTGTTTTTCCTGTAAGAGGCATTTAAATAAAATTAACGTGCGCCGAAGGATGGGTCAGGCCCCAAAGATACCTGTTCACTTCATCCATTCTGCAATTTACCCGGCATTTATCCGTGTTCAGTTTATTTGCAGCCCAAGAAATAAGTTTATCATGCTTACTGCTCTTCCAAATACCCCTAAATGAAGTTTTATAAATGTTGCCTAGACAAAAATTATTATCCGTCAGATACATACTACAGGCCCATACATTCCCACCCGCATCAATATACGCCCAGAACGGCAAAGCCAGGCAATGTTTGTAATTACGCTGTGCGCTATCCCATTTCTTCATCGAATTCAATCGGAAGACTACATTAAAATGTTGGTTATTTAGTTTTTTCAGTTTTTCAGAAAGGCCCAGATATCGGCCATACTTAATATCCTTAAAAATCTTTGTTTTGCTTAAGGGGTGCTGCGAGTAAGGCTTGACCACGAGATAATCCATGCCTATTGTTTTAGCTTTTTTCGCTAGAAGAACTACTTCTTGATAATTATCCGGTAAAAGAATAATCTGCATTCCTAGAGCGCAGGAATATCCATTATTTTTACGTATTTTTGCAGCATAAACCATATTCTTAATCACTTTATTAAAATCTCCCGGGATAGTCCGGTGAATCTTGGCATAAGTAGCGGGGCGTGCGGCATTAATACTTACTTTAATCCAGGATAAATACGGTAATGTTGCATCCGCTAACTTCTGATTAAACAAGGCGCCGTTGGTAGTCACCGCCACATCTATACCGCTTTTTTTAGTACATTTAATAATCTCGGCAATATCTTTATGCAAAAAAGGCTCACCCTCTCCTGCGTACATAATACTCTTTACCCCAAGCTTGCCCATCTCAACAAGCCTTTTTTTAAGTATAGTTGTGTCTAAAAATCTCGGCAGATACTCCATGAAATCCAAAGCACAGTAAATACAGCGGTGATTGCAGGAACCTGACGGCGAGATCTCCATATAAATAGGATAAATTTGCCTCCCTTTTAACCAAACGCCGGTTCTTTCAGGGTGATACATTAATTTATGGCTGTCTATTTTATATTTGTCCATTTTAAACTATTTTTTGTAGAGGATATCTACTATTGCATGGCAAATCGCCAGATGAGTAATCTCTACTGCTCCGTACGACGAAGAAGGAACATAGAAGTTAATACTATCTCTCTTTTCATTTTGATAAATATTTAAACCACTCCTTAGTGACAACATCTATTGACTCAGTAGTCCAAACCGGCGCATCTCTCCAATATTCAATATTTTTCAGTATTATCCCTACCCCTTCTTCAAGCCCAACCTTGCTTCTCCAGCCCAGAAGCTTACTAATTTTGGCAATATCGGCAAAGGTGCAATCCGGTTCTCCCGGCCGCTTGGGAATATACTTGGCTTCTCCTCCTAAAAGCTCAATCAAACAGTTAACACTATAGGTGCCACCTGAGCCGACATTCATCACCTCTTGCTGACAATTGCTATTGGCAGCCATAAAAAAAGCGTTCGCCACATCAGTGACGAAAACAAAATCTCGTGTTTGTTTACCATCGCCTACAACGGTAAACGGTTTGTTATTCAGTTTCTGGGCTAAAAATACTCCGAAAACCGCCCCGTAAGATCCCGATGTCCTCGAACGCGGGCCATAAACATTGAAGAGCCGCAGCGATATAACCGGCAATTTATAAACATGGCCCCAATGTAAAACTAGCTGCTCACCCAGGTATTTAGTTAAGGCGTAGGGATATAACGGCTTTATTTCCGCTGTTTCCTTTGTCGGACAGGCATCCGGAATACCGTAACAGGATGAAGATGCGGCATAAACAAGTTTTTTCACTTCGGATAAACGCGCCGCTTCAACAACATTGAACGTCCCGTTAACGTTAGACTTATAGTAACCTGACGGATTGACAATTGAAGGAACAATATCCGCCAGAGCCGCCAGGTGGAAAACCTGCTCAACTCCTTTAAAAAACGGCAGGATTTCTGCAAAATCAGCAATATCAACTTTTACAATCTTGAGGTTTTTATTTTCTTTATGATGTTCGAGATTTTGCGTCCGGCCCGTAGAGAAATTATCCAAAACCAGGACAGAATAATCCTCTTCTAATAATTTATCTACCAAATGGCTGGCAATAAACCCGGCGCCTCCGGTAACTATGGCTTTTTTCATATCAATATTATATCAGAAAAATCGTTTGATTCCACTCAAAATACAGGTTATTCGGCTATTTTTTATTACTGAAAACTAAAACTTCAATCCTTCCTAACATCAAGCTAATACATAATTTATAATACTTTAAGAACATATTTAATCCTAATATCGACAAAGCAGGCAGTTTTTTAATCAGGTTCATCGCAGTTTCGCCGGCATTAAACCAGCCCACATTTTTCTCAGGGCTTGCAAAGATACTCTTGATCTTATTGAAATCAAAATAAAAGGCAAGGTAACTGACAAGAAGGTCGTTTCTTATTTCTGTTTCCGAGCTTCCGGGCGCAACATACGAAAAAGGAATCTCTTTAAAAGGGTACTCGATAAAGGTAGATACCGAATAGAAGTTTTCATATAATCCTACAACTTTTAATCCGCCGTCCCTTTTCGCCATTTCATACAACTCCGTCCCCGGATACGGAGTAGCATTATTATACCTGACCATATCCAATTTCAATTCTTTGCTTAATTTCAAACAATCCATCCTGTCTTGATGCGTTTCGCCGGGAAAACCATAGATAAAAGTAGCGCTGACGTGAAAACCGATCTGCTTTGCCATCTTTACCGCCTCCACGCAGCGGGCTACCGTCTCATCCTTCTTGATCAGCTTCATAATCTCCTCTGAAGCAGTCTCAAGGCCGAAGAATACGCTTTTAAACCCCGCATCATATAAATCCTTCAGGATTTTAAAGTTAACATTATCACCCCTTGCCTGAAAACTAAAAGTAAGTTTTTTATCAAAGCCGGATTTTTTTATTTCCTCCAAAAGCTCATACACCCGGTTATGGTTGACCAGTAAATTATCGTCTAAAAATTGCACATTCCTTTTAGCTTTGTTTTTAAGCAAGTATTGGTTATAAACCCAATCTAAATCGCGCATTATCTTCTTTGCGGAAGAATACCTGTATCTTTTACCGGTAGTTACCCTATTACTGCAAAATATGCATCGATGCGGGCAGCCGCGCGAGCTGACCACAAAACCCAGATCATAACGGTCAGATTTAAAAAGATAGTATGGAAAATCCGGAAGGCTATCTAAATTAATCGAATGCTGGGAAACCTTATTGTGGACTATTACGCCATCCTTCCTATAGGACAAACCTTCTATCCGGGTAAAATCACTGTTTTCTTTAATACACTTATAAAATTCGGCCAGTTCCTTTTCTCCTTCACCCCTTATCACGGCATCGATATGTTTATAAGCCAAAACTTCTTCGGGAGATGCCGAAGGATGGATCCCGCCGAATACGATTACAGAATCAGGAAATAACTCTTTTAACTCTTGCGAAACCAAAACTGCGCTTCTAAAAGAAGCGGTTAAAACGCTGAACGCAAAAATATACGGCCGCCGCAGATCTTTTACATATTCGGCTACTTTAGCCACAACATCATCTTCTATCTGTTCATCAATGAATTTCACCTTGATATTTTGCTGCTGGGCAAAAGCAAGAAGATAGCCTGCTCCGATGGGGACAAATATCGGCAAGAACGGCTGGAAAATTTTTAAAGCATTTTTCGGCGATGAATTAATCAGAATCACAAAAATCCCCTTTTATTTCTTTAGAAAAAACGCCCCCAGGAAACCACCCTCATCATTGCTTACATCCACAAGGTCACTGTTACCATACAAAGTAAGCCCTGAGGGATCAATGATCTCCTTAAAAAGTTTATCCCTGTAACCGAACCTCAATCCTTTATCGGCAATCAATACCTCTCTATCGGGGCTATAATCAATCGTAAAGCCCGCTATCCCGCCCGGCTTTAAAACACGCGCTATCTCCTGCATCATCCTGCGACGCACGCTGGAAGTAAGGTGCTCAACCGTACATATTGAAAAAACACGGTCAAAACTATTATCAGCAAAAGGAACCGGCTTGGTAATATCCCTGTCAAGGGCTTCAATATCCCAACCCATCTTTTTGGCAACATATCTTGTATTATAAATCATGCCGCAGCAGCTCCAATCATTGTCGATGACCTTTACGGAACATCCGAGGCTGGCCAGATAGAAAACAAAAGCCGTTGAGGCTCCTCCGATATCTAAAACTTTTAACCCGGGCAAAAGATGGGCATGACTGGCGATCCAGGAATTCTCCCACAACTTACGCTTCTCTGAATCGAAGGTATAGGTCCCGTCAATAAACATCCCCGCAGAAGAGGTATAGCGCAAACCCCTGGAACTAAGTTGCCCTTTAACCGATTCGATTTTATCGGCAACCTTCTTGACTTCGGGAACAGATAAATCCTCATCCATCCACACAGCACATTTATTAATCGCTTCTTTTGGATTACTTCTAACAGAACCAGCGGGAATAATCAAGCCGCTGTCTCCATCGGCAATAAAATCTTTTGGCCCGGTCTTTCTGGCTTTTTGTTCATTTAAGCGGACAAAGGTTTGTCGTTTAAACTTACGGATAATACAGAATAATTTATAATAAAGCGGCAGGTAGCTCGGGAATTGTTGATGCTTAGGCTTGATCACTTTTCTAAAATGTAGAGGCAGTTTAAACCTAACTGGAAATATCTGGTTTTGACCATCCGCAAGCCGTTTTTCTCAGCCAGATTCCGGATTTCTTCGGCAAGATAATAATGCTTATGGCTAGTGACTTCTTCAGCAGTGACCACTTTTAATTTAAGAGCAAGAAACTCTAAAACCGGCTTTGCCCGGGGTGTAGGAGTGGTAATGATAACGCGCCCGCCTTTCTTTAATACTCTATAAAACTCTGAAAAAAGCTCCGGGACATCTTTTTCTTCAAAGTGCTCTAAAGAAGCCAGTAAAAAAACTTTGTCGAAAAAACTATTTTCTAAAGGCAGATTACCCTGGCACCTATGTTTTACTAAAGTTATATTTTCTTTTTGACAACCTTCTACATCATAATCCAGGCCATAACCAGACTTAAATTTATTTTTACCGCAAGTTAATAAATAGTGTTGAACGCCGCACCCTAAATCAAGCACAATGTCATCTTTTTCAATATATTTAGCAGCAACTGATAAACGATACTTAGAAATAAGCTTATCGATTAAATTCCATTCTTTTGTATTCATAACCTATTTGCTAAATTACCCGTTGGAAAAATTTTAATTACTGCAACCGTTAAACCAAGCATATACCAGAATAAAACTACAAGCTGCAGAGAATAAAGGTGCGTATCAAAAAAAGCTTGGACTAAAAATGCTAAAATACCCGCCAAAAGCCCTAAAACTAAATAATTCTTATTCTTATTTAGATACACTATCCCCATTTTAAAAAAGCTAAATAAGACAAAAAGAAAAGCCAGTAAACCGAATATACCAGTCTCGGCAGTTTTTTGCAGGAAGGAATTATGCGGGTAGATTCCTCCTCCTTCAAAACTTTTATAATTTTTGGCAACAATTGAATAATTGTTTAGCCCGCAACCCGTCAAAGGATAATCTCTAATTATTCCTAGGGCTTCTTTCCAAAGCCTAATTCTCTCCAGGTTCGAACCTTTACTTATTTGCGGTATTGATTTTACGCGGACGTTTAAATTTTGACTAAATTTAAATTTCGTTAGTATTTCATATTTAAGTTGCGGATTCAAAAAATGTATTAATAACATCAATAAACTAACTCCTGCAATTAAAGATATGGCCTTGGTTAAAAAAGCAAACTTTTTAATAAAATAAAACAGCATAAATAAAATAGCCATTAAAAATCCTAACCAAGCTCCACGTGAATATGTTAATAATAAACACGCAATTAGAGAACTGATCATTACGGATAATAAAATTTTTAACTTAACGTTCGGGATTGCCTTTATTGTTAAAATTGCTAAGAGTACGGGTATAATCACGATTAACCAGCCGGCAAAACCGCTCGCGGAGAAAAAAGAGGCGCAAAAACTATTCAAATAATTACCTCTTAAAAAATCTCTCCCGATATAATATTGTACGCTCGCATCAGCTGTTAATAACATGGCCGAGGCAATTATCGTCATTAAAATACTTAATAGGCGTTTTTTATTACTTACAACCTCTACCAGCATAAAATATATAAGTAAAAATTTTAACTCTTTACCGAATAATCCTCGAAAAAATAAACCCAGTTTAGAGCAAAAAATAACTGATACGGCATTAGCAAAAACATATACCAATAAGGCCATATTTAAGGATGTCTTAGGAAACATCCTCAATAAAACTTCAGCCCGATATCCTAATAATCTCTTTAATATCCACAAAAAAATAGCCAACCAGGTAAAAGTCTCAACTCCGGCCTTTGCAAAGGGCAAACAAAAAAGCAGCAAACATAAACAAGCTGTCATCGCCCTATCACAATACAGGATTAACCTATTCTTATCCGGCATAATTAGTTACCTTTGGCTAAAAAAATAATCTCTTTCATTTTTCTTATAACTTTATCCTTATTTACTGAGTTGATATACCCTTCTAATTCCTTCAATTGTTTTCTTAAAAAAACAAGATCAAAATCATCCGGCTGATTAATGTAAATCTTGTTATGTTTGGTAGTTTTATCTTTGTCCTTATCGAGCATCAACTCTTCCCGGATCTTTTCACCGGGCCGCAGTCCTACATACTTTATAAAAATATTCTTATTCAATTCTAAGCCGGACAATGTTATCAGGTCTTTTGCCAGATCAATAATCTTTATTTGGTCTCCCATATCCAGAATAAAAATTTCTCCCCCTACCCCTATTGCCCCTGCTTGCAGAACCAAAAGCGCAGCCTCTCTTATACTCATAAAATACCTGGTTGCATCCGGGTGCGTAATAGTTATGGGGCCGCCGGCCTCTATTTGTTTTTTAAATAAAGGCACAACACTTCCGTCAGAACCCAGAACATTGCCAAAACGAACAGCCATAAATTTGGTCTTACTGCGTTTTGCTTTAGCCTGCAGGAATATCTCCGCCAGCCTCTTGCTTAACCCCATGATATTTACGGGATTAACGGCTTTATCGGTTGAAATCAAAACAAACCTCTCTATATGATAGTGATGCGCGGCATAAATAATATTCCTGCTGCCGATAGCATTATTTTTTACAGCTGCTATCGGATTCTCCTCCATGAGCGGCACATGTTTATACGCCGCGGCATGAAAGACTACTTGTGGTTTATATTTAGAGAAAGTATCTTTCAACATACCGATATCCTTAATATCACCAACAACCGATTGCACTTTAAGGTTAGGGTGCTTTGACTTAAGTTCGATAATTAGGAAATAGAGGTTGTTTTCATTATGGTCTATTAAGATAATTTCTGACAGAGAAAAATTTGCCACCTGCCTGCATAACTCCGAGCCAATAGAACCGGCAGCGCCCGTGATTAAAACTCTTTTCTCTTTTAGATATCTTTTTATCTCGACTTCGTCAATATTTACCGTTTCCCTGCCCAAAAGATCATCCAGTTTAACCTCGCGAGGCTTTACCTCTAATTCACCACCTAAAATTTTATTCAGTTCAGGGACAATCTTAACCTTAAGATTTGAAATTTGACAGTGGGCAATTATATCTCTGATTGCCTCTCCGCTTGCCGAAGGCATAGCGATAATAACTTCATCGATACTTTTTTCTTTTACAATAGCCGAGATATCATATCTTGTACCTAAAATTTTAAACCCTTGAATATAAAGGTTCCTTTTATTTGGATCGTCGTCAATAAAACCGATTATTTTCATGCCGGTTTCCGGATTGTTTTTTGCCTCTCGTAAAACCATAACACCGGCTTCTCCGGCGCCGATAATCAAAACTCTTTTCGTGGCAATATTCAGTGCCGGCCGGAATCTTTCTCTGAGCAGGCGGGTAGCAAAACGTACTCCTGCCACTAACCCCGTACATAAGATTAAATCAAGTACGTAGACTGGCCGGGGAAAATTATTAAAAACGGGGATAAATAATGTAAGGACAATAAATACGGCAGTTGAGAAAAAAGAAGCCTTGATAATCCTCCAGATATCGTCAATGTTGGCATAACGCCAGAGCCCGGAAAAAACTCCGAAACAATAAAATATCGACATTTTGACAATGACCAATAAAGGTATGGCCTTGATCATTATCTGTGAATATTCATCAGGAAGATAGAAGTCAAAACGCAGGACAAAAGCGAGCCAATATGCCGCAACAAAAATAGAAAGATGCACAAACAATATAATAACCCTGCGGTAAGCGTAAAGAAAATTCTTAAAACGCATCTTTATTGGCTCCTATTATCGATTTCTAAGTTGATATTTAATTAATTATTATACAACAAGGGATGGCTTCAGTAAATAGTAATATTGACAAGTGGCTGTTAGAAATGGGCTTAAGGCTTTGATCAATGTTGAACGCCTTCTTTCTTTATAACTTCTAATGCGGTGATAAACAGGATCTTCATGTCAAAACCAAATGACCTATGTTGAAGATAATACTCATCAAATTCAACTTTCAGCGGGATCGATAAATCATCCCTCCCGTTAACTTGAGCCCATCCGGTAAGCCCGGGGATAAGATGCTGAATCCCCTTTTCAGAGCGCAAAGCCACTAAATCATCCTGGTTAAATAAAGCGGGCCTGGGTCCGACAAAACTTAAATTTCCGATAAGTATGCTATACAACTGGGGCAATTCATCCAGGCTGAATTTGCGTAAAATCGAACCTATAGGCGTAATATAAGCTTTTGGATTTTTAAGTAAGTGTGTAGCAACTGCCGGAGCATCCAGGCGCATGGTCCGAAATTTAGGCATTTTAAATATTTTATTATTCATCCCGATTCTATCAGACCAGTATAGAACCGGCCCCTTAGAAGTAAGCTTAATAACTACCGCTATAAGAAACAGGGGAATAAATAAGATAGCTAGGAGTAAAATAGAGAAACTGATATCAAAAATCCTTTTAGATAGTAAATAAATCATACGCCTATTTGCGCGCAATATGCATCGATGACGAGTTTTTCATTGTATTCTTGGATAACCTTGGCTCTTCCTCTCTTCCCCATTTCTCTCCTCTGGGAAGCTGACAGCTTCATAATTCTGTCCATTGCTTTAGTCAAGCCAACTGTCTCCTTAACTTTTACCAAAAAACCGGTAACTCCATCCTCCACAACATCCCGGCATCCCGGAACATCAGTAGCTACAACAGGTATTTCCATAGCTGCTGCTTCCAATAATGACCTTGGGATACCTTCCCGGTAAGAAGGCAGCACAACGCAATCACAATTCTCTAGATATAGCCTAACATCAACCGCCTCTCCCAAATATTCAATTAGGCCTTCTTGAACCCACTTTTCAACCTGAAACCGGCTAATACTAGCCGGATTTCCATTGTCTATCATCCCAACAAAATTAACCTTCATTAGAAGAGCTTGCTTTTTTAAAACACGGATAGAATTAATAAGCTCTCCTATTCCCTTCTCCCAGAGGATTCTTCCTAAGAACAAAAAAACAAAACTTTCTCTATTATTTCTATTGCCGTTTGCTTTAAAATAATCAATATTTACCCCGGAACCCGGGACAACAACGCATTTCCCGAGATCAATTAATTTTTTATCCAAAAATAACTGCAAATCATCCTTATTCTGGAAAAATGTTTTAGTTGCGTAAAAACCGGCGAATTTATAAAAAATCAGTAAAAATTTGGTAAGAAATCCCATTTTGATAAATAAATGCCCCAGTCCGGAGTGGGTATTAATACACCGGCGGCCGGTAAAAAAGGCAGCAATAGTGCCGTAAAGAAAGGGTTTGGTAGAATTATGGAAAATCCAATCAGGTTTTTCTTTTTTATATATCTTTATTAAAGCCAACAACAGTAACAAATCCTTAAAAACATTTGTCCCCTTTCTTTCTAAGGCGATTGGTATATATTTAAAACCTAATTCCTGCAATTTAAAAGTGTATTCGTCTCTAGCAGCGCAAAAAATAACCTCATGGCCGAGATTTTTTATTTCAGTCATCAATCCCCGCCGGAAGTTAAAAAGGCTCCAGGAGATATTTGAAACAAAAATTATCTTCATATATTTATTCGTTGCATTCTAACCAGGCATTAAACATAAGGATATCCCATAATTCATGTTGCCAGTTACCAATACCTCTCTTATGCTGGCCCCATTTCTTAGTTACTATCTGATAATCAAAATATCCCTTCCTCTTCAAATAGTCAACTGACAATAAATCATCTGCCCAGTTTTTTAACGGCCCCCTCAGCCAAGTATCGATAGGAATGGCAAAACCCATTTTTGGCCTATCCCAATAAGCTGCGGGTACGTATTTGCTGAGGATATTTCTTAATATGGATTTTGATCCTGTTTTATTGATAAGCATGTCTGTTGGCAGCTTCCAGCTAAATTCAACTAAACGATAGTCCAGATAAACTGACCTGCTTTCAAGCCCTACGCTCATACTGGCCCGGTCGACCTTGGTCAGTATGTCATTGGGCAGATAATTGACCGTATCGGAATACATCATCTGCCTTTTGTAGTCATTCAGAAAATTCAATGAATAGGCGGCTTCTAATTTATTAATACTGCCTTTTTGCCCTAAAACTACCCTTTCAGGCTGCTTCCAATGGGATGTTAAATTTAAATATGCCGATTCAATATTTGGAGCTGATAAAACATCTAAAAATTTCTGAAATTTTATCCCCGGATTCCTTATTTTTAACTTCTGCGGGAGCATAAATTTTAATCTTTCAAAAATATTTTCAAAACAACCCGCAGGACAACAAGAAAACAGATAAGCTAATGATCTTCTAGCGCCACAGGGAAACTGGTGTGTCTTTTTCCAGATGTTTTCAAGCCAGATATATCTATTATAACCGCTGAATATTTCATCCCCGGCATCTCCGGAAAGGCATACCGTAACAAATTGCCTTGCCATTTTGGAAACTAAAATAGTCGGTATTTGCGAAGAGTCGGCAAAAGGCTCATCGTATATTTTTGGTAATCCGGGAATAATATTCAGGGCATCTTCGGCTGTAGCATATAAACTAGTATGGGTTGTCCCTAAATGTTTGGCAATTAAACGGGCATCTTTTTCTTCATTATAGCTTTTGTCACCGAAACCGATTGTGAATGTATTTATGGCTGCGCTGCTTTGTGCCTGCATTAATGCCGCAATAAGCGAAGAATCAATTCCCCCCGATAAAAAAACCCCCAGAGGAACATCTGATTCCATGCGTATTTTAACGGCGTCCTTAAGCAGCGCTTCGGCTTCTATCGCTGTTTCTTCCGGATTTTTACGCCAATTAGCTTCGTTAAAATCACGAGCAACATCAAAAACAGACCAATAAGCCCTAGTTTTAAAACTGCTATCTTCAATTTTGAAAGTCAAAATTTCACCGGGAAGGAGTTTTTTGATATTCTTATATACCGAGTAAGGCGCCGGTATACAATTATACCTAAGATATAAAGTCAAGGCCTGCCGGTCAATCTCTGCGATAAAGCCCGGAAACTTCTTTAAGGCTTTGAGTTCTGAAGCAAAAACAAAACCATGATTAATAAATCCGTAATAAAGCGGTTTTTCACCGAGGCGGTCCCGGCACAAGGAGAGGATTTTATCCTGCCTATCCCAAAGAGCAAAAGCAAACATACCGTTAAATTTTTCTAAAGCTGCTTCCAGGCCATCACGGCTGATCTGGGCAAGCATAACTTCAGTATCCGAATGCCCGCAAAACTTAAATCCGTCTAACTCCAGTGCTTTGCGTAGGGCTTTAAAGTTATATATTTCACCGTTAAGAACAACTATATAACGGCCAGATTGGGATTCCATTGGTTGATGGCCTGCAACAGATATATCAATAATCGACAGGCGCCTATGGCCCAAGGCAACCCCATAGTTTTCATCAACCCAAGCCCCCTTATCATCAGGCCCCCTATGGCGCAAAGTATCCGACATACCTGTGATAATTCTATCTAATTCGCTATTTTTATTACAACTCGATTTATCTATGAATCCAGCAATCCCGCACATAAGGCCTTTCTATTCATGGCGTAGCTAAACCTAATGAAACTTACCTTGTAATTTATAATGGTGAATAAATTTCCATACTCGAGCAGGTAAAAACGCAACCAGATACAACAAAAAAAACTTCAAATTAACGAATTTATAAGGCACCATGTTAATTCTAGCGGATACAGGATCATTACGCTCCATGTTGACTTTCGCACGCCAATATCCTAACTTCGCTTCATAATATTTAATCTGCGGCGCATATTTTTGTACTACTGAGGCATCCATCTTCTTAAGCTTATTCAATGTATCTTCCATTTCAAGCGGGAATCTGTCCAATAATCTCTGGCTGCTCATATTCTGATGAAAGCGATAAATAGCGAGCGCCTCATTAATGTATAATGCTTTAGATTTAAAAAGGAGGCGCATAAAAAAATCATACTCCTCTGACACTTCGAAATTAACATCAAACTTCTGCTGCAAACTATTTACCGCATCCATCCTTAACATTACCGTTTGCAAGTTAACTGGATATTCATATAAAAACCGCCCAAAAACATCCCCTTCTGGCTGGCTGCCTCTTAATCCCAATATTAAACTATCGGTTTTAGGCATTATCAGCCTAAAATAATTGCTGTAGGCAAAATCAATGTCTTTTCTAATCTCTAGCAGTTCTACCTGCTTTTGTAGTTTTTGAGGAAACCATTTGTCATCGCAATCTAAAAAAGAAAGATACCTCCCTTTTGCTTCAGTCATAGCCAGATTCCTAGCCTGGCCAAGCGCAATAGCAGTATCTCCTCTAAAATAGCGCACTTTTTCACCATAACCTTGGGCAATCGTTGCGCTGTCATCAGTAGAAGCATTATCCCAAAAAATTATTTCCCAATGCGTATAGCTTTGAGCGAATACGCTGTCGATAGCCTCCGGCAAATACTCCTGGCTATTCCTGCAATTCATGATGATACTTACAAGGGGATTATTTTTAGTAATGTTGCTCATGGATTATTTCCAAATATACGAAACAATTGGATCGGTAGGCTCTACCCTTAGAATCTCGTTGGGATCATGGGGGATATCAGCGCAATTCGTAACCAGAGAAAACGGTTCCATCATCCCCTTAAAACCGTACCAAACAAGCGCAGGAATTCTGATTAAACAATAATTATCTACTCCGGTTTCGATTTCCATAATCTCACCAACGGTAGGCGATTGTTTTCTATCGTCGAATATCACAAGCCTAATCTTGCCTATCGGTACCGCGAAAAGCTGGGTCATCTTTAAATGTTTTCGCCAGGCCTTGATCATACCCGGATTTATTTCGGAAAAATACACCTCTCCAAAAGACTTAAAATACGGAGCATCACAACGCAACATATGCATAACATTGCCGCGAGGGTCATCAATCTTTTTTAATTTCTCGATAAAAACACCATCGATCATGTCTTAAACTTTCGCCCAGGCAAGCTTAAGCTCTTGGGCCTTAGAAATATAATACTCAATTTGGCCTATCGTAAAATCCAGCATATCTTTGTTCTTATCTTTGTAATACTGCTCATACCACTCGGCAGTCATCTTGATACTATCGGGAAAAGTTAAAACGGCATACCAATCCAAAAATTTTAAAGCCTTATCGCTGGATACTTTTAAAAATAAACTTTCTTTTAAACCTTCTTTTTTAACCAGATATTTCCATTTATTATTGCCCCCGAAATATTCTGAGAATAGTTTAATAAGTTCACCCACAGACTCACTCACCTTATAATCCGGGCCAAAATTAAAAGATTCACCGTTTAATTTATTAGATTCTGAAACTTTTTGGCCTAACCATAGATATCCGCTTAATGGCTCAAGAACATGCTGCCAGGGCCTTGTGGCTTGTGGATTCCTGACGTAAACCGCTTTATTCTTGGTCCAAGCCCTCACACAATCCGGGATAATCCTATTTACGGCCCAATCACCTCCGCCAATTACATTTCCTGCTCTTGCCGTAGCCATTTTAAAACCATGCTTTAACTCCTCAGCATAAGATTTAAAATAAGCCTGACAAACTAACTCTGCGCAGGCTTTGGACGCGCTATAAGGATCCCAGCCTCCCAGATGATCGGTTTCTCTGTATCCCCAACTCCAACCCATATTCTTATAACATTTATCACTGGTTATTATTATAGCAACCGTATTCTTAGAAAATTTCCGAATACATTCCAAAACGTTAACCGTTCCTAAAACATTGGTTTCAAAAGTATCCTTGGGAGTAAGATAAGCCACGTTCACAATAGGCTGCGCGGCTAAATGAAACACAAAATCAAACTTATTTTTAGTAAAGATCTTCTTTAAAAAATCATAGTCACGAATATCACCATCTATATGGTTAATAAGCTTTTCAAGTCCGCATACTGAAAATGAACACGGCTTTGAAGGCAGGTAGTTGGAAAACCCTACAACATCAGCGCCGAGCAAAGTCAGCCATATAGAAAGCAGCGAGCCTTTAAAACCCGTATCGCCGGTGACTAAAACATTTTTTCCTTTATAAATATTCCTAAAAATTGGCTCTATTTTTCTATTTTTCATAGCAAACTCCAGATTTTATTATATCGATTAATAACCGAACGAACAAGTCACTTTTTAGGGGAGGCGAATTGCTGACCTATTGACGGTAACCTTAAAAAACATCCCCGCCCGTCTTCGTCTATTTCCTTAAGACAATCACCTACTGTATAACATGCTTACTCCGCCAATATCTCTTCTATTTTAAGAACAAAATCTTTAGCATCTTCTAATACCCATTCGGCATCATCATTTGTAAGTACTTCGACTCCATATTGCTCTACGACCCTATCTCCTTGTGCTTTTTCCAGGGTATTGGCATATTTTTGTTCGAGTTGCTTTGCCCTTTTAATATAGCTAATATACTCAGGCTTTACCTTGCCTCGCTCGACATAAAACTCTTTAAATGCCGCTATAGCGCAATAATGAGCCGTAGCGCGGATACCTATCTTAAACAAAGCCGCCAAGACAGCATGATACATAGCATAATACCCGCAGATAATTGTCCAATCAAATAGATCATTCTCAAACATTATCTTCATCGCTCGCAAGTTTTTATGAGCCTTGTCGATATGTTGTCGAGCCCTTTCCGTATTAACCGGCATCTTATGAAGATTTGGGCGGCCTTCTTTTGGACGAAAACATCCCTGTAATATTTTTTCAATATCTTTTGTCATTTATTTATTCTCCTCACTAATCAGTTTCCAAAATAATGATTCATTATATAAAACAATTCTGTCGTTCCATAACTCATGATAAAACTCAGTTTTTTTCTTGAATCCTTCCGTAAATTTTTCTATCGTCGTAGAAATTGGACGAATTTCCAAAAGAGGGCTTACGTCTATTTTAGCCTTGTTCAAGATATTAATGGCATCCCTATCTTTATTGGAGCTGACAGCCAATATGTCTATATCGCTGCCCTTAACCCATTGGCCTATAGCCACTGACCCAAAAAGGACTACAAGCTGGATTTGTCTTTTTGATAGTTGGATAACATTGGCGGTATATTTTTCTAACAGGCGGGCAATACTTTTATTTTTGCTATAGAATGCCCTTTTTCTTTCTAGCTCCAGATATTCAAAAAGTTTAAGTAAGTCTTCGCTATCGAGATTCGGTTGGAATAATGACATATTCGAGATTTCGCGCCTTTTAAATAAACCATCTTTTACAAATTGCCGCATAGTATCGTTAACGTTATTTAACGAGACTTTTG
>ERZ1292640.435-Hain-H43-02um-R1-435-length-34049-cov-7_pt1 | contig 34049 bp, 17 predicted proteins | sample MGYA00564404_ERZ1292640 | MGnify/ENA primary metagenome ERZ1292640 (study PRJEB36523, sample SAMEA6512636) | groundwater metagenome | collected 2019-01-08 | study: AquaDiva: Metagenomics assemblies of 32 groundwater samples | reverse complement strand
CAATGGGGATGGATTGCCGGTGAGTTTGAGCGGGATGTACGTGACGGATGACCCGTCGGTGAGCGGGCAAACCAACTATGGGGTGGGGCCGTTGAGTTATGTGGGAGCGGGCGGGTGGGTGAGGTGGTGGGCCGACGGGCAGAGTGAGCGGGGGTGGAACCATGTGAATTTCAGCTTGGATGAGCGGGGGGAGACGTTGCGGTTGTACGACCGGGGCTTGGGATTGATCGACAGTGTGGACCTGGGGGTGCAGGAGGAGGGGGTGTCGGAGGGCCGTTTTCCGGACGGGGGGACAAACGTAGTGAGGTTTGCCCAGTCGGCCAGTCCCGGGGAGGGAAATTATCTGGTGTTGACCAATGTCGTGATCAACGAGGTGTTGAGCCACACCGATGCGCCGTTGGAAGACGCGATCGAGTTCTATAATCGGAGCGGGGAGGCGGTGGAAGTGGGGGGATGGTACTTGAGCAATGAGGCGGGGCGGTTGAAGAAGTATCGGATTGGGGCGGGCGTGGTGATACCGGCCGGGGGATATTGGGTGGTTTATGAAGGGGAGTTTAACGGCGGGGCTGAGAGCCTGGAGAGTTTCACGTTGAATGCAGCGCATGGGGATGAGGTGCATTTGTCGGCGGTGGATGGGAATGGGGAATTGAATGGGTATCGGGCCGTGGCGAGGTTTGGGGCGGGGGAGAACGGGGTGTCCTTAGGGCGGTATGAGACGAGTGTGGGGATCGATTTTGTTGCATTAGGCGGGCGGAGTTTTGGGGTGGATGTGCCCGGGAGTGTGGCGGAGTTTCGGGGTGGGAGAGGCAAGGCCAACGGAGAGGCGCAGGTAGGGCCACTGGTGATCAACGAGGTGATGTATCATGGGACCAACGAGGCGGCAGTGGAATTAAGCGAGGAGGAGGGGGAGTATCTCGAGGTGGCGAATGTGAGCGGACAAGCGGTGGCGTTGTATAACGTGAAGCACCCTGAGAACACGTGGCGCTTGGGCGGCGGAGTGGCGTATCGGTTTCCGGCGGTGGTGGTACCGGCAGGGGGGTATTTATTGGCGGTGAATTTTGATCCGGCAAAGGAAGGCGCAGTGCTGGGGGCCTTTCGGCAGAAGTATGGGGTTGGGGTGGGCGTGCCGGTGTATGGGCCGTATGAGGGGAAGTTGAGCAATGAGGGGGAGGGGATCGAGTTACTGAAGCCCGATGCGCCGCAAGCGGCACCGCATCCGGATGCGGGGTATGTGCCTTACATACTGGTGGAGCGGGTGGAGTATGGAGACCGATTGCCCTGGCCGGAGCGAGCGGATGGGACGGGCCGGTCGTTGCAGCGGAAGAGGGCTTTGGCCTACGGCAACGATCCCATTAATTGGCAAGCCGATTGGCCGACACCTGGCCGCGGCAACGGACCCAGCAGTATGGAGGATAACGACGGGGATGGAATGCCGGACGATTGGGAGCAAGTCCACGGCTTTGACACGGGGTCGGCCCAGGATGCGGGATTGGATGCGGACGGCGATGGCCAGCCTAATCTGGCGGAGTATCTCAGCGGCACTGATCCGCGTGACGCCCTGAGCTATCTGCAGGTCGGCTCAATATCTGCTGATAAAAACGGGGTTCTCATCCGCTTTTTGGCGGCGGCGGGGAAGACCTACACAATTCAATATCGCGATTCCATCGCGAGCGGTGATTGGCTGAGATTAACTGACATAAATGCGCAACCGGTGCCGCGAATGATTGATCTGACGAATCTTGTTGCCCCTGCAAGCAACACTCGCTTTTACCGTCTGCTCACCCCGTCTTTGCCTTAGGACTGCGCAAGCATAATGATCAAAAGTGCGAAAAAACTCTTGCTGGCGTTCTGTTGTTTCCTGGCGCTTCTGTCCAGTCGGGGCGCGGAGGTCATCATCAACGAGATCATGTACCGCCCGCCGGTTGAGACCAACAAAGAGGAGTACATTGAACTATTCAACGCCGGGACCAACGCCGTCGATCTGGCCGGCTGGCGATTCACGACCGGAATTCGCTTTGCCTTTACGAACCCAACCATTCTCCCGCCCGGCGGCCATCTGGTCGTGGTTCAGCATACTCCCACCTTCACCAACAAATACCCCGGCGTTGGCAATTTCGTGGGGGATTGGGACGGAATCCTCAGCAACAGCGGCCAATTGATTGAATTGGTGGACGCGCTGGGGCAACGCGCCGACAGCACCCGGTATTCGGATGAAGGCGATTGGGCCAAGCGCGTCAAAGGGCCGATTGATTATGGACACAGAGGTTGGGAATGGGGGAGCGAGGCGGATGGCGGCGGGAAATCGCTGGAACTCATGAATCCCGATTTGTCGAATAAATGCGGACAAAACTGGGCGCCCAGCACGGTCCCGGACGGCACCCCCGGCCGCGCCAATTCGGTTTCCAGCGGGAACATTGCCCCCCTCATCCTGGACGCCGAGCATTTTCCGCTCGTGCCCAAATCGACCGAAAGCGTGGCGATCAGAGCAAGGATCGTCGATGAATCGACCAACGGACTTGCCGTAGCCGTGCACCATCGCGTTGATGGGAAAGCGAGTTTCACCGTCACTGCCATGGCCGACGATGGCTTGCACGGTGATGGCGCCCCTGGGGACGGGGTTTATGGCGCCCTGCTGCCGCCGCAGACGAACGACACCATGGTCGAGTTTTATGTTGAAGCACGCGATGCCGGCAATCACATCCGCACCTGGCCTGCGCCTGCTTTGATTGACGGCGCGCCCGCGCCAGCGGCCAATCTGCTCTACCAGGTTGATGATTCGGCTTACGCCGGATCGCAACCGCTTTACCGATTGATCCTGACCGCGGCGGACCAGGCCGAGTTGGGCCAGATCAATCGGAACTCACCGCCGCCGCCGTTCTCCAATAGCGATCAAACCCGCAGCCACGCGGAAATGAACGGAACGTTCATCAGTCTGGACGGCACCGGCGTTGCCTGCCGGTATAACGTCGGCGTTCGCAACCGTGGCAATGGCAGCCGCAACCTTCGGCCGCAAAATTATCGGGTGAATTTCCCGAATGACCAGTTGTGGAAACAGGTCCGGGCCATCAATATCAACGCGCAACATCCCCATGCGCAGCTTTTTGGCAGCGCGATTTATCGGCGGGCCGGGCTGCCCACGCAGGAAACGCGCGCGGTCCAGGTGCGCGTGAACAATGCCAACCTGGCCACCAGCGGGGCGCCGTCCTACGGCTTCTATGCCTGCAATGAAGTGTTGAACAACGAATTCGCCGCTCACGCTTTCCCGCACGATAGTTCCGGCAATATTTATCGGGGTATTCGCATTAGCGGAGCCGGCGCTGACCTCCATTACGAAGGGGAAAACCCGGGCCCGTACCGCGTCAATTATTTCAAGCAAACCAACACCAGCCAGGATGATTGGACCGACTTGATCGAACTGACGCGCGTGCTCGACAACGCATCCGATGCGGATTACGCCCGGGAAGTCCGCCGGGTGGCCAATGTCGAGGAATGGATGCTTTATTTCGCCATTGAAACCCTGGCTGACAACAAGGAAACCAATCTCGCCAATGGAAACAATGGCACCGGCCAGGGAGACGATTACAGTCTCTACCGCGGCATGCTGGACCGGCGGTTTAACATTCTGCCCTATGATCTGGACACGATTTTCAATCAAGGCAACAGCCGGGGCAACGTCCAGGACAGCCTCTTTCGCATGACCGCAGTCCCGGTCTTGAACCGTTTCATGAAACAACCGGAATTTGCGCCGATCTATTACCGGCAATTGAAGCGCTTGATCGACACCACCCTTTCCCCCGAGCAGTTGAATCCGCTGGCCGACCAGGTCCTAAGCCGTTACGTCCCTGCCTCCGTCATTGACAGCATCAAGACGTTCGCCGCCGCGCGGAATGCCTATGTCCTTTCTCAGATTCCGCTGGCGGTAACGATTGCTGGCAACCTGCCACAGGTGGACGGCTATTACCGTTCCACCAACTCCACGGTCTCACTGATTGGCCGGGCCAATGTCATCGAAACCCGCTCCGTGTTGGTTGATGGCGCGCCGGCGGCCTGGTCAGCCTGGAACGGGCGCTGGAGCAACACCAATGTTACCTTGCATGCGGGCATCAATCGCGTGCTCGTGCAATCCCTCGAGGCCAGCGGAAATGAGTTTGACCGCGCGACCATCGACATCTGGTATGACGCCGGCGCACTGACCAATGTCTCCGGGACCGTGACGGTTGACACAACTTGGTCCCCCGGCGCCGGCCCCTACCTTGTCATCGGGCCGCTGATGGTGCCGGCGGGGGTGACGCTGGCGATTGAACCGGGAACCACTGTTTATTTCGCGCCGGGAGCTGGCATGACGGTGCAGGGAAGGCTGCGGGCGGAAGGCACCGATCGCGAGCACATCCGATTGACCCGTCAGCCCGGAACTGCGGAGAATTGGGACAGCATTTCCTTCAGCGACAGCGGCGTGGAAAGCCGGCTGACCTACGTTGACTTCGAGTCGAGCGGGTCCGGCGGCCCATCCATTGATGCGAATTCGGCCATCATTTATCTGGATCATGTCACCTTCGCCGGCACGACCTCGCAATATGTGAGCTTGGACAATAGTTCATTCATCATTCGCAATTCGGTCTTTCCCACCACGGCCGGCGTGCCACTGATTCGCGGCAACGGATTGCCTGCGGCGGGCCATGGCATCCTTGAGGGCAACTTCTTTGCCGCCACGACCGGCCTGAATGATATCATTGATTTCACGGGCGGCCAGCGGCCCGAGGCCATTCTGCAAATCCTCAATAACGTCTTCAGCGGTGCCAGTGATGACGTCCTCGATCTGGATGGAACCGATGCGCACATTGAAGGAAACATCTTCATGCATGCCCATCAGACTGCTTCGACCGTGGACGCTTCCAGCGCCATCTCCGGCGGCAAGAATGGTTCCAACACGTCGCAGTTGGTCATTGTCCGCAATCTGTTTCTTGACTGCGATCATATTGCCCTGGCCAAAGAGGGCAATTTCTACGCGCTCATCAACAACACGGCCTTGCACCTAACGAAAGCAGGCGTCGCATTCGACGAACCCGGACGGCGTCTCTCGGATGGAGTGACGCCGGGGCGCGGCGCGTATCTGGATGGCAACATCTTATGGGACTCCCCGTTCAACTTCGAGGATGTCTATGTCAACGATCCGGCGTTTGGCACGACGGACCTCACGGTCCACCACTCGATTTTGGCCGGTCCGGATTACCGGACGAATGGGATGGGCAACCTCGCGCTCGATCCGCGCCTGGTGAACACGCTGGCCGACACCATTACCGCCGCCACGGTCAAGGACGACTTGCGATTGCGGGCCGGGTCGCCGGCGATAGGCATGGGGCCGAACGGACTGGACATGGGCGCTTTTGTTCCGGCGGGCGTCTCCATCTCCGGCGAACCGCGTTCGCCCACATTTCACACCAGCGCCACGCTGACGGTGGGAGGGCCGGGCTATAAGAATCCCGGACTGGGATCGGTCACGAATTATTATCGTTACCGCGTCAATGAGGGCCCCTGGAGCGGCGACATTCAAATCGACCGGCCCCTGCAATTGAACGGCCTCACCAATGGGGCTTATACCGTTTATGTCGTGGGCCAGAATGATGCCGGTGTCTGGCAGCACGAAACCAACGCGACGATCTCCAAAACCTGGGTCGTCAATAGCAATTACTCGCGCCTGCTCATCAATGAAGTCCTGGCCAGGAACGTGTCGGCGGTGCCGCATCAAGACAACTTCCCGGATTTGGTCGAGTTGTATAACGACAGCGCCACGCCGGTCGATCTTGCAGGCCTGGGCCTCACGGACAATGCCACCAACCGTTACAAGTTTGCCTTCCCGCCCGGCACAATTCTGGCACCCGAAGAATACCTGGTGTTGTACGCCGACAATGACTTTGCCGCGCCTGGCCTGCACCTTGGTTTCTCGCTCAAGCAATCCGGCGATGACATTTACCTCTACGACAAGCAGGGCAACGGCGGCGCGTTGCTCGATCAGGTCGTCTTCGGACTGCAACTGCCCGACCTTTCCATTGGCCGGTTGGCCGACGGCGGTTGGGGTCTGACCCTGCCAACCTTTGGCGCCGCCAATGTGACGCAGCCGACCGGCGATGCCGGCCAGTTGAAAATCAATGAATGGCTGGCCGCCGCGCAAACATTGTTCCAAAACGATTTTGTGGAGCTGTACAATCCCGATCCGTTGCCCGTCTCGCTGGGCGGCTTATTTCTGACGGACAACCGGATTGGCTTGCCAACCCGGCACCAGATCGCGCCGCTCAGCTTCATCGCCGGTACGGGCTTGGCGGCGTTTACGGCCGATGGCCAGCCGGAACAAGGCGCCGACCATCTCAGCTTCGCGCTGGCTTCGGAGCAAGGAATGCTGACTCTTTTTTCTCCGCAGTTGAATGATATTGACGCCGTTGTCTATGGACCGCAGCAGCCCGATGTGTCGGAAGGCCGCAGCCCGAACGGCGCGGTTAGGCTGGCCTTCTTTCCGCAGCCGACGCCCGGTGGAGGCAATCCCGGCTCGGTCGCCAACACGAACATCAACATCGTCACGCTCAACTTGATTACGATCACGAACACCTGGAAGTACAACGAATCGGGCGACCTCGGCGCGGCGTGGTCCGGCCTTGCTTATGATGACTCAGCCTGGCCAACAGGGCGTGCGCTCTTGTATGTGGAATCGGCCCCTTTGCCCGCGCCGAAAAGCACCCCTCTCACTCTGGGCACAATCACCTATTACTTTCGCACGCATTTCAATTTCAACGCCGGCAACACGGAAGGGTTAAGATTGGAGGCCCACACGGTGATTGATGATGGAGCCGTCATTTATCTCAATGGCAATCCCGTCCTTTGGATCGGGATGGACGCCAACGCCGTCATTGGCTATAGCACGGGCGCCGCCCGCACCGTCGGCGACGCCAACAACGAAGGGCCATTCCCGATCTCTACAACCAACTTGGTGGCCGGAGACAATCTGCTGGCGGTGGAAGTCCACCAGTCCAGTTCCGGCAGCTCCGATATTGTCTTTGGCATGGCGTTGGATGCGGTGCTGACCACCACGAATACGACGACGGACAGGATTTCAGTGGTTCTGAACGAGGTGTTGGCCAGCAACCTCACTCTGACCAATAACGAAGAGCTGACTTCGGATTGGGTCGAACTCTACAACCCTGACACCAACAGCGTTGATCTCGCCGACCTCAGCCTGAGCAATGATACGGCCACACCCCGCCGGTGGGTCTTTCCACCAGGCTCGATCGTGCCAGGAAAAGGCTATCTGCTGATTCAGTTTGACGACAGCCTTCCCGCCTCGTCCGCCAATACCGGTTTTAATCTGAAGGCCGGCGGCGACGGGGTTTATCTCTTTGACAAACCGGCTAGAGACCGCGGCCTGCTTGATTCGGTCGTTTTTGGCATCCAGGTTGGAGATTTTTCCATTGGCCGCCTGGACGCCGGCACTGGCGGGTGGACGTTGACTTTGCCCACGCCGGTGGCGGACAACATCGCGGCGGCTTTGGGGGAGGTATCGGCGTTGCGCATCAATGAATGGATGGCCGACCCGGCGCAAGGCGATGATTGGTTCGAACTCTACAATCCCAATGCGCAGGCCGTGGAGCTAAGCGGCCTCTATTTGACGGACGACCTGAATAAACGCACGCAATACCGAATCCCGCCGCTCTCCTTCGTCGGTTACGGCCCGCAGGCTTTTCTGAAGTTTACGGCGGACGGAACGCAGGGCCAAAGCGCCGATCATGTCAATTTCAAGCTGGCGGCCGGCGGCGAGGCCATCGGCCTGCTTACGGCCAATGGCGTAGTGGTGAACTCGGTTGTTTTCGGAGCGCAATTGCCCGGCATTTCACAAGGACGATTGCCGGATGGCACGGCGACCGTAGTGAACTTCCCAGGCACGCCCTCACCGGGTGAGAGCAATTATCTTCCTCTGACGAATGTTGTCATTAACGAGGTGCTGAGTCACACCGATCCGCCCTTGGAAGACGCCATAGAACTCTATAACGCCACTGCGGCGCCGGTGTCGATTAGTGGATGGTTCCTGAGCAACAGTCAGAGCCAGCCAAGAAAGTACCTGATTCCGGATGCCGTGGTAATTCCAGCCGGCGGCTTCAAGGTCTTTTACGAATACCAGTTCAATCCCGATTTCAGCGGTGTGCCGCCGAGCTTTTCATTAAATTCGGCGCACGGTGATGAAGTCTGGCTTTCGCAAGCCGATGCCTCCGGGAATCTGAGCGGCTACCGGACGCACGTCAAATTCGGCGCCGCGCCCAATGGGGTTTCGTTTGGCCGATACCTTACCAGCGTGGGCGTGGATGTCGTGGCGTTGACAGGGCGGACCTTTGGCGCTGACAACCCGAATTCCTTGGGCGAATTCCGGGCCGGCACGGGATTGCCCAATGCCTCGCCGGTGATCGGGCCGGTGGTCATCACCGAAATCATGTATCATCCGATCACCGGCGCCGGCACCAACGCCACTGAAAACGCCGACGAGGAATTCATTGAACTCTACAATTTCACGGTCACTCCCGTGCCCCTCTACGACTCGGCTTTTCCGGAGAACACCTGGCGGTTGCACGGCGCCGTCGATTATGCATTCCCGGCCAGCATGATTTTGCCGGCCGGCGGGCGCTTGCTGGTCGTGGGCTTCGATCCGGTCAATCAACCCGCCGTGTTGTCAGCTTTTCGTGGCAAATACGGTCTGCCGGACAACCTGACGATTCTCGGCCCTTACCGCGGCCGGCTGGATAATTCGGGCGAGAGTGTGAGTTTATCCAGACCTGATCTGCCGCAGATGCCGCCGCAACCTGATGCCGGGTTCGTCCCCTACGTTTTGGTGGATCGAGTGGCGTATTCCGATACCTCGCCTTGGCCCACCAATGCGGATGGCGGTGGCACATCGTTGCAGCGTTTGGTGGCGGGCGCTTATGGCAACGATCCGGCCAACTGGAAGGCGGCTGCGCCCACGCCGCAAAGCACCGACTTCGGCGCGGTGGACAGTGACGGGGATGGCTTGTCTGATCTTTGGGAAATCGTAAATCATCTCAGGCCCGACGATCCCGAGGATGCGGCCTTTGACTTCGACAGCGACGGGTTCACGAATTTGCAGGAGTACATTGCCGGCACCAATCCCCGCGATGCCGGCAGCGCCCTGAATTTCGAGACCGAAATCCTCTCCGGGACTACCTTCAGCATCACCTTCACCGCCATGGCTGGAAAATCTTATACCGTGCAATACCGCGATTCCCTGAGCAGCGGGTTTTGGCAGAAGCTGGCTGACGTTGCGCCCCAGGCTGCCAGCACTGTGGTGCAGGTGAATGATAGCGGCGCGAACGGTGCTGCCAACCGTTACTACCGCATCGTCACGCCGGCTGTTCCGTAATGTATTCTAAAATCAACGTCACCATGATGATCGGATGGAAAGGGCGGAACTTGCAGTCGCACCAAACCCCAGCGCGGCGGGACCGCCGCCAAATCAGCCCGTTAGGGCGACAGACCATAGCCCACCGATTCATCGGTGGGTTGCGGTCCGAAAGGGAACGAGTCCCGCCAGGGACGGCAGAAACGGACTTCGAGCCTTTACACCTTCTTTCGTCCTTGACGAGACTTTTTCTCCGACGGCTTCTTTCCCCAGCGTTGAAACGCTGGGCTATTGTCTGTCGCCCTCTCAGGCTGAACTGGACTGAATCGTCGCGGCCTGAGATGACTTTGGGCAATTGCACTGCGAGTTCGCTGTTGAGCGCCGCCATAGTGTCGGGCGTTGCCGCTTTCCTGTCCGTGCCAGGTCTGCGCGCTGCCGGTGCCGGCGTCTTGACGGTGCAGGCCGGCGGGGCGCGCGGCGCCCTCTTCGCCCATGTGAGCACCAACACCGTTTTTCTTTCCGGCACCAATACCGTGGCGAACTCCGAGCGAGTCCTCGTTAATGGGAGCGACGCGGCCTTTGATTCTGTGGCCGGCGCCTGGTCCAAGAGCCAGGCCTTGACACCCGGCTACAATCGGCTGGTGGTTGAAGCGGCCGATCGCCTGGGAAATGTTCTCGCTTCTACTAATCAGGCTGTGGTCGCGGAGCTGGCTTCGACCTTTGTGGGCGGCCTGCTTGGGTCGAACACGACCTGGACCAGCTCCATGGGAACTGTCCATGTTACGAATCATCTTGCTGTTCCAGCCGGCGGCGCGTTGACGATTCAGGAAGGAACTGTTGTCTTGTTGGGTCCGGATGTGTCCATCCGCGCTACAAATGCTTCTTTCACGGCCACGGGCAGCACGGAGAGTCCGGTTTGCTTTTTGCCCGAAGACGGCGCGACGCCTTGGGGCGAGTTGCTGAGCGTTGGCGCCAAGGCTCAATTGGTGCTGCAACATGCGGAGATGGCCGGCGGCCATGTCGAAATCCTGGAAGGCGCGACCGGCCTGCTGGAAGACAGCTACCTCCACGATTATATCGTGGGCACGACACCCATCGTGCACACGCTGCGGGCGGCTTCGCTGACCGTGCGCCGCTGTCACGTGGCCCGCTATCACGAGCAGCTTCTGCAACTGACCCCGGTTCTTTTCGAGGATTGTTTGTGCGAAAACATCAATGGTGACGGGATTGATTTTGACGGCGCGCCGCCCGGTTCGACGGTGCGCGGTTGCACGCTTCGCTACGGTAATCTCACCAATGTCGATGGCGTTGACGTCGGCCAATATCCGAATATTCCGTGCAACGGGGTCACGGTTGAGAATTGTCTGCTGTACGGCTTTCCGTTCGACAAAGGAGTTTCCATTGGTGAAGCCGCCCAAAATATCACGGTTCGAAATTGCGTGATTTACAGCGTTGATATCGGTGTGGCGGTGAAGGATTCGTCGCGCGCCTCAATTTATAACAACACCATCGCCGATTCCAACTTCGGGCTGCGGTTCTATGAAAAAATAGCGGGGCGAGGTCCCGGTCATGCGGTTGCCTTCAACAATATCCTGTGGGGCAACACAAACTCGATCGTGCTCCTGGATGGTTCGACGATCACCATCACGAACAGCCTTATCGCTGGCAACACCATTTATCCTGGAGCAGGGAACATCAACGCCGATCCGCTCTTCCTTGGTGCTGCGCAGCGGGATTACAGATTGGCGATAGACTCACCGGCCATCGGCCATGGCGCCGGAGGGACGAACTTGGGAGCGCTCTTTCCGGTCGGCAGCTCGTTGGTTGACACCGACCGGGACCGTCTGCCCGATCCCTGGGAGCTGGCCAACGGCCTCAACCCCAACGCCGCCGGCGATGCCGCGCTCGATCCCGATGGAGACGGCCTGAAGAATTACCAGGAGTTTCTGGCCGGGACGAATCCGTTGGATGCAGAAAGCAATCTGCATCTGCAAATCGACGCAGAGGTCCCCAACCTGTTGAGAATTCGTTTTCAAGCCGTGGGCGGCAAGTCCTATTCGTTGCTTGTCCGGGAGGATTTGACCGGCAGCGCTTGGACGAAACTGACGAACATTGCGCCGCAAGCTGCCACGCAGACTATTCCCTTGCTGGACTCCTTGTCCGCCGCAAACCAATCCCGATTCTATGAAGTGCGGACTCCTGCCTTGCCTTAACTAATTTTCAGAAAGTGAAAATGCGATTGAAAAGCACACTCTGGACAGCGGCGGCGGCATTGGTTTTCGGCTTGGTGTCGGTGCGCTCTGAAACGGTCGTGATCAGCGAGATCATGTACCACGCGCCGGGAAACAAACCGGAATACATTGAGATTTATAACAACACACTCACGCCCTTTGACATCGCCGATTGGCGGTTGCGCGGCGGCGTGGAGTATGACTTCCCTTCGTTTACGGCCTCGAACCCGGCCTTGACCTTCCTGAAACCGTTTGAGCGGATCGTGCTGACTTCGGCGGATTCGGCTACCCTCAGAGCCGTTTACAATATTCCGAGCACGGTGCGGGTTTACGGGCCTTGGCAGGGCCATCTGAGCGACGGCGGCGAAAGAATCACTCTCAAAGACAAAAACGGCGTCATCGTCTGCACCGTCGAATACAACGACCGCAGGCATTGGTCACCGGCGGCGGATGGAGCTGGCCACTCCCTGGTGTTGAAAGACCCCAACCGCATCGTTGATGACTGGCGGAATTGGACGGTCAGCCAGCGGCCCGATGGAACTCCGGGAACCGAGCCGGTCGCGGGCGCCGAAACGGCCGTGGCCAGCCCGGAAATCAATCTGAGCCAGGGAATCATCCTGGTCGATTATGGCCAGACCTGGAGTTACGAAGATAAGAACAACGACTTGGGCGCCGCCTGGCGCGAACCTGCCTTTGACGACAGCAGTTGGCTGAAGGGGCCGGGCTTGTTGGGCTTTGAAACCGCGGCGTTGCCTGCGCCCGGCCTTCAGACACCGCTCAATGACGTTGACCAGTTGACTTTCTATCTGCGAACCAAGTTCGTTTATCAGGGTGAAACACAAGGGGCGACCTTGACCTTGGATCAGATTTTGGATGATGGCGCGGTGTACTACCTGAACGGCAACGAAATCGGGCGCTCGCGCATGCCGGTTGAACCACCCACTTTCACGACGCCGGCCTCGGCCGTGGTCTCGGATGCGACGGAAGAGACCAATATCTTTTCCATCAACAACTCATTCCTGATCAAGGGCACCAACGTTTTGGCGGTGGAGGTTCATCAAGTGAATAACACCAGCTCGGATGTTGTTTTTGGCGCCAGGCTCCGGCTCTCCGTGCTGGCCCAGGGCGGTGTCGTCATCAATGAAGTTTTGCCCAGCCGGGCGGGCTCGGGCTTCATTGAGTTCTATAATCCCAATTCCGAGGCGGTGAATCTCAAAGGTTTTTACCTGAGCGACAATGCCGGGAATCTGAAAAAATTCCCCATGGCCAGTGATCTGATCATTCCGCCGCGCGGCTTTGGCTCCGTCGGCTTTGTGGAGTCCGGTTTTCTGCAGGTCAGTCCGGTGGTGGTTTATCTGACGGCGCCGGACGGAGCTACGGTGGTCAATGCCATCAGCGCCGGCATCGCACTCGATGGCCGGGCATTGGGACGGAAGCCAGCCGGCAGCAACAATTGGTTCCTGTTCACGGAAGCCACCCGAAACCAAGCCAATTCCAGCCTGGACACCCTGGCCAACACGCTGCGGCTGAATGAAATCCATTTCACGAGTTCAAACACGGTCGATTGGGTGGAACTTCAGAATCTCTCCGAAAACGCTTTGGCCGCCGATGGATTCTTCCTCGCCGCGCGCCGTGATTTCAGTGACCAGGTGCCTTTGCGGGGCTTGGTGCCCGGCCAGGGCGTGGTCAGCTTCGATGTCGATTTTCCAGTCCAGGACGGCGAATTGACTCTCCACCTGATTACGGGCAACAGGCGGGTGCTGGATAGCAGAGTTTTTCAGGTCCCACTTCGCGGGGGAGCGCTGCAAGCTTTTCCACCGGGCCGCAGCGAATGGTACGCCACGACCAACGACACGCGAAACGCCTTCAACAATCCTGAGCGAAACACGGATATCGTCATCAACGAAATCATGTACAATCCTCCGGCCGACCACTTGGAAGGGGAGTACGTCGAACTGTTCAATCGTGGCGCGACCGCCGTGGACGTGTCGGGTTGGAAGTTTGAAGAAGGCATCGATTTCGAGATTCCGCCGGGCACAAGCATGCTGCCCGGCGGCTATTTGTCGGTGGCCGCCAACGTGGCGCGGATGCGCAGCGCCTACGGCACTATCGTGGTTCTTGGCAATTTCCAGGGCCGCCTCAGCAACCGGGGTGAATTGATTCGTTTGGTGGATCAATGGGGCAATCTGGCCGATGAAGTCGATTACAAAGTCGGCGGCGACTGGCCGGACCTGGCCAAAAGCGGTGGCAGCAGCATGGAACTGCTCAACGCCTGGATGGACAACAACCTGGCCTCAGCCTGGAAGGATAGCGACGAGAGCGCCAAAGCTCCGATGCGGCCTTATGCTTACACCGCCACCTACCGGCAGCTTAGGACGCTGGGGTCCGCAAGTGACTATAAAGAACTGTTCTTCCATCTCGTCGGCGATAGTCACGTCGTCCTGGAGAATATCGAGTTGGTGAAACTCAGCGCCGGGACGAACCTGATTCTCAATGGGGCCAAACTCTCCACCAACGGTGTCAGCGCCGGCGGCTGGCTCTGCCAGGGGATCCATTGGGCCAGCTACATGAATGGCTCCCAATTTCATCTCATCGCCGATGGCCGGGGCGACAACCGCCCCAACCGCGTCGAGATTGATCTTCCCGGCCTTAACCCGGGGGACAATTGCGAACTCCGCTTTCGCGCCCGCTGGGTTTCCGGCAACCCGCGTCTCATCACTCAGACTTGGGACCACAGCATTGCCAACAGTTTTCGGCTGGAAATACCGGAGAACCTCGGCACGCCGGGCGCGCGCAATTCCCGCGCGACGGCCAGCCCTGCGCCGCAGATTGATGCCCTTCTGCATTCTCCGGCCGTGCCGCGCTCCACCCAAAACGTGAAGGTGACCGCGCGCGTCTCTTCCGTCGAACCGTTGTCTTCCGTGCGCCTTTTTCATCGGCTGGACAACGTCAATGGCAATGCCGCTTGGACCAACAAGGTCATGTTCGACAATGGGATCAATGGCGGCGATGAAGTGGCCGGCGACGGCCTCTATACGGCCGAGTTGACCGAGTACAAGGCCAATAGCCGGGTGGTCCAGTTTTATGTTCGGGCCGAGGCCCAGAATCAACTGACCGCCTTCCTGCCCAAGCAAGGCGCCAGCAAACCGGCCTTGTGCGTCGTCGATGATCGCACGGTCCAGCGCGACCTGCGCACGGTGCGCTTTGTCGTGTCCGCGTTTGACATCGACGCCATCGCCAACGGCGGCGGCGCCAAGTTCAATTACAAATTTCCCCGCCTGCAAAATCATTACTTCAACATGACGTTCATCTCCAACGAGAAGGACATTTATTACGGAGGCGAGGTTCGCAACAGCGGCAGTCCCTGGACGCGCGGCACCGATCTCAGCCGCGGCAAATGGAAGCTGCCCGATGACCGCCTCTTCCGAGGGCATTACAAGTTTACTTTTGACAATGATGCCGATGGCCAGCTTTCCAACAACCGCGTCACGCGTTACCTGCTTTATCTGATGGGGCATCCGGTCAATGAAAACGAGTTCATTCGCCTCATCGTCAACACCGGGGGCATCAACATGCGCGAGGATACCGAGGCCGTCGATAATGATCTGCTGGATCGAAATTTCGAGAATGGCAGCGCCGGCGACCTCTACCGCATCGATGATGAATGGTGGTTCACCGATTCCTGGTCCCGCGAGTACCGGAACGCCGATTGGAAGCATAAAGGCAGCGACAACCCGGGCCGATACCGCACCGAATGGATGAAAAGAACTAACGAAGAGCAGGATGATTTCAGCGCCCTGATCAACTTTTTCAAAGTCGTTTCCACCAATTATACCCAAAACCAGATCGAACGGCTGATCGATCCTCATGCCACGTTGAAAATGGCCGTCGTCCGAGGCTATATCAGCGATTGGGACTCGTTTTCCCTCAGCCGGGGCAAGAACGGTTTCTTTTACCGCCGCTCGACCGACGGCTTGTTTCAATTCCTGCATTGGGACAGCGATCTGGCTTTTGGCAACGTGGGCGACCCGCTCTTCAGCGGCGTGCCCGGTTTCGGTCCGTGGCTCAGCAAGCCGTATAACAAGCGGATGTTTTATTCCTACCTGGTTGAACTCATCGAAAAATACACCAAAGGCTCCGCGCGCATGAATGCCTGGCTCAAGGCCGAAGAAGAGGCCAGCAATTCCTACTCGGCTCGCACCTCCTTTTTCCAGAGTTGGTTCACCAATCGCCTGCGCACCTGCACCAATGCCATGGGCGCCAATTACACGCGCCCTTTTGAAATCACCACTAATGCCGGCAACCCTCTCACGACCGCCGCAGATACGATCAGCCTGAATGGCTCGTCCCCTTACGGCATCCTCCATGCCGAGGTGGAAGGACATCCCGAAGCCCTCTTCGCCTGGACGGGAGAAACGACCTGGACTGTGACCGGCATTCGCCTCCAGAATGCCGAGAATGTCCTCCGCCTGAAAGGGCTTGACCAACGGGGCAACCTATTGCGTGAAGACTCAATCTCGGTTGTCAAAACCGGGAATGCCCCTCCCTTCCTGCTCCTCAAAGCCAGCTCCGACTCGTGGCAAGTGCAGGTCGATCAAGCTTTTGAAATCGATGCGCGCGACAGTTACGATCCCGAAGGCACGCCGTTAACCTATAGTTGGACCGTCGCTCCAAGCGAACGCGTGACTCTTGCCACCAACCAATTTGCGGCAGCTACCGCTCTTTTTGCCCGGCCCGGCCTCTACAACATTACAGTCCAGGCCGCCGACCAAAATGGCCAGAGCTCTCTCCTGACACGGGAAGCGGCTGTCTATGGGCCTTCCGGCTTCAGCCCGTTCAATGCTGTCCAGTTGGAATCTCACTGGATTCTGGACCGCGTTGCTCCCCGTGACAATTACTCGCCCGGCGCCTGGTTCTCTCTCACGGATGTGCCCGGCCAACTGATGCTCCAGGTCCTGGACGATTCAGCCAAGCCGCTGGCCGCCGCGGGCGCGCTTTATCCTTTCATCTGGCGTGCGCTGCCCGGTTCTGCCGCATGGTCTTTTCATACCAAGGTGCGGCTCGACAGCCGGCAGTTCGGGGATTTCCTGGCCGGCCTTTTGGTTGAAATCGTTGAATCGGGCAGCACGAATCGTTATGCCTTTGGCTTGGACGGGGGAAACCTCCTGTCGGTGCAAAAGCTTCCGGGTACGGGAACCGCCACCACCTTGAAATCCATCGCCAACCCGGCTTCGGAAGCCATTCTGCGCGTTCGACGCGCCGCCAACAGCCTTCTCTTTGAACAACGGATGGATGGCGTTTGGACGGAAGTGCATGCTGTGGCCTTGGCCGCGCCCGCCCAGGCTGCAAGTGCAGGCCTTTTCCTCGCGACTTCTCAGCCTCAAGCCGTCAAAGTCGGTTTTGATTATGCCACGCTGGTTGATCCTTCCAACATGTCCGAGTTGCGCGAAAGCTTGCGGATCAGCGAACTGATGTACAACCCCGTGGACGGCGACGATTTTGAGTTCATTGAATTGATCAACGTCGGCAGCACCGCGCTGGATTTGACCGGCGCACGCTTCACCAATGGCATCACCTATGCCTTTGGCCCCATCCTCCTCCAAGGCGGCCGGCGAATTGTCCTGGTCAAGGACCTGGCCTCGTTTGCCACCATCTACAACACGAATGGAATGAACATTGCCGCCGGGAGCTTTGCCGGCAAATTGGACAACGGCGGAGAAACCCTGACCCTGGTCGATGCCCAGGACGAACTGATCTTCTCCTTCACTTATGACGACGAAGGTGACTGGCCGGAACGCGCCGACGGGTTTGGAAGTTCGCTGGAGATCATTGATCCACAGGGCGACCTGGAAGACCCGGACAATTGGCGGTCCAGCGCTGAGTACAACGGCTCGCCAAGCACGATGGGCCTCGGGCCGGCCAGAAGCGTGGTCATTAACGATGTGCTGGCTCATTCCGACCCGCCTTTGGAGGATGCCATCGAACTGTGCAATCTGACCCCGAATCCCATTGATATCGGCGGCTGGTACCTGAGTGATAGCGGGAGCAATCTGAAGAAATTCCGCATTCCCAACGGCACTGTCATTCCCGCCAAGGGCTACACGGTCTTTTTTGAGGAGCAATTCAACATCAATAACACTCTCGTCCCGTTTGCGCTCAGTTCCGCGCAGGGTGATGAAGTCTATCTGGTCACGGCAGATGCCGCCGGGAAGTTGCTTCAATTCGCCGATCACGTTGAGTTTGGCGCCAGTGAGAATGGCATCTCGCTCGGACGCTATCCCGACGGCACCGGTCCGCTGACGGCCATGAGTCAACTCACTTTTGGAACGGCCATTACCGCAGCCAGTCCGCCGGATCAAATCGCTCTCTTTCGCACCGGCCGAGGCGCGCCCAATGCCTACCCGAAAGTCGGGCCGGTCGTGATCAGCCAGATCATGTACCATGCCGCCGATGACGGCGATGAGTTCATTGAGTTGCGCAACATCTCCGGCAGCGCAGTGCCTCTTTTCGATCCGCTGCATCCCACCAATACCTGGAAGCTGGGCCAGGCCGCAGATTACTCGTTCCCTCCCAACATCTTGCTCCAGTCCAATCAAACCCTGCTGATCGTTGGCATTGATCCGTCCGTTTTCCGCGCCCGAAACAACATCACGAATACCGTGCCGATTGTCGGACCCTACAATGGGACTTTGGACAACGCGGGCGAGAGCATTGAATTGCTTAAACCGGACGCTCCGCAGACGATTCCCCCCAACGTCGGCCTTGTTCCCTACCTACTGGTGGACAAGGTTCGCTACGACAACGACCCGCCTTGGCCGCCTTTGGCCGATGGGCACGGGCCTTCGTTGAAGCGAATTTACCTGGCCGGTTTTGGCAACGATCCGTTCAATTGGTCCACAGAGAACCCCCAGCTTCAGCGGGACACCGATGGAGATGGCATGCCCGACTCATGGGAATTGGATCATGGGCTGAATCAAAACTCCAATGCCGATGCCGCGTTCGATTCCGACGGGGACGGCCTGAGCAATCTTCAGGAATTCAGGAGCGGGACCGCCCCGCAAGACCCGCTCAGTTATCTCAAAATCGACACCGGAACCAAAGCGGGGGACAGCTTCACCATCCGGTTCCTGGCCGTCGCCGGTAAATCTTACACGATCCTTTTTCGCGATTCGCTGGATGCCGGCCCATGGACCAGGCTGGCCGACGTTTCTCCGCAACCAGGCAGCCAGATTGTGGCGCTCCCGGACCCCGGCGCCAACACCAGCAACCTCCGCTTCTACCGCCTCGTCACACCGCAACTGCCGTAAGACTCCCTTCAGAAGAATGAGGATGCAATCGCATGGACGCCGTCTGAAGTTCGGCTATGCTCTCGTGCATGAGTCTGCCCAACCGGTTTGGCGTGCCCGTCTGTCTCGAAAACAATGCCGGCCTTATCGGCGCCGCCAGCGCTACGTTCCCCCGGGCCCGCACGCTTGCCACGAACCGCAGCCGCAGCGCTCAACTCTCAGTCACACTACCCGCAAGCAAACAACTCACGACTTCGTTATGAACAGACCTGTTCGTGTTGGAATCATCGGATCGCAATTCATCTCCACCATCCATGCGGAAGCCCTCAAACGCTGCGCCGGCGCGGAGATTCTCGCCGCCGCCTCGCCGACCAAGAGCCACGTCAAGGCGTTCGCGGCGCAGTTTGGCATCCCGCAAATCTTCACTGATTATCGTCAGCTTCTTGCGCTGCCTGACATTGACATGGTCGTGGTCGGTGTGCCCAACCAGCTTCACTGCCAGATCACGGTCGATGCCGCCGCGGCCGGCAAACATGTCGTCATGGAAAAGCCGCTTTGCCTGAACCTCGCGGAAGCGGATCGCATGATCGATGCCTGCCAAAAGGCGAACGTGAAGCTGATGTATGCGGAGGAGCTTTGTTTCGCGCCCAAGTACGTCCGCCTCAAGCAACTCCTCGATTCCGGCGCGCTCGGCCGGCCGACGCTCATCAAACAGTCCGAAAAGCACGACGGCCCTCACGCCCCGCATTTCTGGGATGTGGAGCGCTCCGGCGGCGGCGTCACGATGGACATGGGCTGCCACGCTCTCGAGTTCTTCCGCTGGATGCTCGGCCGGCCCAAGATCAAGTCCGTCTATGCCCAGATGAGCACCCAGGTGCATGCGGACAAAACCAAAGGCGACGACAACGCGATCATCATCGTTGAATTCGAAAACGGCGCCTGCGGTGTGGCCGAGGAAAGCTGGACCAAGCTCGGCGGCATGGACGATCGCGCGGAGGTTCACGGCTCGAAAGGCGTTGCCTACGCGGACCTGCTGCATGGCAACGCGATCGAGACCTACAGCGCAGGGGGCTATGATTACGCCGTCGAGAAAGCCGGCTCCACCAAAGGCTGGAGCTTCACCATCTACGAGGAAGCCTGGAACTACGGCTTTTACCAGGAAATGGCGCATTTCGTGGATTGCGTCCGGCATGATCGGCCACCTCTGGTCACCGGCGAAGATGGCCGTGTCGTCCTCGAAGCCATCTTCGCCGCCTACGAATCCGCGCGCACCGGCCGCAAGGTTCGCCTGCCCTTCAAAACCAAGGCGGCCAAGCCGCATGATTTGTGGGTGAAGAAATGAATATGAAAACGCAAAATGACTCCCAGACATCCCAACCTAAACTTACCCGCCGCACCTTTCTCGGCACGTCGGCCGCGACGGCCGCCACCTTCATGATCGTCCCCCGCCAAGTGCTCGGCGGCGCAGGCCAGGCACCGCCAAGTGACAAGTTGAACATTGCCGTCATCGGCGCGGGCGGGCGTGGCGTGGACGACATTGAAGGCGTCAAAAGCCAGAACATCGTCGCGCTTTGCGACGTCGATGAACGGAGCGCCGCCGGCACGATCAAGCGGTTCCCCGACGCGAAGCGGTATGCGGACTTCCGTGTCATGCTGGAAAAGGAGAAGAGCATTGACGCCGTTGTCGTCGCAACGCCCGACCATACCCACGCGGTGGCGTCGATGGCGGCAATCAAGCTCGGCAAGCACGTTTATTGCGAGAAGCCGCTGACGCGCACGGTGCGGGAGGCGCGTGCGCTGGCCAAGGCCGCGGCCGAAGCGAAAGTGGCCACGCAGATGGGCAACCAAGGCATGGCCTTCGAGGGCAACCGGCTCATCAAGGAATGGCTTTGGGCCGGGGTCATCGGCCCCGTCCGCGAAGTCCACGTCTGGTCGGATCGCCCGACGCATCGCGGCAAGATGCCCTTATGGTGGCCGCAAGGCATCGAGCGCCCGACCGACACGCCGCCCGTGCCGGCGCAGTTAAACTGGGATCTTTGGCTCGGCCCGGCGCCGTGGCGCCCGTATCATCCGGCTTACGTGCCCTTCAAATGGCGCGGCTGGTGGGACTTCGGATCGGGCGGCCTCGGCGATATGGGCATTCACAACCTCGCGCCGGTCTTCTCGGCTTTGAAGCTCGGTCCGCCGGTGAGCATGCATGCCAGTTCAACGCCGGTGTTCAAGGAAACCGTGCCGCTCGCAGCCACCGTGCATTATCAGTTCGCCGCTCGTGGCGACATGCCGCCGGTCAAGCTCCATTGGTACGATGGCGGCCTCCTGCCGGAGCGGCCCGATGAACTGGAGGACGACCGTCCTCTCGATGCCGAGGACGGCGCCATCTTCGTCGGCGACAAGGGAAAGATTCTGGTCCGAGGCTGGGGTGGCGAGACCCCGCGCTTGATTCCCGAAGCCAAGCACCGCGAGTTCAAACCGCCGCCGAAGACGTTGCCGCGCTCGATCGGACACCACGAAGAATGGATTCAGGCCTGCAAACAGGGAACGCCGACCGAGTCAAATTTCGGATTTGCGGGTCCGCTGACGGAGGCGGTGCTGCTCGGCAGCATCGCCATCCGCTTGGGCGGCGAGGAACTCCATTGGGACAGCGCCAATCTGAAGATCACCAACGTTCCGGAAGCGAACGAACTCCTGCATTACGGATACCGCGACGGCTGGTCGCTGTGACCGCATAACGGCAAGCCGGCCAACCAAGGCACCGGGCGCTTTCTGCATGCGCCATTTGGCTCGTCCCGCGCCCGGCCGGACACCGCCGCCGGGCCGTGGACCCGCGAGCCGTTTGACGACGTGGATCCGATGCCCGACTACGAGAACGTCCTCACAGACTGAGGACAAGCCCCCGACCGCACCCCGATTCGCCGGCGCTTTCGCCGGCGTGCCCCCTGGGGTTTGCCCTGTGGCGGTCACAGCCGCCCCTTCTTCACCCCGCGCGCCATCCGCCAGGCAGCTCGCAGGCCGACAAACCCGTGCGACCGTGCCGAACGCAGCGAAGAAGCTTGAAAAACGTCCTTGCCTGCGGCCGGCACAGGCATAAAGTGGCGAAGAATGAGCACGATGGAAAAGCAATTCTCCGTCGCCCGCGGAGCGTCAAAAGCAATTTCCTATCAGTTTAAAGCATTAGGGGTCGTTCAGGTTTCCAGCGGATGAGGACTGTGAATCGGTTTGAGTTCATTTTGGTTTGGAAACGTGATCAGGCAAAAGGATTCACGCTGATCGAACTGCTGGTTGTGATCGCCATCATTGCCATTCTGGCGGGCTTGCTGTTGCCGGTGCTGGGGAAGGCCAAGGTGCGGGCCACGGCCACGAGTTGCCTCAACAACCTCAAGCAACTGCAAACCTGCTGGCAGATGTATGTGGGTGACCACGAGGATCGGGTGCCACCCAACCGCTCGATGGAGCGGAATGGCGTCTGGCGCAGCACGCCGGATTCATGGATCGGCGAGAGCAGTGCCCTCTACGACACGGATACGCGCCCAATCGAAAACGGCATCTTGTTCAAATACGACTACAATCGTTCGCTGAAGAGCTATCATTGTCCCGCGGACAAGTCCAAAGTCCGCGCGCTGCAAGACAGCGAATTGGGCATCCTCCGCACGCGCAGCTATTCCATGAGCGGCTGCCTGGGCGGGAATTACTACACGAACCGTGAACCCACCACCATCCAACAGGCCAGCGAGATTCAAGCGCCATCGCAGTTGTTTGTGTTCATTGACGAACACGAAGACAGCAGTGACGACGCCCATTTCCTGGTTTGGGCCAACCCCGATGATCGCTGGGTCAACATGCCCGCGGATCGACACGGCCAGTCGGGGGTTCTTTCCTTTGCCAACGGGCACGTGAAACGCTGGAAATGGAAATGGCCCAAACAGTTCAAGAAGAAAGAAAGCTACTGGAAGCGAGTCGAGAACCAGGCTGATCTGGCGGATTTGCGAAGGTTGCAGACTGCCTACCGGGCGTTCCCTGAAACCCCGCCGTCACCTTGAAAGGTGTTCTCCTTCACACCGTCACCGCACTTTGCCGTGGCAATCCTGTCCGGGGGCGGCCTTCGGTCGGCAAAACGCCGGCGGGCCTGCGCGAGTGCCCAAAAATCCCGAAAACAGAGCTTGCCACCTGCCGAAAGCAGGCAGAAAATCGCCGACAATGAACTCGATGGAAAAGCAATTCTCCGTCGCCCGCAGAGCGTCAAGAAGCAATTTCCTATCAGTCGATACTCTGGCATCAGCGTCGAAACGGATTCGCGCGTGGGAGGAAGAAGCTTGATTGTGTTCAGGTCTGGTCCGGTTCAGCAAAGCCGTCCGCCAGCGGCGTTCACGCTCATCGAATTGCTGGTCGTCATCGCGGTCATCGCCATTCTGGCTGGTTTGCTGTTGCCCGGTTTGTCGCGGGCCAAACAGGCGGCCCACGCCACGGTGTGCCGCCACAACCTGCGCCAGTGGCAGTTGCTCCTGGCGGTGTATTCGGACAACCACCAGGGGTTTTTTCCCGGGCAGGAAATGGCCGGTGCCATCGGCCTGGACGTGCCGTGGATGTACTCGATGCGCGACCATGGCGGCCGGGTCGAGGGCATCCGACTCTGCCCAACGGCCCGGACGCTCGCCAGCCCGACCGCCAAGCCTGCCGGTCAGGCGAGTGCCGTCAGGGGTGGGACGTTCGTGGCGTGGGGCAAGCTCCAACTCACGCTGGGCGACCGGTTGCCACGGGATTACTACGGCAGCTATGGCAGGAATAGCTGGCTGGCCGTGCCGCCGGAGCGCGGCCTGGTGATCGGGTTGTCGCAGGTCGGCACGCCCTCATCAGCCCCAAACTACTTTTGGAAGACCGCCAACGTGGACCACGCCACCTGGGTGCCGGCATTCTTGGACGGCTGGTGGTCGTGTGCCTGGCCGAAGGAAAACGACACGCCCCCGCATAAGGAAGGTCAAAACACGGCATTTCCGTGCGGCTGCCGGGATTCGATGCAGCGTTTTTGCATCAACCGGCACAACAAATTCGTCAACGCAGCTTTTATGGACGGGTCCGCGCGCAAGGTTGGGCTGAAGGAGTTGTGGACGTTGAAATGGCATCGGAGTTACAACACGGCGGGCCGTTGGACGAAAGCCGGCGGCGTGCGACCGACCGCTTGGCCTGAATGGATGAGGGGCTTCCGAGACTACTGAGGCCCGGCCCGGGTCTTCACAGGTCCTTCCGAATGCAATCGCGCGAGCCCCGTGTTGCCCAAAGATCAGACCTCAGTACGGCCCGCACAAAAAGCCGGGTGAGCAGGCGCAAGCTCAATTCCGCCGAAACGGGGTGGGCCAGGGTGACAGACTGAGCTGGCGCCACCTCCAGCTCAGCACGGACGCAGACTGACTTGCAACTCCGAGCGCGCCGCCAGCCAAAACCGCAGCCGGCGCCCGCTCCCATCCGGCCAGAGCGGTTCCGCGGCGTTCACGCCAGCCAGCACCTGCTCCCAGACCCGCCGCAGCGTCGCACCGTAAGGCACCTGCGGCAACAGGTGCATTTCCGGTTCCCGCCCGTTCCAGCGCAGCACGCCGGCGCTTTGGGTCAGCCGCCGAAAATGTTCGTGGTCGTCCCGGTAGTTGTCGTAGGCCGCCCGAAACGGCCCCAAGGCCCGGTAAAATTCGTGGCGCGCCACCACCTTGATCGCGTCCAACAGCCGCTTGGGGCCGGTGTCCAATCGCACCCTCTGGCGCGTGAGCAAATCCTCCAGTCGTGAGACGCTCTGTTGAGTCTGCCCTGCCTGAGCGGTGAGTTGGGTCCACGGTTGCTCCAGTTCGGCGATCTTGTTCTGGCGCGCCCTCCGGCTGTTTTCTTCCCGGGTCTGCGCCGCTTTGAGACGCGCCCGTTCGCGACGGCAGGCTACTTCGTCCGCGTGGGTCTGAGGGTCCGGCGTGTGGGCCGGGGCTGCGACCGGCAGTCGTTCCAGTTCGGCTTGGCGGGCTTGGCGAGCGGCCTGGCGCTGTTCACTCTGGCGCTGGGCCCAGAGCAGCCGGCCCAGTTGCGCCCGCACTTGCCGGCTTTGTTCCAGCAACGCCCGGTAGGCTCCATTCTCCACTTGCCGGTCGGTCAACTGGGTTTTGAGTTCGGCATAATCGATCACGCCGTAGCTGGTGATCTGGTTGAGGCCAAAGTGTTGGTCCAAATATTTGAAGTCGTTTTCCTGCACCCAGCGTTGGGTGTGGGCAAGCAGAACATTTTATTTGGCGCAAGGCCGGGGGAGCGTTACCTTCCCGGCGGCAAAAGACTATGGTTCTGGTGATCGACAACTATGATTCGTTTACCTACAACCTCGTCCAGTACCTGGGCGAGATGCAGGTCGCCTTGCAGGTCCATCGCAATGACCAGATTTCCCTCGGCCAAATCGAGGCGCTCCAGCCGGACCGGATTCTGATTTCACCAGGGCCCTGCTCGCCGCGTGAATCCGGCCTTTCCAATGAGATCATTCGCACGTTCAGCCCGCGCATTCCGACGTTGGGCGTTTGCCTGGGACACCAATGCATCGGACACGTTTTTGGCGCGCAAGTGGTGGTGAATTACCGGATGATGCACGGCAAGACTTCCCTCATCAAACATAACGGCAAAGAGCTCTTCAAGGACATGCCCAATCCTTTTGCCGCGACGCGTTATCATTCGCTGGTGATTCAGCGTGACACCATTCCGGATTGCCTGGAGGTGACCGCGGAGACCGAGGAAGGCGAAGTCATGGGCGTGCGGCATAAGGAGCTTCCTATCTGGGGCGTGCAATTCCACCCGGAAAGCATCCTCACCGAAAGCGGGCGGACGATTCTGAAGAATTTTCTCACCTTATCCCGCTCTGGGTGAGAATCTTCTCGAGCCGCGAACATTTTCTAGACGCCCAAGCAGAACCAGACCATCACGTTTCCCGTCCCTGCAAACCGGGCGTCTAGCGACGCGCCGGTCCCGCTCGCGGCCGCGGCCAACTCGGGTTTGCTCGTGGACTTCAGCGTCGTCTCCGGCCCGGCGAGCTTGTCCAACAACGTGCTGAGTCTGCTCGGTGCCGGGGCCGTGACGGTGCCGGCCGGCCAACTGGGGAACGATTCCTTCCATCCGGCCCCGCCGGTGGACGTGGCAGGAGATTATGATTGTGCCGTGCATCTCGCGCCGGGCCGAGTTCTTCAATGCCACGGCGCCATTGACCGGCCATCGGTTCTATCGAGCCCGGGCCTTGCGTTAACAGTCACTCCACCCGGCGCATGCGGTAGGAACCGCTCTCAAATGCGACGGAGGCCGCGCGCCCGGAGGCGTCCATCGTGAATTCGATCAGAGATTCCACTCCGGAAGTAATCGCGTTGTCCCGGGCCTCAGTGCGGAATGTGGTCGGGCCAATCTGTTTCAGCGTGGTGGTGGCGGTTTCGACATCGTCGGTTTCGAGGTCAATGATCCGCAGCTTGCCACTCAAGACGACGACACGCGCGCAGTCACCGGAGCGATCGCGGTAGAGTCCTTCGAACCGGGCCAGGTCGGCGGCGGGAGCGGCCGGCGCTTCGGCGGGGGTCGCCGCCTTGTTGATGGGGTTGGAGACGATTTTCATCGCGCCGCCAGCCAAGTCGCTGGCGGGACCGTCATCGGCGTTGACGAGGACGATGACGGCCGCCCTGCTCGCGGGATCGATGAGGAGCTTGGACTTGTAGCCCGGCAGACTTCCGCCGTGCTCGATTGTGGCCCGCTTTTCGCCGCGCATCAGCCGCCAGCCAATGCCCCAGCCCTGGCTCCAATCCGGCACCAAAAAGCGCGGACGGTGCATCTCGCGCAGCGAACGGCCGGAGAGGACCGGGCCCTTGAACTCATCCGACTCGTTGAGCTGGAGCGAGGCCCACTTCGCCAGGTCGCGGACGTTCGTCACCAGGCCGCCGGCGGAGAGGATGCCTTGCTTGTTCATCTGAGTCTCGAGGCCGCGCTCCTGCCGGCCGAGCCTCCGGCCGTACGGCACGGCCAGGCCCGGACGGGTCTCGGTGCCCTCGAGAAGGAGGGAGTTCGTCATGCCCAGAGGCAGGAGAATCCGCTCCTGCACGTAGCGCGGGAAGGGGACGCGTGAAATTTCGGCCACCAATTCTCCGGCGACTGTGAAGCCGTAGTTGGAATACTTGAGCCGTGTCTGCGGCGGCAGCGACAGCGGTGTGTCCGCCGTGACGGACTTTACGTTGGAGATGTCCGGTCCCTCGAGCTGGTCCCAGTCGGTCCCAGGCGCTTCGCGCTGGAGACCCCCCGTGTGCGACAGGAGGTGCCACACGAGCACGGGTCGCGCCGGGTCGGCATCCTTGGGTTTGAACCACGGCAAATGCTGGCTGACTGGGTCTTCGAGCGAGAGTTTGCCCTGCTCGACCAACTGCATGACCGCCGTGGCCGTGAAAGTCTTCGTGATGGAGGCGACGCGGTAAAGCGTCTGGTCCGTGGCCGGGATCTTGTTGGTGAGGTCGGCGAAGCCGTAGCCCTTGCTCCAGATGAGTTCCTGGTCGTGCACGACGCCCACGGAGAAGCCGGGCAGGTCGTATCTGAGCCGCTGGCCTTCGAGCCAGATGTCGAGTTTGACCAGCGCGTCGCGCACCTCGGGCGCGTCGGCGACGCGGAGGCGGGTAGCACTGTTGGTGGAACTGGCAGTCGGCGGAGACTGGGACAGCGCCGGCGGTGCGGAGGCGAGGAAGAACGGTAGCAGGAGTAATGAGACGTGAGTAATGGTTTTCATGGTGTCTGGCATGGCTGCCTTGTTCAGAACGGAGCGCGGACGCGCACGATGCGCCGATGTTCCTCCAACAACTCCAACGCGAGCGCCTCGTCGCGTTGCGCCAGCGCGCCGTAGCCCACCATGTCGGTGAACTTGAAGGCGGCTAATTTGCGTTGTTCGGTGCCGGCGCTCATGGTTCAAGCCCGGAGGGCGAAAGACAATAGCCCAGCGTTTCAACGCTGGGTATCTGACGAAGTCGGATTAAAGGGCGTCGGCGGCATCTTCATGCTGCTGGAACGTAGGATTAACGCGCATGGCCTGCGGGATGATTTTGCCAAGGTCGTGGACTTTCTCGAACGGGCTTTCGTGAAAGACGAGAAATCCTTTCAACGCCTTTTCGGCAGCTTGCTGGCAGTGGTAAATGCCGGCGTCGAGGTGTCCATCCGGCAGGCCGCCGATTTGGCGGGCCGTGTGCAAATCGCTGTGTGCCTTGAGCAGCCAGGCGCGGGATAATTCAGCGGCCGACTTATCCATAGAGTTTTCGCCCCTGTTCAAAAATCTTGTGCGAAAGGGAGGCGGTCAAGTGCCGGTAGCGGTCAAATTCAGATCGGGTATTGACCAGCACGTCTTTGGCGAAGGCGATCCCGCGCAGACATCGGTGAGCGCGCTGCATCCGGCGGATGGGGCGTTCGTCGCTGGAAGGCACAATGACCATCAGGTCAACGTCACTGTCTTCGTTGGGAGTGCCCCAGGCGTGCGAGCCGAACAGCCAGATTTGCTCCGGCTGAAACTCCGCCACCAGCCTTTGTGTGGCTGTTTGAATGAGACTATCGTCAAGCGTTTTCATGGTTCCGTTTCATGGTTTCTTTCTAGCACAAGGCTGGCGCAATTGAAAGCCCCGGCTTCCTTTTCATGTCTTCGCATGAACCTCCGCACCCTTTTCAATGAACTCTTTTGACCTTTTTCCCATCCCACGCTTGAGGGCCTTGCCTTCGCGCAGGCTGTGCTCGGCGGCTATTGGCGAAGATCATGGCGCGCCGGGATTACGCCTTCACACTGTCGCCGGCCATAGCCCGGCCGGCAATCCAGCCGGTGGTCCAGGCGGCCTGAAAATTAAAGCCGCCGGTCAGTCCATCGATGTCGAGCAGTTCGCCGGCAAAGTGGAGACCGGGACAAAGCCGGCTCTCCATCGTCTTGAAATTCACCTCCCTCAAACGCACGCCGCCGCAGGTGACAAATTCGTCTTTGTTCAGGCTCTTGCCCGTCACCTGGAACTCGGTGCGGATGAGTTGCTGGGTCAGGTGGTGCTGCGCCGCTCGCGACAAACCGGCCCAACGCGTGTCGCCTGCCACCCCCGCCGCCAGAACAAGCTGTTCCCATAGGCGGGCCGGCAGCGGCGGTATCGGGGTATTGATGACCCGACGCGCCGGTTGAGATTGGCGGCGCGAGTGCAGCTCTGCGGCGATCGCTTCCGCATGCAGATGCGGCAACCAGTTGAGGTGAAGCGGGAACTGGTACTTGAGGCCATGCAACACCCGCGCACCCCACGCCGATAGCCGGAGAATCACCGGTCCGCTCAAGCCCCAGTGCGTTACCAGCAAGGCGCCACGTTCGCGCAACCGCGCGCCCGGCACCGACGCTTCCACGGACTCGACGGAGATTCCAGCCAAGTCCCGCAGCCAGGGCATCTCGATGTGAAACGTGAAGAGCGACGGCACGGGTGGTTCGAGCGTGTGACCAAGCGAGACCGCCAATTGTGCTAAAGCCGGAGCGCGGCATCCCCCGGTGGCCAGGAGCAGCCGGTCGCAATTCAGCGTCTCGCCGTTCGATAGAGTCAGGTCGAATCCGCCTTCCAGCCGCCGGGTGACTCGGTCGAGACCTCGATTGGCGCACAGTTTCACCCCTGCTGCCCTGGCCTCGCGAATCAGGCAGTCGATGATCGTCTGTGACGAGTCGCTGACAGGGAACATGCGCCCATCGCTCTCGGTTTTGAGCTGCACGCCCCGCGATTCAAACCAGGCAACCGCGTCGCGCGGTTGAAAGATTTGGAACGGCCCGAGCAGCGCCCGCTCCCCGCGCGGATACCGGGCGGCCAGCTCACGCACATCGAAACAGGCATGAGTGACGTTGCAGCGTCCGCCTCCGGAGATTCGGACCTTGGACAGGAACTGAGGCCCCTTTTCGAGCAACGTAACCTCAGCGCCCGCCCGTGCTTGCGCGCAGGTGATGGCGGCAAAGAAACCAGCCGGCCCGCCGCCCACTATGATGACCCGTCGTGAACTCATGCGAGAAAGGATAGCAGGGGCCAGTGCATAAGTCTCTTTTTGCGTTGACGGTTGCACGGGCGCACAGGTCTTGCGCAAAGTCGCTCGCGCTCAGCCCGCCATCCGTCTATCCTGCGTTCGCTATGTCCGACACCATCAAAGGCCTGACCGCCGAAATTCGCCCCTTTCGCTATCCCGCGGCCAAAGCGCGCGGGTCAAACAAGAAATACAACGAACTGTGAGCATCGACCCGTTTGTAGTTCCGGCTTCAGCCGGATCCGCGCCGGAGAATTCGGAGCGCTTGACGAATCCCGAGACCGAGCCGGCTGAAGCCGGAACTACAAACGCTATGACTGTCCCCGGCGTCACGCCCCACCGCCGGCGCCCGCGCTACGCCGGCAAACATCCGCGCCGCTTTGAGGAGAAATACAAGGAACACGATCCCGAGCGCTACGCCGTCACCGTCGCCAAAGTCCTCGCTTCCGGCAAAACCCCGGCCGGCACGCATCGCCCGATCATGGTGGCCGAAATCCTCGCAGTCCTTGCGCCCAAGCCCGGAGAAGTGGCGGTGGACTGCACACTCGGCTACGGCGGACATGCGCAGGAACTTCTCGCTCGCCTTCAGCCTGGCGGACGCCTTCTGGGCCTCGACGCCGATCCCATCGAACTCCCAAAAACCGAAGCCCGCTGGCGCGCGCTCGGCTTTGGACCGGATGTTTTCACCGCCCACCGCAGCAACTTCGCCGGCCTCCCGCAGATGCTCGCCACGGCGGGAATCCCTGGCGCCGATTGCATCCTGGCCGACCTGGGCGCCTCCTCGATGCAACTCGATGATCCATCACGCGGCTTTTCTCTAAAACACGAAGGGCCGCTCGACATGCGCATGAACCCGCAACGCAACCAAACCGCTGCGGCTCTGCTCGAAAAAACCCGCCCCGACGCCCTCGCCAAATTGCTCGTGGAAAACGCTGACGAACCTCACGCCCGCCCCCTCGCCGACGCCCTCGCTGGCCGCCATTTCGCCACCACCACCGCGCTGGCGGCTGCCATTCGCGCCGCCCTCCCGCATCTCAACGAAGACGCTCGCGAACTCTCCGTTCGCCGCGTTTTTCAGGCCCTGCGCATCGCTGTAAACGACGAGTTCTCCGCGCTCGACGCTTTCCTACGCCATCTTCCTGGGTGCCTCAATCCTGGCGGCCGCGCCGCCATTCTGACCTTTCACTCCGGCGAAGACCGCCGCGTAAAGAAAGCCTTCGAAGCCGGGCTGCGCGGCGGCCTCTACGCCGATATTGCCCGCGAAATCCTCCGCCCCACGCCGGCCGAGCGCCATGCCAACCCGCGCTCTGCATCCGCGAAACTTCGCTGGGCGCGCGCCGCAGGCTGATCTTCAGCGATCACTTGCCAATCTGATCCAGTTCGTGCCAGCGTTCGTAGAGCCGGGCCACATCCGCTTTTCCCGCTTCCAGGTCGGCGATGAGGCCGGCCGCCTCCCTCGAACGCGTGATGTAAAAGCCGGGATCATTCAAGATCGTCTCCAGTTCGGCCACCCGGGCCTCTACGGCCAGTATCGCCCTCTCCATGTCCGCGAGTTCGCGTTGTTCTTTGAAGGTCAGTTTGCGGGGGCGGCTGGGCTTGGGCGTTGCGGTCTCCGGCTGGCTCGAGTGAGCTTTGGCGACGCTTCCCCACGCGAGCTTCTCGCGCAGTTCCCGTTCTTGGCGCTTCTCCAGGTAATAGGAGAAATTGCCCGGCTGCACGAAAACGCCGCCGTCTTCGAAGGCCACGATCTGGTCGCAGATGCGATCCAGAAAAAACCGATCGTGGCTCACCACCAGCACGCTGCCGTCAAAGTCTGCCAGTGCTTCCTCCAGCAGGCGCAGGCTGGGCAGATCGAGGTCGTTGGTGGGTTCGTCCAGCACCACGACATTGCCGCCGCGCCGCAACACTTTGGCCAGCATCAACCGCGCGCGTTCCCCGCCCGACAGGCGGTCCACGCGCTCGTTGACCCGCTCATCCGCGAAGAGGAAGCGCCGCAGGTAGGATCGCGCGCTCAACCTCTGGCTGCCAAAGAGAACCGTCTCCGCTCCGTCCGCCACCTCGGCGAGAACGGTCCTGGAGCCGTTGAGCTGCAGGCGCGTTTGGTCGATGTAATTGAAGATGACCTTGTTCCCGATTGTCACCGTGCCCTCGTCGGGCGGACGTTCGCCCTGGCAGAGGCGCAAGAGCGTGGTTTTGCCCACACCGTTACGACCCACCACGCCCGTGCATTGGCGGGGCTGCAAGGAGAATTCCAGACCGCGAAAGAGCCAGCGCGCGGCCGCGCCCTCGCCCACTTTGGCGCCGGCGCCGGCCAATTCCACGGCCAGGTTGCCCAGCTCCGGCGGCGGCGGGATCAACAGGTCCATTTCCCGCTCTTCCGGCGGCGCTTCGAGCCCCTCCACCTGGTAGAACGTGTCCAATCGGTGACGCGATTTCGACCGCTGCGCCCGCACGCCCGCGCGCACCCATTCCAGTTCCACCCGCAAAAAGCGCTGTCGCCGCCGTTCTGACTGCTCGGCAACGTGTTGCCGAATCGCCTTCGACTCCAGGTAGGCGGTGTAGTTTCCCGCATGCGAAATACACCGGCCGTCTGCCAGTTCGATCAGGCGCGTGGCAAGGACATCCAGGAAATATCGGTCATGCGTGACAAAGATCACGGCCCCGGGAAACGCGCCCAGAAAATCCTCCAGCCAGCGAATCGATTCCGCATCGAGATGATTCGTCGGCTCATCGAGCAGCAGCAGGTCCGGCTGCGCCGCCAGCGCCCGGCAGAGCGCGACGCGCCGTTTCTCCCCACCCGAAAGCGTACCCACCAAGGCATCCAGCGGGGGAGCAGCCAGGGCGAAGGCGCTGGCCTTGATCCGCGCCTGCAGATTCCAGCCATCGGAAGCCTGGATTCTCTGCAGCAGTTCGGCCATCTGCGCCTCGCTGCCGTGGCCGGCTTCATAGCGGCTCACCCATTCCACCAGGTCCGCTGCGCCCGCCTCGATGTTCTCCCGCACGGTCTTGCTTCCATCCAGCTCGAATTCCTGCGGCAGATATCCGATCCGCAGCCCGCGCCGCCGTGAGATTTCACCGGCATCGGCGTTGATCTCGCCGGTCAGGATTTTCAAGAGGCTTGTCTTTCCGCAGCCGTTGCGCCCGACCAACCCCACCTTTTCGCCCGGCGCAACCGACACCGTTACTCCCACCAACAACCGCTGGTGCCCATAGGCAAGGGCCAGTTCATTGGCGGAGAGCAACGCGGGTGTGGCAGCACTCATAACCGTGGCGATGAACTGTCTCTGCTATCAACGTGATTGCCAAACATTCGGACGCAACATTACGGGCCGTGCTCCCGCACGTAAAGATGTGACCATCGCAAGCCGGCGTCACTTTCTGGCGCCACTGCACAGTTGCTGGCGCGTGGGCTCCCGATCCTGTGCAGGGCAGCTTTGCCGGGCGAGGCTCTACCAAGATCAATGCCCGGATAATATGTGTTATCCTATGAAGCCCAAACCAATTCTTCGGAACTCTCTCCCCTCCGAGGAAAGCGCCGGCGTGCGGGGTGATACGGCGCACCCTCTCCGCCTCGACCGGGGAGAGGGTTGGGTGAGGTGTTCGATCCGGCGTTACCCTCGCCATCGGATGGGAGAGAGGTTGAGGGTGAGGGCTGCAAATCGCATTCGACTCCACGTGCTCCGGCGTCGTGTGGACGATGAGCGGCGAGAAAAGCCGTTCCAGCACGTGGCCGCAGACCGAAGAACTTCCGCACGTCATGGCCCGTGTGGCTCGCACCTCACGATGTCCATCTCCAACCGTTCGATGTTGCGCGACCTCGATTCGCGAAGCGAACGTCCCAGAAGCGCGAAACAGACTCGCAGGTGTTGGGAACACCACCCAAACCCGTAAAGGTGCGCGCCGCTGATGGTGGCGAACCGCAGCGCATATGGCTGCGCCGCGACAGCGTGATAAAGGCGTGGGTCAATGGTCATTCTTCCGATCCTCGTTGGTTTGTCTTCTTTTGCGATCTCTTTGCTCCATCGCCTTGAGATAGGACTGAGGAAATCCGGCTCTGTAGCAGAATTTGCGGGTAAAGAGAGGAAAAAGAGACCGCGAGACTTC